>Ga0326726_10000060_pt1 | contig 98709 bp, 89 predicted proteins | sample MHFenrmetagenome_2_FD_207603 | JGI IMG/M metagenome (GOLD analysis project Ga0326726, IMG submission 207603) | Lab enriched peat soil microbial communities from Michigan Hollow, Ithaca, NY, United States - MHF15MN | ecosystem: Environmental > Terrestrial > Soil > Wetlands > Peat | place: USA... | reverse complement strand
GGCCCTGTTCGAAGCGCACCATCTCATCGCCCATCGGATGCAACACAAGCGTCGGGCAGCGCACGCGCGCCGCCGCGTCCTTGACGTTCATGTCGTACATCGCACGCAGGTAGCGCGCCGCCACGTCCGGCGTGGCGGTGGCACGTTGCAGCTCGTCGAAATCTCGCCACTCGGATTGCGTCGCGTCGGGCAGGAACCGCGACACGAACACTTGCCGGAAGGCGGCCGAGCTGCTGCCCCACCCGACCTCGGCAAGCGCAACCATCAGGTCGCCCTCGCGGCGCACGGCCGGATCGGGATGGCTGGTGCTGTGGTACGAGGTGGCGAAGCCGCCGAAGAGAATGAGCTTGCTCACGCGCTGCGGATGGCGCGCGGCGTACTCGACGGCGACGCCCGCCGCGCAGGTGAACCCCAGCAGGGTGAACGGCTGCTCGGGGCTGTAGGCGTCGGCCACCGCTTCGAGATCGCGTAGCCACGTGTCGAACGACAGTTCGTCGACGCGCCGCTGCGACAGCCCGCAGCCGCGGGTGTCGTACTCCACATAGCTGTAGCGCGGCGCGAATTCGTCGATCAGCGCGGCCTGCACCGACCCGGGAAGCACGCGATCGATGTGCGTGAGCCAGGTGGCGGCCCTGATCAATACCGGACCAGCGCCACAGTGCGCAGCCGCGAGCTGTACACCGTCGCTCGAGCGGACGAATCGGATGTCACGTGCGTAGGGCATGGTTTTCATGCGGGTCAAGCGGCCATCATTATGAAGGGCCGCGTTCCGCCGTTCGTGACGCCGCTGCCTTCACACCGCCTGCTCAACGCATGCGGACGAGGTTTCCGCCCACGCGCTTGGAGGCACGCAGCGTCGCCGCTATGCTTGCTGCCCCAACGCGCGACCGACTCAGGATCCTCGTGCCGTTCTCGAGCCTGCACGACCTGCCGACTTCCAATCTGCCCCGCGAGGTGCTCGCGCATTGCCCGGCGAGCGTCGCGGGCCTGTCGATCTCTGTCATGCCGATCCCGAGCCATGCCGAGCTGCGCGACGACTTTCATCCGAACCCGCGCATCTTCGTCGCTCAGCAGGGCTTTGGGCGTCGCTGGTACACCCGCGGCGGCTTGACTCGCTCGCTGCGCACGGCGCCGCGCATGATCGAGATCTACGAACAAGGACTCACCTTCGATCGCGAGGTGTGGGAGGGCAATGCCGGACGCTGCGTGGCGATCGATTTCGTGGATCGCGACGTGGAGGCGTTGACGCACGGGCGCGTGCATTCGCTCAAGCTGCAGACCCGGCACGAGGTGTTCGACGACCGCGTCAGTCGACTTGCGTTGGAGATCGGCGAAGAAACGGTGAGCGAGCTGCCCAACGGGCGGCTGTACGTGCAAGGCCTCTGCGTGGCCTTGCTCGGCATCGTGTCGGCGCGCTACTCCGCGCAGGCGCCGGACACTCTGGCTCGCGTGCCGCGCCTCAGCCCGCAACAGGAATACCGCGTCGTCGAGCTGATCCGAGGCCTGCTCGGATCGAAGCTGTCGCTCGCCATCATGGCCACGGAGGTCGGCCTGAGTCCGCAGCATTTCGCGCGTTTGTTCAAGGCCAGTTTCGGCACCACGCCTCATGCGTTCGTCGAAACGCTGCGCATCGATGCGGCCGTCGCGGCGCTGCGGCGCGAGCGCTCGATGCCCATCGCCGCCATCGCGGCCGCATGCGGCTTCTCGAGCCAGTCGCACATGACCGAGCTGATGCGCCGGCGCCTGGGGGTCACGCCCAGCCGGGTGCGGCGCGGGATGACGTCGGCCGGCCGATCGGGCAGCACGCCCAGCCATCCCTTCGAGGAATAGCCGGGTCCGGGTAAGTCCTGGTGCCGTCGAGCACGGTTCTGACATCCATGGTGCGGTTCTGGTAGAGCCCGGTGCCGCCGCGACCTATCGTGCATGCGCCGCACGCGCCAATCCGAACTACGGCGTGCAAAGGAGTGCACATGAACCCGTGGATGAGCCCATGTCAAAAGACACCTGGCAGCAGGACGACGACTATCGCCGCAGCGGCCGTGCTGGCCGCAACGCTCGCCATCGGCGCAGCGCTGCCCGCACGCGCCGATGACGACGACCATCGGCATGAGCGTGGCGATGACCATCACGACAAGCTGCTGGCGTGCGACGACACGATCAAGGACCGCTTCAAACCGGATCGGCACACCACCGTGCTGCTCGTCAAGGCCTTCAACAAAGGCGACCCACTCGCCCTCTCCGGCACGCCCGCCACGCCAGCGCCGCCGCTGGCGGACAACGACGTGTGCGTGGTCAAGCTGCTGGTCGGGCCGGGCCATCCGGGCCCGGACGGTCTGCCCTCGACATCGGCCGGCATCGGCATCGAGGTCTGGCTGCCTGCCCGCGCCAACTGGAACCACCGCATCCATGTGATCGGCGGGGGCGGCTGGGCCGGCGGCGTGCACACCAGCACCACCGTGCTCGCCGGCGCCGGTGGGGCCACCGGACCGACCTCCTCACCGAGGGTCGCCTCGACGATCGAGGGTGCGGTCTCCGCGACCACCGACACCGGCCACACCGTGGGCTCGGGATCGTTCGCGATGAACCCCGACGGCACGATCAACACGGTGCTGTGGAACGACTTCGTGCAGCGCGGCATCCACGAAACGGCCGTGAAGACCAAGGCCTTGACCCAGGCCTACTACGGGCGGCCAGCGCGCTACGCGTACTGGGACGGCTTCTCCACCGGCGGGCGCCAAGCGCACAAGCTGGCTCAAGAGCACCCGGAAGACTTCGACGGCATCCTGGCCGGCGCACCGGCATTCAACTGGACTCGCTTCATCACCAACGAGCTCTATCCGCAGATCGTGTACCAGCGCGACCTCGGCGGCGTGCCGCTCACGTCGGGGCAGCTCAACCTGCTGGGCAATGCAGCCATCAACGCCTGCGACCTCGTCGGTGGGCAGCACCTGGGCTACATCGAGGATCCATCCGAGTGCCGCTACGACCCGACACACGACGCCACCGTGTTGTGCGCAGCCAGTGGCGGTGTCAACGCGAGCGCCAACTGTGTCAGCGCCACGCAGGCACAGGCGATGAACAAGCTCTGGTATGGGCAAACCCGCAACGGATCGGCGCCCTCGCCGGCGGTGGACAACAGCTGGGAGCACACGCTCGACAGCAACCATCTCTGGTACGGCCTGGCGCGAGGCGCGAGCTTCGGCGGGCTCGGCGGCTCGACGGCCGCGGGCGTACCGGCGCCCTTCACGATCGCCACCGACATGGTCGCGCTCGAAGACCAGAACCCGACACTGGCCACGCCGTCGTTCCAGAACCCGACGGGCAACGGCGCCAATGGCTGGCTCAACCTGTCGTATGCGCAGCTGGGCAACGCCTACGACAACGGCCTGCTGCTGCAGCGCGAGTTCGCGCACATCAACACCGACGACCCCGATCTGCGCCGCTTCAGGGCCGCGGGCGGCAAGATGTTGATGTACCACGGCCTGGCCGACGTGTTGATCATGCCGCAGGGGTCGATCCGCTACTACAACAGCGTGGTGCACGAGATGGGCAGCCTGCACGCCGTGCAGCGGTTCTATCGCTTCTTCCTGATCCCCGGCATGACCCACGGTCTGGGCAACGGCACCACGAACCCCAACGCCAACCCGCCGCTGCCCGGCAGCGCGGCGGCCGATGGGACGCAGCAGCTCTACGACGTGCTGACGAGCTGGGTGGAGCGCGGCGTGGCGCCCACACGCATCGACATCTCGTCGGCGGTGACTGCCACGTTCCCGGTGGCCAAGTCGCGTCCGATCTGCCTTTATCCGGCGAAGGCCAAGTACATCGGCGGCGACATCAACATGGCATCGAGCTACATCTGCGCTGATTGAGGGCGGCGGGGAACGGCGGGGCGCCTCGAGGCCCGCCGCTCCATGAAGGACCGCCAAGATGCTCGGCATCAAGATCCCGCAGTCGCTGCTGCTGCGCGCCGACGAGGTGATCGAGTGAGGGTGGTCGAGCGCGCAATCGCTGACGACCTGGTGGGCGCGTCGTTTGCGTCACCAGCCACCGCGCTCCAACCATCGTTGGGTGCGCTTCACGTCCACGGATCGGTCTGACAGATTCTCCGCATCCGGCAGGTAGACGTCTGGACCAATGCCGACGCCATCGACTGGCAGACGCGGCAGGCGATTGGACAATGTCGTCGCATACCACAGGGTGCGCTGCCCGGACGGCAGCGGGTACGGCCGCAGATTGGACGCGTCGAGAGCGCCGTAACTGCGGCCATGGCCCACGAGCTTGACCCCGAACGCCTGCTTGACCGTGAGCAGGAATTGCTCGCACGTGCTGGCACATCGAGAGTCCATCAGAACGGCAATCCGCGCCGGCCGGCGACGCTCAAGCGCATCGGACCGCCTGTACTGCCATCCCTGCTCGTACTCGTGCTCGACCCAGCTGCCCGCCGGCACGCTGCGCATTCGTCGCACCGTGGCGTCGGCGATCCGCACACACTCGGCGTCGCCCGGGGCGAACAGGTCGCACACGCTTTCTTCCGCCCGCAGATTGCTGGGGGTCACGAAGACTTTCTCACTCACCTCGATCCAGCCGTCCGACATCAGCCAGGGCAGCAGAGGAGCGTACGTCGCGTCCGATCCACCGTCGTTTCCTCGCACGTCGACAATCCAATTGGGGCGGCTCTCCAAGCGCCGTCGTTCCTTGCCCAGGAGTGCCGCAAGAGGCTCCCTTGCCGATGGCGCAAAGCTCGGGATCACGATCAGTGCGGTCCTGGGCGACAGCAACTCGAGCGATGGCAGCCGTGGCTTCTCCGAAGGGGTCTCGGAGGCGTCGCCCTGCTTCGTGGGCTGCACCGACAAGTGACCCTTGCGCCATGCGCGCAGATACGTGCGAACCACGGCCGCACACTGCGCGTCGTCCTGAGCGCTTCGGGCATCGCCCCTGGCGGTCTTCAGGGCAGCGTCCCGCAAAGCCTGTTCGATCGGGGCGACCGGCTGTTGCGCTCCAGCGTCGTTCGCCTGCAGGAATCCGGTGAGTGCCTCGATGTCATCAATGCAGGCGTCGCCAGGGAGCGACGCCTGCGCCGGCTGGACCCCGAGTAGCGCTGCGATGACATGAATTGGCCACCACGCATGCGAACCTGCAGTCTTCATCCGCGCTCCGCTGCCTCGACGTTGGCGACACAGTAACGGACCGCCACCCTGCGGGCAATGGCCACGGCCCGAGCGCCCCGAGCATCGGTGCATGCGGTCATCGCCGCTGATGGAGCTGCTCGAGACTCGATCCGCACCTCGAACTCCCGGCGCCATGCGAGCTTGGCCCCCAGCTCGTCGACCGGGTCCATCTGCGGCGGCCTGCTCAGCAGCGCCGGCGTGTTGGCCATCAGCGCCTGCGCGATCTGGAAGGCAGTAATCGACGCTACATTGCGGTCGATGCGTAGTCCGACAGCGCCAGAGGCAGCCCGCGTGGCGCCATCGTCGGGTCGCGGCGGTCTACAGCAGCCACGGTGCGCTGCAGGCGTTCGCCGCCAGCGTGATGCTCTTCGCTGCGTTCTGGCAGCTGCGCTGGCCCTGCACGTCGTCATCGCCGGCACCTGCGCCATCGCACAGGAAGGTTATCCGAGCCGGCCCGTGAAGATCATTGCTCCGCAGGCGCCGGGCGGCGGCGTCGACCTGGTGGCGCGGATCATGGCCGAGAGGCTGAGCCGCGCCATGGGCCAGCCCTTCATCGTCGACAACCAGGCGGGCGTCGGCGGGGCCATCGCGGCCCAGGCGACGGCGCGCGCGCAGCCCGATGGCTATACGTTGATGATCGGCTACGTCGCCACGCACGGCACCAACCCGGCCGTGAGAAAGAGTCCCTACGATCCGGTGCGCGACTTCACGCCGATCGCGATGCTGGGCGGCACGCCGAACCTGCTGGTGGTGTCGTCCAAGATGCCGGTCCACACGCTGCAGGAGTTCGTCGTGTACGCCAAGGCGAACCCGACCAAAGTCGATTACGGCACATCGGGGGTCGGCACGCTGAACCACCTGGTGATGGAGCAGTTCAAGCACGCGTCCGGCGTGCCCAGCATGGCGGTGCCCTATCGCAGCATCGGGCAGGCTTTCACCGATTCGATCGGCGGCCAGATCCAGGTGATCTTCCCCGGATTGGCCGCCGCAATGCCGCACGTGCGCTCGGGCGCCTTCAAGCCGCTTGCCGTCACCGGCGACAAACGCAGTGGGCTGCTGCCGAACGTGCCGACGTTCAAGGAGTCGGGATACGACGGTTTCGACGGCTTGACGTGGTACGGCATCGTGGGCCCGGCGAACCTGCCCGAGCAGATCACCCGCAGGTTGAACCAGGAGATCAACCGGATTCTTGCCAGCCAGGAATTGCGCGACGCCTTCACCGCGCAGGCGCTCACGGTGATGCCGATGACGCCGGCGCAATTCGGCCAGTACATCGCCGACGAGGTCGCGCACTGGAAGGACGTCGCGCGCGCCAACCACATCGAGGCCGATTGACGCCGACGTTATGACACTCCCGCAAATTTCCGTTTCGCAGCGGCTCGCGGCTGCGTTCGCCACCACGACGCCAGCGCTTCCGGCCGGCGTTGCAACGATGTGCGATGCCGTGCTGATGGACGTCGCGGGACTGTGCGTGGCCGCGCGTCGCAGCGACTACGTGCAGGCCGTGCTGCGCGCCAGCGGCGAACCTGGCGCATGCACGTTGATCGGCCACTCGGGCGGCTACAACGTGGCCACTGCAGCGTTGTGCAACGGCACGGCAGCGCACGGCGAAGACTACGACGACACCTTCGAAGGCGGCCCGGTGCATGCGGGCGCGGTGATCATCCCGGCCGTGCTTGCCACCGCAGAGCACCACGCACTGGCCGGCGGCGATCTCGAGCGCGGCATCGCCGTGGGCTGCGAGGTCATATGCCGCCTCTGCCTGGTGGCGCCCAAACGTGTGCACCAGGCGGGCTTTCATCCCACTGCGGTGTTCGGCGCGCTGGGTGCCGCGGCGGGCGTGGCGTCGGCGCTGTCTCTCACTGCCGAGCAATGGGTCCACGCGCTCGGCATCGCCGGCAGCATGGCCTCGGGCATCATCGAATACCTCGCCGAAGGGGCCTGGACCAAACGCATGCATCCGGGCTGGGCGGCGCAGGCCGGCTATCGCGCCGCCCGCATGGCGCAGGCGGGCTTCACCGGGCCGCGCACGCTGTTTGACGGCGAGCACGGTTTCTTTCATGCCTTCGCCAACAGCGATCACTGCGACTTCACGGCGATGCTCGACGGCGCAGGCGAGCGCTGGCTGAGTGCGGACATCGCCTTCAAGCCGTACGCCTGCGGCACCATGGCCCACCCGTACATCGACTGCGCGCGCCAGCTCGTCGCCGAGGGTGTGCGGCCCGATGCGGTGGCGGCCGTCGAATGCAAGACGGCCGAGGGCATCGTGCACCGGCTGTGGGAACCGCTCGCGGCCAAGCAGAACCCGCCCAATGGCTACGCCGCCAAGTTCAGCATTCCCTATGCGATCGCCGTCGGCATGCTGCGCGGCGATGCCGGCCTCGGCGAGTACGAGGACACGGTGGTCCGCGACCCCGCGGTGCGAACCCTCGCATCGAAGATTCGCTACGTGGTCGACCCTGCCAACCCCTATCCGCAGCAGTTCACCGGTCATGTCCGCGTCACGCTCGACAATGGCGACGTGCGTGAAGCGAGCCAGGATCATTTTCGTGGCGGGCGTGAAGAGCCGCTTTCGGCACAAGCGCTGGAAACAAAATTCGTCGCCAACTGCCGCTACGGCGGCTGGACCCGGGAGCACGCGAGCGAAGCCCTGGCCGCCCTGCGAGCGCTGCGCGCAGCGCCGACCGTCGATCTCGGATCGTTGCGAGGCTGAATGCAAGCCGCACCGCTGGCCGGCCAAGTCGCGCTCGTCACCGGCGCTGGCCGCAACATCGGACGAGCGATCGCGCTGGCGCTGGCGGATGCCGGCGCCAAGGTCGCCGTCAACGTGCGGGCGAGTCGCGGTGAAGGCCAGGCCGTCGTCGACGAGATCGCAGCGCGCGGCGGCGACGCCCTGCTGGTGATGGCCGACATCACGCGGCGTGGCGAAGTCGACGCGATGGTCGACACGGTGGCGCAACGCTTCGGACGCCTCGACATCCTGGTCAACAATGCCGCTGTCCGGCACGAAGAGGCCTTCGCCGACATGGCGTACGCCACCTGGCGCGCCGCGTTCGACGTCTGCGTCGATGGTGCGTTTCACTGCACCCAGGCTGCATTGCCGCTGCTGAGAAAAGGCACCGTCGGCGCCGTCATCAACATCGGCGGCATGACCGCGCACACGGGCGCCGCACGACGCGCCCACGTGGTTGCCGCCAAGGCAGCGCTGGCCGGCCTCACGCGCGCGCTGGCGCATGAATTGGCCGAGTTCGGGATCACGGTGAATTGCATCGCACCGGGCCTGATGGACACGATCCGCGACGGCGCGAGCGCATCGCCGAGTCCCGCGCATCGCGCCAGTCACCCGACCTTGCTCGGGCGGCGCGGCCATCCCGACGACATTGCCAGGGCGGCGGTGTGGTTGGCCAGTCCCGGCGGGCGCTTCATCACCGGGCAGACGCTGCACATCAACGGCGGTGCCTATCTGGGCGCTTGAGGCCGGCCGGCGAGTGCAGCCTGAGCAGCTCGCGCCAGTGTCGCAACGGTCTCGATGCGCTCCGGGTTGATGCCTCGATCAAGATTGACCGCCGCGGCGCCGGGGATTGCAATCGCGACATGGATGCCCTGGTTGCCAAGACCGCGCCGCAGGTGCTGCACGAGCTTTGGGCCGCCGCGCAATTGGACGGCACCGCGTTGGACGCCATCGGGCTGCCGGCGCGCGGGCCGGTGCTGCCATCGTCGTTCGCGGTGGCCACCGCGGCGCAATCGAGCCTGGGTGCGGCCGCGTTGGCGGCAGCGCAAATCGGCCGGCGGCGCGGCGGCCCGGCGCAACGCGTGACGGTCGACGCCGAGCATGCCGCGCTGGACAGTCTGGGCTGGTTCACGGTGAACGGCCAAGCACCTGCGGTGTGGGGCAAGGTCTCGGGCCTGTACCGCTGCGCCGACGGGTGGGTGCGCATCCACGCCAACTTCGACCATCACCGCGACGGCGCGCTGCGCCTGCTGGGCCTGCCGCCGGGGCCGCACACCGAGCGTGGCGCAGTCACCGAAGCGCTGCGCGCCTGGCACGCGATTGATTTCGAAACTGCGGCCGCCGAGGCCGGCCTCGTCGTCGCTGCGGCGCGCAGCATCGCCGAATGGGACGCGCATCCGCAGGCCGCCGCGCTGGCAACGCAACCGGTGGTGGCGATCGAACGCATCGCCGACGCCCCGCCGCGCCCGCTGGCACCCTGGCGTGAAGACGGCCAGCCGCTGGACGGCCTGCGAGTGCTGGACCTCACGCGCATCCTCGCCGGGCCGGTGGCCGGGCGCACGCTGGCGGCCTATGGCGCCGACGTGATGTTGGTGAACTCGCCGCATCTGCCCAACATCGATTCGATTGCCGACACCAGCCGCGGCAAGCTCTCGGCGCATGTCGACCTGGCCATCGACGCCGGCCGCGACACGCTGCGTGGCCTGGTGAGCGAATCGCAGGTGTTCCTGCAGGGCTACCGCCCGGGCAGCCTCGCGGCCCGCGGATTTGCGCCAGCGGATCTCGCGCGGCTCGCGCCGGGCATCGTGTGCGTGAGCCTCTCGGCCTACGGCCCTCGAGGCCCGTGGGCCCTCCGGCGTGGCTTCGACTCGCTGGTGCAGACCGCCACCGGCTTCAACGTCGCCGAGGCCGAAGCCTTCGGCGCGACGGAGCCGATGGCGCTGCCGTTGCAGATCCTGGACTATGCGGCGGGCTACTTGCTGGCCTTCGGCGCCCAGGCCGCGCTGCTGCGCCAAGCGGAAGAAGGCGGCAGCTGGCACGTGCAGGTGTCGCTGGCCGGCGTGGGGCGCTGGCTGCGCAGCCTGGGGCGCGTCGACGGCATGACGGCGAAGCGGCCTTCGCTGGCACCCTATGTCGAAGAGGTCGACAGCGGCTTCGGCCGCCTGCAGGTGCTGCGCCATGCGGCGCAATTCAGTGCCACGCCGGCGCACTTCAAACGGCCGTCCATGCGGCCAGGCTCGCATGAGGCCCGCTGGCCCTGAGACAGGTTGCATCGTCAGCGCGGGTGCGCAAATCCGGTGGCCCGTAGTCAGGCCGAATCGCGCGAAGCGAGATGCGCTTGTTCGGCTTGCGCGATGGTGTGGCGCAGGGCGTCGGCGAGCGAGTCGGCGCTGTAGGGCTTGGCGATGAGGTCGAAACCTTCGCGATGGACCTCGCCGGTCGCCGGGCCATAGCCGCTCGACAGCAGGATCGGCAGGCCCGGGAAGTGCTGGCGCACCTTGCGCGCCAGATCGAGGCCGCTCATCCCGCCGGCCATGATGACGTCCGAGAACACGACATCGAACTTCTGGCCGCTCAGCAGCAAGGCGAGCGCTGTTCTGCCGTCGCGCACGTGATCGGCACGGTAGCCGATCAGCTTGAGCATCTTGGTGGCGACGTCGGCGACATCGTTGTCATCCTCAACCAGCAGCACGGCGCCGCCGGCCCGTGCCCGCTGCGCGCGCCGGGACGCGGCCTGCACGGTCGGCTCGCTGGTCGCGCGCGGCAGGTACAGCGTCACCGACGTGCCTTCGCCCGGCTTGCTGTCGATGGTCGCCATGCCGCCGCTCTGCTGCGCAAAGCCGTCGACCTGGCTGAGGCCGAGCCCGGTCCCCTTGCCGACCTCCTTGGTGGTGAAGAACGGCTCGAACACCCTGTTGATGTGCTCGGGGGCGACGCCGGTGCCGGTATCGACGACGCTGAGCGCGACAAAGTCACCCGCAAGTCCAGACGCGTGTCCGCTGGCGGCCTGCAGCGTGCAATTGCGGCCCTCGACCCGCACCAGCCCGCCCTTCGGGCTCGCATCGCGGGCATTGATGCACAGATTCATCAGCGCGATCTCCAGCTCAGCCACGTCGCATTCGATCGGCCAGAGATCATGCGCCAGCGAGACCACGAGCCTGACGTCGCCGCGGACGGCACGACCCAGCATCTCGGATAGTTCATCGCAACGCAGGCGAAGATCGGCCACGTCGGTCTTGAGCGGCTGGCGGCGCGAGAACGTGAGGATCTGGCGCACCAGGCGAGAACCCCGCTCCGCCGCGCGGACGATCGCCTTGATGGCACGCATGTCGGCAGCGCTGCGCGGGCTGTCCTGCAGCAGCTCCGCATTGCCCTGCACGACCGTCAGCAGATTGTTGAAGTCATGTGAGATGCCACCGGCCATGCGGCCGATCGCTTCCAGCTTCTGGGCCTCGCGCAGCGTCTCCTGCGCGCGCTCGCGCTCGGCGATCTCCGCCTCGAGCTGGCGCGACCGCTCGGCGACGCGCCGCTCCAGCATCTCGTTCGCGCTCTGCAGGATCGTGCGCTCCGCCTCCAGAGACTGCGCCAGCCGCGCGTAGAGCGCGCGCGTCTCCAGCAACAGCACCACCAGCACGACGCTGGTCGCGGCGAAGCCGAAGATGCGCCCGGCATAGAAACCAAGATCGAAGCGGCCAGCATTCAGCATCACCGCCAGCGCCACCTCGCACAGCCAGGCGCACAGCACGACCATCAGCCACAGGTTGAGCACGGAGTGCGGCCGCTGCCGCCACAACAGCGCGAGCGCCGACAGGCTGAACAGCCACACGCCGGTCATGACCGTCGTGATCACCGGCGTCATCTGGTGGCCGGCCATCACCGGCGGCAGCAGGTCATGCCCCACCGTCGTGAGCGCGACGCTCACGCCGACCGCCACGATCACGGCGGCGACGCCCGAGACCATGGCGGCACGCGGGGCCAACTTGACCTCGGCGCCAGCGTTGGCGCGCGGCTGCAGCGCATAGATCATCACCAGCAGCGGGAAGCCGGCATGCCACAGCATGTAGAGCCAGGCCGTGGTCTGCGGCCCGCCGCTCGGCCATCCGCCCTGCGCGAACAGGCCCGGGAAGCTCAGCATGTGCGCCACCACCATCAGGCCGGTGAAGAGATAGGCGCAAGCGAGCAGCAGCATGCCGCGCGAACGCAGGATGCTGAACTGGCCGAACAGCAGGACAGCGGTGATCAGGTCGTTGAAGCTGAGCGCCGATTCGTAGACCGGCACGAAGGCATCGACGCGCGGCAACTGGACTTTCGCGAACGGCGCGGCCGCGATCGAGATCGCCAGCGACACGAGCACGACGCCGAGTGCCGCTCGCCGTTCCGCCCGTTGCGCGGGCAGGACCGACAGAAACACGCGCTGCTGAGCCGTCGGCAGTTCTTCCATGAGCGCTCGCTTGCCCGCCTCGAACAAAACCGCCGGCCGCACCGGACGAGGACCAATGGCCAATAGTCTAGGACACCAGCATCGACGCATTCTTCTTGATCGCACGCAGTGCTTTGAACCCACCCTCCTGCTAACTTGGACCCACTGGTTTTGGGAGGAGAAACAATGCTGCTGCGACGAATCTGGCAATGGTTGGGCTGCCTGTCGATGGGGTTGGTGGTCGCGTGCGGGGGTGGCGGCGGGGATGGTGGAAACGACATCCCCAGCCTCGGCAATCTCAGCTACGGCCCCGCGCGTGTTGCCGTCACGCGGGGCGAGACCGCATTCATCCAAGGTCGGGCCGACTTCCGGGACAACGGCGGCGACATCGTGGAACTCAGGCTCCAAATCAACGGCGGGCCGATTCAGGTGCTGCAAACGCCCTCGCTGAGCGGAATCACGGCTGGCACGGCGAGCCTGAGCGTCGAGGTCAGCGTGGAAGAGGCCGGGACCTTTCGGTTCGAGATCTGGGTGGTCGACAGCGGAGGCCGGGAGTCGAATCGGCTCGCCGGAACCGTCGAGGCCTTCATCGACGACACTGGGGCAAGCTGGCGCAAAACCGGTTCATTCGCGGGGTCGATGCTGTCGGCTGTCGTGTGGGGAGGGGCGCAGTACGTCGCGGTCGGTACTGTCGGCGCCGTTCGCACCTCGCCGGACGCGATCCATTGGACTTCGCAGAGTTCGAATGTTCAGCACTGGCTAAGGAGCGTTGCCTGGTCTGGATCGCAGTTCGCTGCGGTGGGCCAGCATGCGATGACCTATGAGTGGGTGGTGATGACCTCGCCCGATGGGCAGACCTGGACGGTTCGACAGACATCGCTACCGAACAACTTTGGCGGTCTGTACAAAGTTGTCTGGACGGGCTCGCAGTTCGTTGCAGTCGGGGAGGAGACGATCTATCCGGGTGGCAGCACGTTCGCCCTCGTCTTGACCTCGCCGGACGGCATCACCTGGACTCAGCATTCCCAAGGCGCGATTCCGGGGATCATGAGGTCCGTCGCCTCTTCCGGACCACTGCTGGTCGCAGTCGGCGCCACGGGCAGTTCTGACCCGCCGGTTGCATGGACGTCGCAAGATGGGGGACTCTCCTGGGCAGCTTCGCCAATGCCCGGGAGCACGACCGCGAGCGACCTCACCTTCGGCCAAGGCCGGTTCGTCGCTGTCTCTGGAGTCACTGGGTCGCCGGCCTACCTTTCGACCGATGGCATCAGCTGGCAGCCCAGCACCGACACGCTGGCCATGGGCGCCACGTCGATCGTCACTTCTGCGTCACGCTACCTCGCGGTGACGGCACCAAGCTCCGTCTACGTCTCTGACGACGCGCTGCACTGGGTCAGTGGTTCGCTTCCGGGTTTCTGCGGCAACGGCGTGATCTGGGACGGCAAGGGGTACGTCGGCGTAGGCCTCGATGTCTGCAGGTCTCCCTGACCGCGCACCGTCCACCTCGGCGGCATCGCCGCTGAGGGCTCTTGTTGCGCATGCCGGCAGGTGGCGCGGACGCCATGCCGCAAAGGGGGCTCAGGAGCGGTTCGCTGCCAAGCGGTTGATGTCGAGCCCTTCGAGCGACAACTCCATCACCACTGCATCCTGCGTCAGCATCGGCACCGAGAAGCGCAGCAGCCGCATGCCCTCGATCTGGGTCATCGGGATGTCGAGGAGGCACGTGTTGCCCATCACCTCTTGCACCCGGCTCAAGTCGCCACCCATCTCGCCGTTGCCTTTGACGAAGACATAGCGCGGACGCCGCTGCTTGCAGTCGGGTGTGGCGGCCACGGTCAGCGCCACCCGCACGGCCCCGCTTGCACCAAACGGTTGCCGGCTGATGATGCAGGCGCTGCGCTCCGCGTTGCACCAGATGGGCGGGGGCTTGTCGAAGGCGAGCGGGTCGGAGAGCTGCACCCACTGCTGCGCCTGAGCGGCGCCCGCGAGCAGCGCGACGAGGGAGATGGCCAGAGGACGGATCATGGCGTGGGCCTTTGCCTGGGGTGACGTGGACCGAATCATCGCGCAGGTCCGCCCCGCCCTCACCTCACACCGAAACGCCAGGTCGCAACGCTCTGAGCGCGCCCGGCCCGTGCGATCATCCAGTCGGTCGCATCCGACGGGAAATCCCACTTGCCTCGCATCAGCGGACGCAGCGCGTTCCTGCAGTTCCTCGTCGACGAGGGTGTCACGCACCTGTTCGGCAACCCCGGCACGACCGAGCTGCCGATCATGGAGGTGGTGCCGGACTTCCCGCAGCTCAAGTTCGTGCTCGGGCTGCAGGAGTCGATCGTGCTCGGCATGGCCGATGGCTTCTGCCGCGCCTCGCACCGGCTCGCCGCCGCCAACGTGCACGTGATGCCGGGTCTCGGCAACGCGATGGGCGCGCTCTACAACGCCAAGTTTTCCGGCTCACCGGTGATCCTCACCGCAGGGCAGCAGGAGCAGGGCCATGGGCTGCTCGAGCCGCTGCTCTACGAGCCGCTGGTGCCGGTGGCGCAGCCGCTCGTGAAGTGGGCGGTCGAGGTGACGCGCGCCGCCGACCTGCCGCGGATCCTCCACCGCGCGGCGAAGATCGCGCTGACGCCGCCGACCGGGCCCGTGTTCCTCAGCCTGCCCGGCGACGTGCTCGACGAGACGCTCGAGGTGGACCTGGGACACCCGGTCAGAATCGTTTCCTCGGTTAGGCCCTGCGACGAAACGCTTGCCAGGTTGGCCGCACTTCTTCTCGATGCGAGAAGCCCGGTGATCCTCGCCGGCCACGAGCTCGCGCGGCACGACGCGTTTGCCGAGGCCGCCGAGCTCGCCGAGCGGCTCGGTGCGCCCGTGTTCGGCGACTCCGTCCCCTACTCGGCCGTCTTTCCGAGCGAGCACCCGGCCTACATGGGGGCGCTGACTCGCCAGCAGAAGCAGGTGCGCGCGCTGCTCGAGCGCTACGACCTGCTGATCTGCCTCGGCGCGGACCTGCTGCGCATGTCGGTGTACAGCCCGGTCGAGCCGCTGCCCGAGGGCCTGCCGGTCATCCACGTCTCCGAGCGAGCGCACGAGCTCGGCAAGAATTACCGCACCGACCTCGCGGTGCACGCCAACGTCAAGGAGACACTGAAGGCCCTTTTGCCTTTGCTTAAAGACCTGCCCCGCGAAAACCCGAAATTGGCCGCACTGAAAAAGAGCAACTGGTCGGCCCAGCGCGAACCCTTGCGCGTGGAGGCAATGCGCGCAGCGGACGTGTCGCCGATCGATCCTCGGGTCCTCGCGCTGCGCTTTGCCGAGGCGTTGCCACGCGACGCGGTGGTCGTCGACGAGGGCCTGGTCAGCACCACCGGCCTGCCGAAATTCCTCTCGATGCGCGACACGCGGTCGTACTACGGTCTCGCCAGCGGTGGCCTCGGCTTCGCGGTGCCGGGTGCCGTTGGCATCAGCCTCGCGCTGCCGGGCCGGCCGGTGGCGGCGATCGTCGGCGACGGCAGCGCGATGTATGGCATCCAGGGCCTGTGGACCGCAGCGCACGAGAAGCTGCCCGTTACCTACGTCATCGCCAACAATCGCGGCTACCGCATCATCAAGGAGCGGCTGGTCGCCATGCGCAAGACCGACACCTTCACCGGCATGGACATCCGCGAGCCGGACATCGACTTCGTGGCCTTGGGCACGTCCTTTGGATTGAAGTCGACAAGAGTCACCGACCCCCGCGACATCGCTGCGGCGCTGCGCACAGCCTTCGCCAGCAGCGGGCCGAGCTTGATCGATGTCCGCGTCGCGGACGGGTTTGGCGGCTAGCGGCCTGATTGCAAGGCGCGACGGCTCTCGGAGGCGCCGAGCGCCCGTCAGTCCCTCGGGCCCAAGCCAGCGAAAAACGCAGTGAGCAAACTGCTTACGGTCGGGCCCAGGGTGAACGCGCCGACGACAAAGGCAACGCTCGCCGCTGTCCCACCGATGACCTCGAGGAACTCTTGCGGCAGCGAGTCGGACTTGCCCGCGGCGGCGGCCGGGTGCATGCGCTCATGGGACGGCAACAGTGTGCGCAGGTCCGGATGCTTGCTTCCGGCGTCGTGCGTCGGGGGCTCGGCCGTCTCGTTCCAAAGTGGGGCCACGACCAACGGGCCATTGAGTTGCCCATGCTCGAAGGCAACCTGCACCTCGTCGTCGACCGCAGCGCCCGCAAGCGGACCGGCTGCGTTTGCACCAAGCCCGGCATGCCCGTTGTAGGCAACCAGCGACGAGGCTTCTTGTTCGAGAGCCACTGCGAATGCGGCGAGTGAAGTTCCGATGCTCATGCTCATGGCGGCTCCTGCAAACGAATGGGGAACGGGCGTCGCTCCGGGAGGCGGTCCGACCCGATGGTGAGTTGCGGCGCGCACGCGTGCGGTTCATGCCAGTCGCTTGTCTCATCTCACTGTCTCTGCAGCCCCACGTGCGACCTTCCGACGGGCGAACCAGAGAAGGGCTCCGCCGATGAGCATCAAAAGGACCCAGGTGCGCACTTCAACGTAGTGAACGGCCGCAACGACCTTTGACTTGATGAGCACGTCGTACACGCCGCCGACGGCCAGGAAGAACGGAAATACCAGAAGCGCGCTAGTGCCCAGGCGATACACCGTGCCGTACAGGACGCCAACGAAGAACAGCTTGGCGAATTCGGGCTGAAACCCTGCGTGATGAAGAGAATAGAAAACGGCTGCCAGCACGATCCCAACGACAGCGCCGAAGGCGCGTTCAAAAAGCGTGCGCAGGAATCCGTAGAAGAAGATCAACTCGAAGACGAGCGTCACGACGACGTACGCTGCCAGCCAGAGATTGGCCGCGCTCCATTCGAAGTCGGAAGGCGGGGGGCTTGCGCGGCGCAACTGAGCCAGCAGCCCAATGGCCAATGCGGCGTTGATGGATAGCAAGAGTGGCCAGCGTCGCGTGTGAAATCCGAAGTCACGTGGGGACTGCCCGGTATGGCGCAGGTAGATCAAAGGGAGCAGGACACCCAACAGGAACACCTGCCCGATGTCGCGCAAGAAGGCGCTCAGCACGAGCCTCTGTGCCAAAGGGATCAAAGCCGCGGAAAGGGCGACAGAGGCGAGGCCGCTCAGTGCCGCCAATGCGGTATGCGCGGTTGGCTGCCAAGCGAGGTACTTGGTGTTGTCTTGCATCTGCGTCCGTGCCGGCCCGATCTGGGCGTGAGTTGCGGATGCGCGAGTCTGGTCGCCGCCGCTTCCGTTTGACCAGTGCAATGTTTGGAATGGATGATTACAGCCAATGAAAACCTATGACCTGAACCTGCTGCGCATCCTCGACGCGGTGCTCACCGCCGGCAGCGTCACCGCCGCTGCCGAGCGCTTGCACCTGAGCGTGCCGGCCACGAGCCATGCACTGACGCGACTGCGCGAAGTCATGGGCGACCCGCTGCTCGTGCGCGCTGGGCGGCGCCTGGTGCCCACGCCTCGGGCGCAGGCGCTGCGCGAGCCGATCGCGCGCCTGCTCGCGGACGCGCACGGGCTGGTCAGCCGCTCGGACTCGAGCACTCTCGAGTCGATCGAGCGGCGCTTCGTCGTGCGCGCGCCCGACGGCATCGCGATCACCTACGGCGGTGCGCTGGCTGAGTTGCTGCAGCAGGCGATGCCGCGTGCGCAGCTGCAGTTCCTGCCGGAGGTGCACGACGAGGCGAGCGCGCTGCGCGAAGGCCGCGTCGACATCGACGTCGGCAACTTCGAGCCTTCCGACCCCGAGGCTCAGGTGGTCGACCTGCTCGTGCAGCGACAGGTGGCGCTGGTGCACAGCGGCCATCCGCTCGCTGCGGCCCCGGTCACGGCCAGGCGATACGTCGGCCACGCGCATGTGGCAGTGCTTACGCGCAATCGCACCGCGGCACCGGTAGACCGCGCCCTCATGGCACTCGGGCTCGCACGCCGTATCGTCGTGACGGTGGCGCACGCCAACGTCGCGCCCATCGTTGCCGCACGCAGTGAGCTGGTCGCGACCATCGGCGATCACACGGCAAGGGCCATCGCGCCGACGTTCGGCCTCAAAGTGCCGCCGCTGCCATTCGTCAACGAGCCCGAGCCACTGCGCATGGTCTGGCATCCGCGCCATACAGGCGATGCAGCGCATGCATGGCTGCGCGAAGCGATGCTGAGGGTGATCGTCGGTGAGCCCGCCGCAGCCCGCCTTCTGGCCCGCGCGGTGGCGGCGCGTCAGCGGCGAACTGCCACCGCGAGGCACAAGCGCATGGCCGCGACGAAGAGGGCCTAGAAGTCTGGGCGGCGGAAGGACGGGATGACCAAGTCAGGGGGCCGGCCAGTTCGCTGCGCAGCCGGTGCCATCTGGACGGCATCGCTGTAGCATCGCCTCTCGCTTCACCATGGAGATGATCAATGAGCAGCGACGACCGCAAGGCCATCGAGCAAACCGTCCAGACCTACCTCGACGGGCTCTACGAGGGTGATGCCGACAAGCTGGCCAGCGTCTTCCACGACACCAGCGCGCTCACCTACGAGCAAGACGGCAAGCTGGTCGTGCTGCCGCGCGAGCAGTGGCTCAAGGCGGTGCGCGAGCGGCCGAAGCCCAAAGACAAGGGTTTGCCGCGCGATGACGTGATCCTGATGGTCGACCAGTCGGGGCCGACCACCGCGCTCGTCAAGGTCAAGTGCCAGATCCCGCCGCGGTACTTCACCGACTACCTGAACCTGCTCAAGATCGATGGGCGATGGGTGGTGGCGCAGAAGGTCTTCGCCACCGTGGTGAAGTCATAGCAGGTCGACGAGCGCGCGCCGCCCGTGCGCGACCTCACACCGTGTCCCTCAACCACCCCAGCCCGTCAGCTGTCACCTCGTCGCGATTCGTCCAAAGGCCTTGTCATGCGGGCCCTACCGGACGCGAAACCACCGTCTCGAGCCTCCCCTGCGCAGGCTCCTGAGCCGCAGGCGCTGCCGCTTCGGGCGGCGAGCCAGGCGTGGCATCCTGCGCCATCGCGTGCATCAAAGGACGCAAGCGGCGCTGGAGCCTTTCGACAAAGTGCACGATATCTTCGGGCCCGCTAAACACCAGCTCATAGAGCGGCTCGGCCGCTACATGCTTCGGGTTCTTGCGGCTGCCCACATAGGCGAAGCCGGCGCGCTTGGCCAGGTTCTCGCCCTCGGTCGTCCAGACCAGCGCCAGCACATGGGCAGGGTAAGCCTTCACCGAAGGCATGAAGTTCTGAAGCAGCGCGGTCTCCACCAGCTTGGCCAGGGCAGCACTGCGGTAACGGCGGTTCTTCAACCGCAAGTCCAGCGAGATCGAACCTACGTACCAGTAGGTGCCGCCTTCGGTGTCTTGATGTGGCGCCAGGCATTGCGCGGTGAGCCCTTCTTCGCCCATATCGCCCGAGCGCATCTGCAGGTACACCTCGCGCGTGAGAGGCCAGATGTCGATGCCGCCCACCACCCGCTCACGGTATTCAGCCACCCAGTTGCCCTTGGGGTAGACGCGCCACCAAGCGAACACCTGCGGGAAATCAGTCCGCCCCATTGGGCCGTAGTCCTCGGTCGAGGCCAGCTGCTTGATGTCGTGGGCCGCAGCTGTGTGCTGGCGGTCGTTCTTCTCGTCCAGGTGCACTGAGCGAAAGCGCAGCTGGTTCAGGTCAAGCAAGGCTTCAAGGCCATGCTCGTCATCGGCTGGTAGGGCGATGTCGCGCAGCCGGGCCAGCCAAACGCGCCGCGAGATCATCAGGCACGCCCACGCTAGCAGCGCATAGGCGCCCGACAGCCACACCCGGCCGGACATGGCAAGCGCTGGCTCCAGCAGTTCCGTCAAGGTGTGCAGCGAGTGATCGATGATGGCGATCTTGGAGATGAATTCGAGCGCCGGCAGCAACAACGCGAACATCGCCACCGTGCTCAGGTTGAGCCGGAAAGCCACCCGGTTGGCGTAGTGCTTGACGTGGGCTTGCGCCCCTTGCATGGAGCCGGCGCTCTCGGCCTTCTTCCAGTGGTCTGCGCGGGTGAGACGGTGAATGGACCACCATCGATCCAGTCGCAGGCAAAGGATCAGTGCGAGCAAGGCGATGACGCCTTGGCAGAGCATTTCGAAAGTGGCCGGCGACAGCTGCAGGTGCACACCCAATCGCTGCTGCAAATACTCCAACGCATGGACACTCTCGGCCAAGGCCGAGATGAGGTGAAAGGCAGCCATGAACCACAAGACAATGGTCGAGTTCTTCATGCGTACCTCGATCTCTTCGAGTCTGCTGCCGCAAGCGAAGGAGACGTTCCACTACACGCCCCGTACTCCCCTCACACCGTTTTACCCAACCACCCCAACACATCGCACGTCACTTCATCGCGGTTGGTCTCGTTGAGCAGCTCGTGCCGCGTGCCGGGATCGTACCGTGCCTCGATGCGCGCGAGACCCGACGCCTGATAGCGATCCACCAGGCGCCGCGTGCCGGCGAGGATTTTCGCCGACGGGGTGGACCTCGCCCTGGATCACCGCACCGGCAAGGTGGTGGGGACGCGCCCTTCGCGTTCGGGCAACGCCCCCAAGCAGGAACCCGGGTTTTTGAACTTACCATGCCCGCAAAATCGTTTGCAGCTCGACTGCTCTGTGGTGGAGGGAAGCATGACCAGGCGTGCCTTGCTCTTTACCGACGTGGTGGACAGCACGCTGCTGGCCGAGCGGATCGGCGACGCACGCTCGGCGCAAGTGTGGGCCGAGCACGATCGCCGCGCGCGCGACCTGCTCGTTCGCCACCGCGGCCGCGAGATCGATCGCACCGACGGCTTCTTCCTGCTATTCGACGACCCTGGCAACGCGGCCCGCTACGCGCTCGCCTATCAGCGAGCACTGGCCGACCTTGCATTGACCGCTCGCGCTGGCCTGCACGTCGGACCGGTCACCTTGCGCGAGAACGCGCCAGAGGACATCGCCCGCGGAGCCAAGCCGGTCGAGGTCGAGGGCCTGGCCAAACCATTGGCGGCGCGCATGATGGCGCTCGCCCGCGGCGGACAGACGTTGCTGAGCGCCGGGGCAAAGAATGCGCTCGGCGACACGCTGCCCGTGGAGATGGAACTCGAGAGCCACGGCTACTATCGGTTCAAAGGAATCGAAACGCCGGTCGAGGTATTCGAGCTGGGCTTGAACGGCGCCACCTCCTTCGCTCCGCCGGCCGATGCCGACAAAGCGTACCGCGTGGTGCGTGCCCGTGACTTGTGGCGCCCGGCGCGCGACGTGCGCCACAACCTGCCCGCCGAGCGCGACGCCTTTGTCGGCCGCATCGACGAGCTGCGCGCCGTTGCGGGGCGGCTCGACGCCGGCGCACGGCTGCTCACCGTGCTCGGCGCGGGCGGCACCGGCAAGACGCGGTTGATACGCCGCTACGGCTGGACCTGGCTCGGCGATTGGCCCGGCGGTATCTGCTTCTGCGACCTCTCCGAAGCCCGATCGCTCGACGGCATCTACTTCGCCGTCGCGTCAGCGCTGGACGTTCCGCTTGGCAAGGACGACCCCGTGGTGCAACTCGGCCACGCGATGGCCGGGCGCGGCCGCTGCCTGTTCGTCCTCGACAACTTCGAGCAATTGCTTCCGCACGCTGCAACGACACTCGGCCGCTGGCTCGACCGCGCCGTCGATGCCGCCTTCGTCGTCACCAGTCGCGAGCGGCTGCACCTGCCGGGCGAGGAGGTCTTCCCGATCGAGCCGTTGTCCCTCGACAAGGACGCCATCGACCTCTTCGTCGCCCGCGCGCGGGCGCAGCGGCGCGACTTCGTGCTGAACGAAACCAATCGCCCCGCCATTTCCGAGGTGGTGCGCCTGCTCGACGGGCTGCCGCTGGCGATCGAGCTCGCCGCGGCGCGGGTGCGCGTGCTGTCGCCCGCCCAACTCGTCGATCGGCTCACGGACCGCTTCAGCGTGCTGATCGGAGCGCGCGGCACTGCGGCGCGCCAGGCGACGCTGCGCGCGGCGATCGACTGGTCGTGGGATCTGCTGGTTCCGTGGGAGCAGGCGGCCTTGGCCCAGTGTTCGGTGTTCGAGGGCGGCTTCACGCTGGAGGCGGCCGAGGCGGTGCTGAATCTCGCTTCGTGGCCTGACGCGCCACCGACCCTGGACGCGGTGCAGGCGCTGGTCGACAAGAGCCTGCTGCGCACCTGGGTCCCGGTGGCACAAGGCCGCTACGACATCGACGAGCCGTACTTCGGGATGTACGTCAGCATCCGCGAGTACGCGCTGGAGAAGCTCAAGGCGACCGGCCCGGAGATAGAACGGGCGGCGCACGAGCGCCACGGCCAGTACTTCGCGCGGTTCGGGACGGAAGAGGCGCTGGAGGCGCTATCTACGGATGGCGGGCTCAAGCAGCGTGGCGCACTTGTCCTTGAACTCGACAACCTGGTCGTCGCTTGCCGCCGGGCGGGAGACCGCAGCGACGAGTCCGTCGCGCTGGCCACTTACCGTGCCGCCTGGGAAGTGCTCGAATTGCAGGGGCCCTTTGCCCTCGGCATCGTTCTGGGGGCGCAGGTACTCGCTCTCGACGGGATCGTTTCCTCGCTGCGGATCGCCGCGCTCGCGACTCGAGCGAAGGCCTCGCACTGCTCCGGGCGCACCGAGGAGGCGAGGACGCAGTTCGAGCAGGCACTTGCCATGGCTCGCGAACTGAGCAACCGGTACTGGGAGGGGACGGTCCTCGGTCACCTGGGGAATCTTCGCCGCGAGCGCGGCGATATGGAGGAAGCGTGGGCCCATCTGGAGGCCGCGCTTGCCATCGCCCGTGAGGTCGGCAACCGACGCAATGAAGCGCGCGCGCTCGGCGGCCTGGCCAACTTGCACCTTGAGCAAGGCCGGATGTTGGAGGCCCGATCACACAACGAGGCTGCGCTCACCATCCTCCGCGAGGTCAGGAGCCGCCGCGAGGAGGGGCTTGTCCTCGGCAACCTGGGCATAGCGCACCTCCAGCTGGGCCGGATCGAGGATGCGCGGGTCCACTACCAGGCCGCGCTCGCGGTTCACCGCGAGGTCGGCGACCGCCGCGCCGAGGGAAACGTTCTCGGCAACCTCGGGCTCTTCCACTTCGAGCAGGGCCAGCCCGAGGAGGCGCGGGTGCACTACGAGGCATCGCTCGCCATTCACCGCGAGGTGGGCAACCGCCGCCTCGAGGGGACCGTGCTCGGCAACATGGGTAACCTGCACTACGAACAGGGCCGGATGGACGAGGCGCACGCATGCTACGACGCCGCGCTCACCATCGACCGCGAGGTGGGCGATCGTCGGTCCGAGAGCATCGTCCTTGGCAGCTTCGGCAACCTGCACCTCGAGCAGGGTCACATGAAAGAGGCGCGTGCCCACTATGAGGCCGCCTTGGCAATCGATCGCGAGATAGGAGAGCGCCGCCTCGAGAGCATCGACCTCGCCTCACTGGGTCTCTTGCACTTCGAGCAGGGCCGTATCGCGGAGGCGCGGACGCACCTGGAGGCCGCGCTCAGCACCAATCGCGATGTCGGCGACCGCCGCACCGCGGGCGTCGTGCTCGGCTACCTCGGCGTCATTCTGGCCAGCCAGGGGCACGATGGCGAAGCGCGCGAGACGTTCTGCGCAGGCGAGGCGCTCATCCGGGAGGTCGGCGATCGATTTGAGCTCGCGAAGCTGCTCTGCGCCTGGGGCCGAGTTGAACTTGTTGCCGGCGACCTCGGCGTCGCTCGCTCTTCGCTCGCCGAGGCTGAAACGCTCGCCGCCGTGTTGGGCGCTGGCCCAGATTCACAGCTTGGTCGCAAGCTCGCCGAGCTGCGCGAGGCACTGGCGTGACCGGGGTCGAAGGCGGCCATTGACGCTCGGCTGTGTTCGGCCGCCCCGCCCTCGCCTCACACCGTCTTCCCCCGCCACCTCAACACGTCACGTCACCTCGTCGCGATTGGTCTCGTTCAGCAGTTCGTGCCGCCCCGCCGGCACGTTAGAACCGCAGGTCAGATGGGCATTGCGAAGTATTGGTTGGCGCGCCGGCGGGCTGCACCTAGAGTGCCGCGAAACGCATCGCGCGGAGGCACTGTCGTGGAACTGTCTGTCGACCTCGATCAACGAGCCTCGGTTCGGCTGCCGGCCCCGCGCTTCGATGAGCACGGCTACCTCATCGAATCTGAACTGTGGAATCCGACCATGGCCGAGCTGCTGGCAGCCGAAGCCGGCATCCAGCACCTCGGGCCCGCCCACTGGAGGGTGATCGAGCACGTGCGCCAGAAATACTTTGCACTGCGATCCCTCCCGGTCATGCGGCTGGTGTGCCGCGCTGCAGGCATCGAGCCAGCTGCAGCCAACAAACTGTTCAGCGGCTGCGCCAGTCTGTGGCGCATTGCGGGCTTGCCCAATCCTGGTGAAGAGGCACTCGCGTACATGCATTGATATGCAGCGCGTGCCCACGAGGTGAACAGGCCGGCGGCAGCCGGCCTGCTGCCGCTCGGGCGAGGTCGGCGCTGCGTCAACCGAACCGCACAAGTACCAATAGGCCACCCAGCCAAGATTGGCCAGCCCGTCGCCGTATGGCGGGTCGAGTGCCACCGCGCGCTGCGAGCGGAGGGTGGGCCCGGCGTGCGCACGCCTTCGGGCTGTCACCGCTGTCGCTTTGTTCTGCGGAGTTTGTCGATCGGACCGGTCTTCGATCGTCGTGTAGTAGTCGGGCGCCATCCGCTGGAATCGGCCACCGCGCGACGACTCGAGGAGAGATGACCATGCGATTCCTGTCGATGATCCGCATCGAAGAGAACACCGGCCAGGTGCCCAGCGAGCAGCTGATGAGCAACATGGGCAAGCTGATCGAGGAGCTGACCCGCACCGGGCAGCTGGTGAGCACCGCCGGACTGCGGCCCACCTCGGAAGGGGTGCGCGTGAGGCTGCGCCGCGGCGGCAAACTGTCGGTGGTGGACGGCCCGTTCATCGAGACCAAGGAAGTGATCGGCGGCTATGCGGTGCTCGAGGCGAAGTCGAAGGAAGAGGCCATCGAGCTGACGCGCCGCTTCCTGAAGGTGCACGGAGACGACTGGGACCTCGAGTGCGAGGTGCGCCAGCTCGACGGGCCGGAGTTCGGCTGCCAACCTTGATCGACGTGGGAGAACGCCAATGACCCCCAAGAACACGATCTGTCTCTGGTACGACGGCACCGCCCAGGACGCCGCACGGTTCTATGCCGAGACGTTTCCCAGCAGCTCGGTGGGTGCGATCCACCGCGCGCCTGGCGACTATCCCAACGGCAAGCAGGGCGATGTGCTGACGGTGGAGTTCACCGTGATGGCCATCCCTTGCCTCGGCCTCAACGGCGGCCCGATGTTCAAGCACAACGAGGCGTTCTCGTTCCAGGTGGCCACCGACGACCAGGCCGAGACCGACCGCCTCTGGAACGCGATCGTCGGCAACGGCGGCCAGGAAAGCGCGTGCGGCTGGTGCAAGGACAAGTGGGGCCTGTCGTGGCAGATCACGCCGCGCGCACTGATGGCCGCAATCGCCGACCCCGATCGCGCAGCGGCCAAGCGCGCATTCGAAGCGATGATGGGGATGGGCAAGATCGACATCGCCGCGATCGAAGCGGCTCGACGCGGCTGACGGCACGCCTTTCAAACGTGACGCGGGCGCTCCACCAGAGGTGTGGAGCACCCGCGGTTCAGGCTACGGAACGAGGTGATTCGATGATGAGACGGCGGGCGCGTGCTGGGCAGACTGGCGCTACAGTCGCTCGGCCATGGCAGAGCCCGCACGCTGGAGCGTTGTCCCCGACACGCCGCAAGACATTGCCGCGGTGGCGCGGCAGTGCCGCCGGCTCGCCACCCAGCGCGCGCTGTTCGCGGCCGGCGTTGCGGCGGTGCCGGTGCCGGGCATCGACTGGCTAACCGACGTCGGCGTTCTGCTGAAGGTCATCCCCGAGATCAACGAGAAGTTCGGCCTGACACCCGGGCAGATCGAACGGCTCGCGCCGGATCGGCAAGTGGTCGTCTTCAAGGCCATCTCGGCCGGCGGCAGCCTGTTGGTCGGCCGGCTCGTCACCCGCGAGCTGATCCTCGCCGTGCTGAAGATGGTCGGCCTGCGCCTGACGACACAGCAGGCGGCCAAGGTGGTGCCGATCGCCGGCCAGGCGGTGTCGGCGGCGCTGACCTTCTCGGCGCTGAAGTACGTGTGCGAGCAGCACATCAGGCAGTGCATCGCCGTGTCGCGCCAACTCGCGTTGCCGGCGCCGGTGCGATGACGCTTCGCACTGAACAACGGGCGACCGGCTGCAGGCGAGCAAACTCTTCGGGAGGTCGTTGATGCCACGTCAGATCCTTGATGAATCGAAGATCCACCCGGCCATTCGGGAGCGGGTGGCCAGGCACCATGAATCGACGGTGAAGGAGGTTCAGGACGCGCTGGTCGCACACCCGGTGGTCGTGGTGGGCATGCGCCAGAACTCGGTCGTGCGCAAGGCGCGACAGGCCTTGGCCGAAGCGGGCATTGCGTTTCACTACATCGAGCATGGCAGCTACCTGTCGGAGTGGCGGCGGCGCAATGCGTTGAAGATGTGGACCGGTTGGCCGACGTTCCCGATGGTATTCGTGAAAGGCACGCTGATCGGCGGGCACGACGATCTGGCGAGATTGATCGCCAGCGGCGAACTCAAAGCCATGCTCGGTTGAGGCAGCGCTGGCGGCGTGCGCTGCCAGCGCCCGATAGCTCGACGGCGGCCGCGGCCAGAATGACAACACGATGGCAACCGGACCTCGACCACACGCCGATCCCGCCGGCGCGATCGTGGTTCATCTGATCGACGGCACCTACGAGCTGTTTCGCCACTTCTACGGCCTGCGCCGCTTCAACAAGGGCAAAGACCGGCCCTTCGGTGCGGTGGCTGGTGTGCTGCAGAGCGTGCTGGAGTTCGTCGAGCGCGGCGAAACGCACATCGGCGTGGCCACCGACCACGTGATCGAGTCGTTCCGCAACCGCTTGTGGGCAGGCTACAAGACAGGCGAAGGCATCGAGCCGGCGCTGCGGGCGCAGTTTCATCCGCTGGAGGAGGCGCTCGCGGCGATGGGCGTCACCGTCTGGCCGATGACCGACCTGGAGGCCGACGATGCGCTGGCCTCGGCTGCACACATTGCTTCGCAGGACGAACGGGTGCAGAAGGTCTGCATCTGGACCCCGGACAAGGACCTCGCGCAGTGCGTGAAGGGCGAGCGCGTCGTGCAGGTCGACCGCAAGACCAAGACCATTCGCGATGCCGCGGGCGTGCGCGAGAAGTTCGGCGTCGAACCGGCTTTGATTCCCGACTATCTCGCGTTGGTCGGCGACGCGGCCGACGGGTATCCCGGCATCGCCGGCATCGGCGCGGTGGGGGCTGCGCGTCTGTTGAACCGGCACGGGCCGATCGAGGCCTTCCCGCCCGGGGTGCTTGGCGAGCGCCGCGACGAGGCACTGCTGTTCAAGCGGCTTGCCACGCTGCGCAGCGATGCGCCTGTGTTGGACACCGTCGACCAGCTGCGCTGGCGCGGACCCTCGGGCGAGTTTGCGGCCTGGGCCCAGCGGATCGACGCGCCGCGGCTGCTTGAACGTTGTCTCGCGGCGCAGGCGGCACTGCTGGTCGTCTCTTCGGCCCGGGCCGCGCCGGTGTAGTAGCGCAACTCGATGGGCGTGAGCCCAGCGCCTGTCAGCGATCCACGAGACGGGCGTCGCGCACAATCTCCGCGTGGCCCGCCATCGTGACATGCCTTGCCCCTGCCGCGCGCGTGAAGCCGCGCCCGCGCGCTATGTCGACTGCTGCGGGCGGTGGCACGATGGACTCGCCCGCGGCGAATACGCCCCGACACCCGAGGCGTTGATGCGGTCGCGCTACAGCGCCTATGCGCTGGCGCAGGGCCGTGAGCCCACTTCGCCGGCCATCGTCGAGTACCTGATGCGGACCTGGCATCCGTCCACCGCGCCGGGCCAACTGGAGCTGGGCCCGCTGAACTGGACCGGTCTCGAGATCCTGCACGAGGAGACGCACGGTGACGCGGGCGTCGTGGAGTTCGTGGCGCACCACAAGGTCAACGGCCGAGCGGGCCAGCTGCACGAGGTGAGCCGCTTCGTGCGCGAAGACGGTTCTTGGCGCTATATCGACGGTGTGATCGCGCCGGACCCAAGGGACTGACTGCGCGGCGCTGATCTGCGCTTCCCGCCACGAAGCAATCGAACCGCATGGCCCTGCTCACGCTGACCAATGCCCATCTGGCCTACGGCCACGTGCCGTTGCTCGACGGCACCGACTTCGCGCTCGAGGTTGGTGAACGGGTTGCCCTGATCGGCCGCAACGGCACCGGCAAGTCGTCGCTGCTGAAGATCCTCGCCGGCCTCGAGAAGCCCGATGACGGCCTGCTGCAGACGCAGATGGGCGTGCACCGGATCTATGTCGCGCAGGAGCCCGAGTTCAAGTCCGGCGCCACCGTGTTCGAGGCGGTGGCCGAAGGCGTGGCCGCAGCACGCGCGCTGCGCGAGCGTTATGAGGCGCATGCGCCGCACGAGGACCTCGACGCCCTACAGACCCAGATCGAGGCGCTGGACGGCTGGGCCTGGGAGCAGCGCGTGGCGCAGGCCCTGCAGCGCCTGCACCTGGATGCCCAGGCGCGCGTCGATGATCTGTCCGGCGGCACCAAGAAGCGCGTCGCGCTGGCGCAGGCGCTGGTGGCCGCACCCGATGTGTTGCTGCTCGACGAGCCGACCAACCACCTGGACATCGACGCCATCGAGTGGCTGCAAGACCTGCTCAATGGCTGGCGCGGTGCGCTGGTGTTGGTCTCGCACGACCGCGCCTTCATCGACGCCGTGGCCACGCGCATCGTCGAGCTCGACCGCGGCCAGTTGCGCAGCTATCCCGGCAACTTTGCGGCCTTCACCGCCGCCAAGGAACGCGAGCTCGAAAGCGAAGCCCAAGCCGCGGCACGCGCCGACAAACTGCTCGCGCAAGAAGAGGCGTGGATCCGCAAGGGCGTGGAGGCACGGCGCACACGCAGCGTGGGGCGGGTGGCGCGGCTGGTCAAGCTGCGCGAACAGCGCGCCCACCGGCGTGACGAGCTCGGCCAGGTGCGGCTGGAGCTCGATGCCGGCCTGCCGCCGGGCAAGATCGTCGCCGAGCTGAAAGACGTGTCGATGCGGTTCGGCGAGCGGCTGCTCATCGACCGCTTTTCGGCCACCTTGCTGCGCGGCGACAAGGTGGGCCTGATCGGCCCCAACGGCTGCGGCAAGACCACGCTGCTCAAGCTCATCCTCGGCGAGCTACGACCCACCTCAGGCAGCGTGCGCTGGGGCGGCAACCTGCAGGTGGCTTACTTCGACCAGATGCGTGCGGCGCTGAACCTGGACGCGACGCTGGTCGACACCATCAATCCGGGCAGCGAGTGGATCGAGATCGGCAACAGCCGCAGGCACGTGATGAGCTACCTGAACGATTTCTTGTTCTGGCCCGAGCGCGCCAACTCGCCGGTGCGCAGCTTGTCGGGCGGTGAGCGCAACCGCCTGCTGCTGGCCCGGCTGTTTGCGCTGCCGGCCAACGTGCTGGTGCTCGACGAGCCGACCAACGACCTCGACATCGACACGCTCGACCTGCTGGAGGACCTGCTGCAGTCGTATGCCGGCACGCTGTTCCTGGTCAGCCACGACCGGCGCTTTCTCGACAACGTGGTGACCAGCACCATCGCCTGGGAAGGCGACCCGGCCTTCGGTGGCCGGCCCGGGCTGTGGCGCGAATACGAAGGCGGCTACGAAGACTGGAAGCTGCAGCGCGCGCGTGCGCAGGCCCTGGCCGAAGCGGCCGCACCGGCGCCCGTGGCAGCCGCGCGCCCCTCGATCGAGGAGCCAGCCAAACCCCTGCCCGTTCGCACCAAGCTCAGCTACAAGGAGCAGCGCGAACTCGACGCGCTGCCCGCGCGCATCGAGACGCTGGAGGCCGAGCAGAAGGAGCTTTCACAGCTTTTGGCCAGTGGCGAGTTGTACGTCAAAGAGCGGCAACGCGTGCCTGCGCTGCAGGCGCGTCTGCAGTCGATCGAGGCCGAGCTGCTGCAGGCGCTGGAGCGCTGGGAAATGTTGGCCAGCCGCTAGCTCACAGCGTCTTGCCCAACCACTTCAACACGTCAGCCGTCACCTCGTCGCGATTGGTCTCGGCCGACGCACGTCCGCTCCTCAAAGGCCGAGCTTGCGCTCGCTCATCCACTTGACCATGGCCGGGTCGCGGTGCGAGAAGAAGCTGCTCGTTCCCGTCTCGAGCTGCGAGATCGTCTGCATGTCGTCGTCGGACAATTCGAAGTCGAAGACGGCCAGGTTCTCCTGCATGCGCTCCTTGCGCACCGACTTGGCCAGGGCCACGACGTGCCGCTGCACCAGCCACCGCAGCACCACCTGGCCAACTGTCTTGCGGTGGCGCGCGGCAACGGCGAGCAGCCGCTCGTTGCCGAAGAGGTTGTTCTTGCCTTCGGCGAAAGGCGCCCAAGCCTCCGGCTGCACGCCGAGCCCGCGCATGAAGTCCACGCTCTCGGGCTGTTGGTGGAAGGGGTTGATCTCGATCTGGTTGACGGCCGGCGTCACCTCGTTGAACGCCTTGATGTCCATCAGCCGATCCGGCGGGAAGTTGCTCAAGCCGATCGCGCGCAGCTTGCCGGCGCGATGCGCCTCTTCCATCGCCCGCCACGCGCCGTGAACATCCGAGAAAGGCTGGTGGATCAAATACAGATCCAGATGGTCCAGACCCAGCCGGCTCAGCGACTTGTCGATCGCGGCACGGGCGCGCTCGTAGCCGGCGTCCTCGACCCACAGCTTGCTGGTGACGAAGAGCTGGTCGCGCGGCACGCCGCAGCGCTTGAGGCCGCGCCCCACGGCCTGCTCGTTGCGATACGACGCGGCTGTGTCGATGAGGCGGTAGCCGGCGTGCACGGCATCGACGACACAGCGCTCGCACTCGGCCTCGTCGGCGATCTGGAAGACGCCATAGCCCAGCATCGGCATCTTGATGCCGTTGTTCAGGGTCACTTCTTTCATGCTCAGCTCCTTATGCCTCACGACTCCTAGCACCGGATCACGTGCGACCTACTCCTCAAAGCGACCCGTGGCGTCACGATCGCGCTCGTATCGTCTGGTGAGCGGAAACGGCGGCAGCCACGACTCGCGACGGACGATCCAGCTTTCGTAGGTTGGCATCAGTTGGTCAGAGGCATCCAGGGATCCCAGGTTCACTTCGATCTCGTCTGCGGTGCGCGCAAAGACCGACGAGCCGCAGCGGGGGCAGAAAGACCGCCCGGCGTAGCTGCGTGTCTCGCCACCGATCGTCACCGCATCCTGAGGGAACACCGCGGAGGCGTGAAAGAGGGCCCCATGGTGCTTGCGGCAGTCGAGACAGCGACAAAGGCCGACCCGATATGGGCGGCCCGACGCCACGAGTCGAACATTGCCGCACAGGCAACCGCCCGTGAATCGGTCCATGCTGCGTCTCCTCAAGAAAATCATGCGGTCGGAATGTGTGACGTGCCGCTGAAGCACCGGCGCGCCAAGCAGCTCGGCGCACTCGCGGAGCCCTGAAATGACGCGGGCGCTCCCACCGAAGTGTGGAGCGCCCGCGGGTCTGGCTACAGAACCAACTACATGAGGTAGGGCTCCGCCCCAAACCTAGATGTCTTAGACATATCACCTCCTTTCGTAGTTGATCGGAGCCTGTAGGGTACTCGTTTTCACACCGCCTTGACCAGTCGCGCAACACCGTGTCGAAATCGGCCGACCTCGCTCGTCGTGGAGATGAGACAGCCATCGTCCATGTCTACCCTCCCAACCCAAGGAGTCGCTCCGTGAGAAAGCTCGTCGCCACCACCATGGTCTCGCTCGACGGCGTCATGCAGGCGCCGGGCGGCCCCGAGGAGGATCCCACCGGCGGCTTCGCCTTCGGCGGCTGGTCGTTCCCTTTCTGGGACGACGTGCCTGACCGCGACATGCGCGGCCTCGACGGCAAGGACCGCGAGCTCGTGCTCGGCCGCAGGACCTACGAGATCTTCGAGGCGTACTGGCCGTACCAGGCGGCCGACAACCCGATTGCGCAGACGCTCAACGCGGACAAGAAGCACGTGGCCTCGCGCACGCTGGCGAAGCTGCAATGGAACAACTCGACGCTGCTGCGCGGCGACGTCGTCGCGGCAGTCGCGGCGCTCAAGGCCGAGGCGGGACTCGACCTGCAGATCATCGGCAGCGGCAACCTGATCCAGACGCTGCAGGCGGCATCGCTGATCGACGAGTACAACGTGTGGACTTTCCCCGTCGTGCTGGGGCGCGGCAAGCGGCTGTTCGAAGCCGGCGCGAAGGCCGGCGCGCTGCGGCTCGCCACTTCGCAAGCCTCGGCCACCGGTGTCGTGATGAGCACCTACGTGCCGGCGGGCGAAGTCCCACTCGGATCGTTTGTGCAGGCCGAGCCGAGCGAGAGGGAAGTCGAAAGGCGCGCAAAGCTGGCGCGCGAGGCGGCCTGACCGCAAGACCACACCGAACGAAGAAAGGACTGCCCATGGCCTCTTGGACGAACGCGCTGCGGGCTCACTATCGTTGGGTCATCGTGGCGGCGGGCGGCGTGCTTGGCTGCGTTGCAATCGGCGCGCTGTTTTCGCTGCCGGTGTTGCTGCGGCCGATCGCGCAGGACACGGGCTGGTCCACCACGGGGATTTCCAGCGCGATGACGTTTGCCTTCGTTGCGCTAGCGCTCGGCAGCATCGCCTGGGGCCACCTGTCCGACCGCTTCGGCCCGCGCGTCGTCGTGCTGGCCGGCACCGTGCTGCTGACCAGCGGTCTCGCACTGGCCAGCCTGGCCACGTCGCTCGCCGCATTCCAGCTGCTGTTCGGTGTGATCGTCGGCGCCAGCGCGGCGGCGATCTTCGCGCCGATGATGGCGTGCGTCACCGGATGGTTCGACACGCGTCGCAGCCTGGCAGTCTCGCTCGTGTCGGCCGGCATGGGCATGGCGCCGATGACCATGTCGCCGCTGGCCGCATGGCTGGTCGGGGTCCACGGCTGGCGGACCTCGCTGCAGATCATCGCGGCGCTGGTGCTGGCCATCATGGTGCCGGTGGCCTTTCTGGTGCGCCGCCCGCCGGCGCTGGCTAACGCCGCCGCCGCAGCACCCGGAGCGGCAGACCGGACCCTCCGCGCTGACGCGCTCCGGGATGAGCGCTTCGGAGCGGCCGTGCGCGCTCATGAGCCTGCCCTGTCGATCGGACAGGCCCTGCGCTCTGCGCCGTTCCTGATCCTGGTGCTGACGAGCTTCCTGAGTTGCGCCACCCATTCCGGGCCGATCTTTCACACGGTGAGCTACGCCGTCACCTGCGGCATTCCGCTGATGGCTGCCGTGTCGATCTACAGCCTCGAAGGCCTCGCGGGAATGGCAGGCCGCCTCGTGTTCGGGCTGCTGGGCGATCGCTTCGGGGCCGCGCGGGTGCTGGTGCTGGCGTTGCTCGCGCAGGCGATCGTGGCGCTGGGCTATGTCTACGTGCGCGAGCTCAGCACCTTCTACACCGTGGCGGCCTTGTTCGGCTTCACCTATGCGGGAGTGATGCCGCTGTTTGCGGTGATCGCGCGCGAGAACTTTCCGCTGCGCATGATGGGCACGGTGATCGGCGGCACCACGATGGCCAGCAGCCTCGGCATGGCGCTGGGCCCCGTGGTCGGCGGCCTGATCTACGACTCGTTCGCCAGCTATGCGTGGCTCTTCATCGGAGCGTTCTCGCTGGGCCTCGGCGCCTTCCTGTCCGCGCTCGCTTTCACGCGGCTACCGCGGCGGCAGATGACGCCCGCGGTGGCGTGAGCGCTTCGCGCAAAGGGCAAAGGGTTGTCACACCGCGGTCAAGGCCCAGCAACGTTCAACAGCCGCTCGGCCAGGGGCAGCGCAGCACGCAAGCGATCGAGCCGCGCCTGCGGCGTCGGGTGCGTCGACAGCAACGGCCGGCGGCCCGCCGCGGCAACTTCGCCCTCGATGAAGGCGAGCTGCCGCCGCGGCGCGAAACCCGCGACGCTGGCCAACAACAGCCCGAGCTCGTCGGCCTCGAACTCGCCCTGGTGCATCACCGGCTCCATCGCCATGAGCAGGCCGAAGTTGAAATCCATCTCGGTGTACATGTCGCGCACCGAGCGCGGCACGTCGCGCGGCAGCAGCATGCGCGCGAAGGTCAGCACCTGCCGTTCGTGCTCGAGGATGCAGTGCGCAATCTCGTGCGCCAGCACGAAGGCCAGGGCGTCGTCGTCCAGCGCGTGACGGTCGATGAACGCTTCCGAGACGATCACCTGGCCACCAGGCAGCGCCAGCGCGTCCACGTCGGGTAGCCGCACCACCGTCAGGCTCCACGGCAGGTTCTGCGAGCGCTTGGTCTGCCCGCGTGCGACTGTGACGAGCCGCGCGAAAATGCGCTGCAGGCGCTCGCAGTGGTGCAGGCAACCCAGTTGCTGTGCTGCCGCAGCGCGCTGCGTGATCGAGGTGTAGGTGCCAGCCGTGGCGCGCTCGACCTCGTCAGTCGTCCAGCCCAGTGCCACCGGCTCGTAAGCAAGCTCGACTGCGTGGCCGGCCGTGACGGCCAGCGCCATCCACAGTCCGAGCATGCCGCAACGCGCGTGCCACATGGTCGATGGGCCTCCTGCACGCAAGGTACGCCCGCGACGGCCCGAGTGTCACCCCCGGACGGGTGACAAGACGATGACATTCGTGGGATGTGTCGCGCACAACGCGGGCACGCGCAACTCACGCCGTTTTCCCCAACCACCCCAACACGTCAGCCATCACCTCGTCGCGATTGATCTCGTTGACCAGCTCGTGCCGCGCGCCGGTGTGGTAGCACCTCTCGATGCGACCCCAGCGCCTGACAGCGCGCCACCAGGCGGCGCGTGCCGACGAGGTTTCTCCCCACGGGGTCGATCGCCGAAGGATCACCAGCACCGGCAGCGTCTTGGGGATGCGCGCTTCGAGCGCGGGGCCGCGCATCTGCACGAAGCCCACGAAGATGTCGCGCGTGAGCTCGTTGGTGAAGGCAATGCCGCACAGCGGATCGCTCACGTACTTCTTCACCTCGGCGGCGTCGCGGCTGCGGCATCGTTCGTTGCCGGTGGACTGCGCCGTGACTCCGCTATCCCGCCGCCACGATCACATGCGCCTGAATCTTGCCGGCCACCGGGCCTTCGCCATGGCGGCTGGCGATCGCCTCCGTCGCGCGGTCCGTGGCGAGCTGAAGCAAGCTGGCGTCGCGCGCCTCGATTTCGTTGCGCAGCGGCGTTCCCTGGCAATAGGCGGTGGCGGCGTCGCGTGCCGAGGGCGCGCGACTCACCTCGTCGCGCGTCTCGATCTCGATGTCGGCGAACCCTGCGCGGCTCAATTCATCGCGGATCAGTGCGATGTCGTGATAGCCGTGCGGCGTGCGGGCGAGGAATCGCGGAGGGTCGTGCGGAAACATCGCGGCGACGGCGTTGGTCACGTCGTCGGCAAAGGCGTTCTCTTCGATGCGGTCCCAGACATTGAAGACAAAGCGCCCGCCTGGCCTCAGCACGCGACGCGCCTCGGCGTAGCCGGCGACCCGGTTGGGAAAAAACATCGCGCCGAACTGGCAGCAGACGACGTCGAACGAGGCCTCTTCGAACGGCAGGTCGAGCGCGTCCGCCTGCCGCCATTCGATGCGGTTATCGGAGCCCTGCCGGGTGGCGGCATAGTCGAGCATGGGCTGGTTGAGGTCGGTCACCACGTAGCGCGCGTCGGGCTTGAGTTTTGGCGCGAGCGCCCGCGGGACCACGCCGCTGCCGGCCGCCGTTTCGAGCACCGAGCCGGGCGAGGAGGCCGCGACCAACTCCGCCAGGTTGACCGCATAGGCCTGGAAGATCAGAGGGACCATCAGGGTGTCGTAGAACTTCGGGATCGAGCCCGCAAACACCTTGTCGCTCTCAGCCATGAGACCCCCTTGACGATGCGCCATGGTGGCCGCGCATGCCGGCCTCGTCAACGTCGTCCTGCGCTCTTCTCCAAGACTTGTGTGTCATCGCGCGGCGAACTTCAGGATCGCCCGGATGACGGGTGCGCTGTCGCCACACCACCAAAAATGATCGACGCCCTCGAGCGGGTGCCACAGGGCGTCGGGAATCTTCTGCGCCAGATGCTCGCCCGCTTGAAAGCGAACCGCTCTGTCGCCGCGCCGATGCATCACGAGTGTGGGCACGCCGATGCGGCCCAGATCGGCACGCAGGTCGGCGTCGCGCAGGCCGCCGAGAATCGTTTCGAACGCTCCGGGGGACGCGGCATGCCGCACGATGCGCGCCCACCAGGCGCGCAACGCGGGATCGTCCTTCTCGCTCGGAGCAAACGTCTCGATGCCCACCGGCCCGCCCCATCCGGCAATGAGCCGCTCGAGCCAGACGTCGTAGGCGGATGCGGGCAAAGCCCACGGGTAGTCGGGCGCGGCCGAGCCCCGCGCGAGCGACCCGAACAGGCACAAGCCCTGCACGCGATCGGGATGATCGACGGCGAAGCGCATCGCCCCCAATCCGCCCTCGGACGATCCGAAGAGCCATGCGCGCGGCACGCCGGCATGCTCGAGGATCGCCGCGATGTCGGCCGCCATGGCAGCCGGTGTGCCCGTGGCGCGCAGCCGTTCGGACAAGCCGACACCGCGCCGGTCGAACACGATCACCTGGAAGCGCTCCGCCAACGCCTCGATGCAGGCACGCAATGCCGGGTGTTCCAGCGCGATCTCGATGTGAGAGACGAACCCCGGGGCGATCACCAGCGTCTGATCACCGGCCCCGAGCGTGGTGTAGGCGACCGTGCCAAGACCCCCCTCGGCGAAACGCACGCTCGGCCGCTCCACCCGGCTGGACGACAACCGCTTGAGATCCTCCGTCATTCGCAGGTACGCGCGCTCGGTGTGCGGGCCAGGCTTGATGCCGAACTCCGCTCGCAACACGTCGGCACAGCGCGTGTAGGCGGCTTCGACGCCGGCTGCATGCCCCTGCAGGGCGTGCAGCTGCATCAGCAGCACGTAGCTCGGTTCACGGTACACGTCGAGAGCAATGAGCACCTCGGCAAGATCCAGCGCCGGCGCAAATTCGCGCCGCTGGCCCAGCGCGTCGATCAGGCGCTCGAGCAGGCGCGCCAGCAGGTGCTCGTGCTCGATCGAGACTGACTTGAGCCAGTCGTCGAAGATGTCGGATCCGAAGGCGATGCCTTGCAGCAGGGGGCGGCGCGCATGCACGAGCCATTGGCGCGCTTGCACCACGGTGTGGTCATCGAACGTCGCCGTGGCGACCGCGCGGCGGGCGAATTGCGTGAACCGGAGCGCATCGGTCTCGACGGTCTGCGCCGTGAGCGCGAGGCCATCGTGGTCGGACGACAGGATGCTGCCGCCCACCGCGTCTTCGATGGTGTAGACCAGCCTGCGCAGACGCGTGCGCCCCTGCGCTTCGCCGGCGTCGGGCCACAGCATCGCTGCCAGGTGTGCCCGTGGCACGGGCCCGGGGTTGAAGGCGAGATAGGCCAGCAGCGCGACGGCGCGCTTCAGCGCCAGCCGGGTTTCACGCCCCTGCACGAAGGTGACGGGCACGCCGAAGACCTGCAGTGCCACCGCGGGCGATGGCGAGCGCGACAGCATGGGGCGTTTATAGTGGGGCACGGGTGCGTTGCACAGGGACGCTAAAGGGACGGCCAGTTTCTATCGTTGCGCGCCATCCTGCTTTGCACAAGGAATTCGCCGTGCGCGCACTGTTCTCGGTTCTCTACGGCGTGGCTGCCTACTTGGCGTGCCTCGCCGCCCAGCTGTACCTCATCGGCTTCAGCGGCAATCTGCTGGTGCCCAGGTCGGTCGACGTCGGCGCCGGCGCACCTTGGGGCCAGGCCCTGGGTATCGATCTGCTGCTGCTGGCCTTGTTCGGCGTCCAGCACAGCGTGATGGCCCGTCGCGGCTTCAAGCGCTGGTGGACTCGCATCGTCCCTCCGGTCGTGGAGCGCAGCACCTATGTGGTGGCCACTTGCGCCGTGCTGGCGCTGATGTTCTGGTTCTGGGTGCCGATCACGGCACCGGTCGTGTGGCAGGTCAAAGACAGCGCTGGCGTGGCGCTGCTGTGGGGCCTGTTCGGGGTCGGTTGGTTGTTGGCACTGGTCAGCACCTTTCTCATCAACCACTTCGAGCTGTTCGGGCTGCAGCAGGTCTTCGCACGCTTGACGCAGCGCGCCCTGCCCGAGGCCCAGTTCAGGACGCCGCTGCTGTACCGCTACGTGCGGCACCCGCTGTACCTGGGCCTGCTGCTCAGCTTCTGGGCGGTGCCGGTCATGACGGCCGGGCGGCTGCTGTTCGCCCTCGGGTTCAGCGCCTACATCGTGATCGGCATCGCCTTCGAAGAGCGCGATCTTCTGCGCCAGTTCGGCGAGCGCTATCGCACGTATCGCGAGCAGGTCGGCATGCTCATCCCGCACGCGAGATCGCCGAGGCGGACGGCAGGGCAAGCGCTCGATTGACGGCGCGCGGGCAAGCGCGATCGATGTAACCTCGCGTGGCGCGCCCCGGGCATGAATGTGATGCTCTCTCGCTATGCACAAGGAGGAACCGATGACCATCGACCCTGGCACGCTGCTGTCCCAGGCGATGTCGCACGCGCTGGCGTACCGCCGCACGCTGGCCGACGATCAACGGCCGCCGTCGGTGGACTACCACACGATGCTCGAACGCTTCGCCGAGGCGATGCCCGAGCAGGGCACGGCCGCGGACGAGGTCATCGAAGCCCTGGCCACGCAGGCCATGCCAGGGCTGATGCCGATGGCCGGGCCGCGCTTTTTCGGCTGGGTGATTGGCGCTTCGCACCTTGCCGGCGTGGCCGCGGACTGGCTCGTCTCGGCGTGGGGCCAGAACTCTGGGTACCACACGCCGACCCCAGCCACCGCGGCGATCGAGGCCGTCGCCGAGCGCTGGCTGCTGGACGTGCTCGACCTGCCACCGGAAAGCTCCATCGGCTTCTCGACCGGTGCCACGGTAGCCAACGCCATCGGCCTGGCCGCGGCGCGCACCGGCGTGCTGCTCGAAGCCGGCTGGGACCCCGACGCCGACGGCCTCTTCGGCGCGCCACCGGTCGAGGTGCTGATCGGGGCCGACGCGCACTCGTCGGTATTCTCTTCGCTGCAGCTCATCGGCTTCGGCTACCGGCGGGTGACTCAGGTGGACACCGATGACGAAGGCCGCATGCGGCCGCAGGCGCTGGCGCGCGCGCTGGGCGACAAGCCGGGCCCGAAGATCGTCATCGCGCAAGCGGGGCAGATCAATACCGGCGCCTTCGATCCGTTCACCGAGATCGTGGCGCTCGCCAAGGCCGCCGGAGCCTGGGTGCACGTGGACGGCGCCTTCGGGCTGTGGGCCCGGGCCGTGCCGGCGCTGCGCCACCTGACCGCGGGCATCGAAGGCGCCGACTCCTGGGTGACCGATGGGCACAAGTGGCTGCAGGTGCCCTACGACTGCGGCTTCGCCATCGTCAGGGATCGCACCACGCATCAACGGGCGATGACGCAGTGGTCGAGCTACCTGCCGACCATCGGCGAGGGCGACCGGGTGCCCTCGGCCTTCGTGCCCGAGCTATCGCGCCGGGCTCGCGGCGTGCCGGTGTACGCGCTGCTCAAGACCCTGGGACGCCAGGGCGTGGCCGAGCTGGTCGAGCACCATTGCGCGCTGGCCCGGCAGTTCGCGGAGTTGCTGGCCAGGGAGCCGGGCGTGCGGGTGCTGAACACCGTGTCGCTGAATCAGGTGATCGTGAGCTTCGGCGAGGGCGATGCCGCCTCCCGCCGCGCGGCCACCGAGGCCGTGATCGCACGCATCCAGAAGGGCGGCGTCTGCTTCGCCGCCGGCGCGCAGTGGCGTGGCGATTGGGTGATGCGCCTTTCAGTCACCTCGGGCGCCACGACGGCGCGCGACATCGAGATCTCGGCCGCGGCCATCGTTGCCGCCTGGAGAGCCGCGCGGCTCACGCAACCACGCGGAGCTTCGCAGCCGGGCACGGCTTGACGTTCACGAGGCACGCGCGCCACGGCGCCGCGCCCGTTCACTCGGCAGGCTCGTGTTGGGACGACGACCCGGACCGCGACATGCGTGGCGCGGCTGTTCGAAGCGGGCGCGAAGGCCGGCGCGCTGCGGCTCGTGGCGACGCGGACCTCGGCCACAGGTGTGGTGATGAGCACCTACGTGCCGGCGGGCGACGTCCCGCTCGGGTCGTTCGTGCGGGCCGAGCCGAGCGAGAAGGAAGTCGCAAGGCGCGCGAAGCTGGCGCGCGAGGCGGGCTGACGTGGCCACAGTCCTCGACAAAGAGCTCAAGCGCGCACGGAGCTTGACTCAGCCGCTCAGGCAGCGGCAGCGCCGAAGTCCTTGCGCTCGAGCAGGCGCGACACGGCGTAGCCGATCACCAATCCCCAGAACGGCGCCCCGACGTTGAAGATCGGCACATCGGCCACCGTGATGAGAAACGTGACCAGCGCACCGAGCGTGAAGCGTTCGCGGAAAGACACATTGAACGCCGTCTGGAGCACGCGCAGCATGGCGAGTCCGGCGAGTGCGCCGATGAACGCAGGCGGAGTGGCGAGCATCAGCCGGGTGAACACGGGCGCGAACAGCCCGAACGCCAGCGCGAACACGCCCACGGCGAGGCCCGCGGTGTAGTGCCGGTGCCGCTCGCCCGAATTGGAGATGATCGCGTTGACGGGGCCGGTGAGACAGGTCGATACCGTGCCGACCAGCGCGGCGAGCATCGAACCCGCCCCGCAGGCCACCGTGATCGCATTGATCGGCGGCTTGTGCCCGGCGGCGTTGAGCACTGCGACGCCTTGGCCGTTCTGCACCAGGAGCACGGTGATCGCGAGCGGGATGACGAGCTCAACCATCGCGCGCCACGAGAACACGGGCGCGACCAGGTTGGGATGGGCGAGCGCGTGCAGCGCCGAGCCGTTCGAATGGAACTTGCCGAGGATGGCGATCACCGCAGCACCGACGAAGAGCGCGCCGATCAGCGGCGGCAGCCGGCGCGACCACGCGGCCGAGGCGCTGAGCGAGAGGAAGGCAACGATCATCGGCGCGGCGATCCAGAAGTCGTCGCGCACCGCGACCACCAGGCCCAGGCCGAAGCGCAGGAACACGCCCGCCACCATACCCATCACGATCGGCATCGGCACGGCCTGCATGGCGCGCCGTACCCAGCCCGAGAGGCCCAGCACCAGCATGAGCAGTCCCGTGGCATGGAAAGCGCCGATGACCTCGGCCCAACTGAGGTGGCCAAGCGCCGGGCCCACCAGCACCGTCCCCGGGATCGTCCAGAAGAAGACAAGCGGCTGCCGGTACAGCGTGCAGAAGAGCAGCGTGATCAGTCCGTTGAGGAAGAACGAGCCGAAGATCCACGACGACAGGTCGGACTCGCTCAAGCCCCCCCGGGCACCGACAGCGAGGATGATCGCGACCGGCCCCGAGGCGGCGAAGATGAAGCCAATGACCGCGTTGGCGAGGTAGAGCCCGCCGGAATCGGCGATCATCTGGCGCAGACCGGGCAGCGGCCTGTGGGCGGACTCCAATGGCATGGCGGGCTCCGGCGTGCGACGACCGGCGCGATTGTGCCGAAGTCGCATTCGGCCACGGGGCATGACTCCGTTCATCTATGCTCCGCTCGGCACCTCGAGACATCGACATGAGCCTGCGCATCTTCTGGGGATTCTTCGCCTTGGTAGCCGCAGTCGCCCTCTCATGGGGCTGGTCCATCGGGCGCCAGCCGGTGCCACCAAGGCCTGCCGATCAAACTGCGACCGTTTCTCCCGCCTGGTACGAGGCGCTACCGCTCGACCCGGACGCCGCGACAGCGGCCTACCTCGAGCGGATTCCAGCCGACATGCAGGAGCGTGGCGAAAGATTCAGCGACACGCGGATGATCGTGTTCGCACTCCGAATCCTGGATCTGGTGATCGCCACCTTGCTCATCCATCTCGGGCGGCTGCCGAGACAGACTCGCGATCTGTTGGGGCGCCTATCCGCACCGGGCATCCTCGTCGACGCGACGGTCGCGCTGCTGTACTTCGTCGCGCTCTACGCATTGAGCCTGCCCGTCGAGATCTATGCAACGTTCGCACGCCAGCATCAGTTCGGCTTCTCCGATCAGCCGTTCACCTCCTGGCTGGCGGACAACCTGATCGAGTGGGCCGTATTCACGGCGTTCTACACGGTTGGCGTTGTCGCGATCTACCGAATCATCCGCCACCGTCCGACCCAGTGGGTCGCCTGGGCCACCGGCATCTTCCTCGTGCTGCGCGCCACCTACACGTTCCTATCGCCCGGCGTGATCGAGCCGATGACCAACTCCTTTCAGCCGCTCGCAGAAAGCCCGCAGAAGCAAGCGATCCTCGCGCTCGCGAACGCCAACGGCATCGACGACGTAGCGGTCGTGACCGGAGACGCCTCGCAACAGACCAGGCTCTTGAACGCACACGTCTCCGGTTTCGGCGGCTCAGCGCGGATCAGCGTCGACGACACCACGCTGCGCTCGACGAGCGACCCGATGCTGCGTGCCGTTGTCGGGCACGAGATCGGACACTTCGTCATGGGTCACCAAGTCCAATCGATGTTCACCGACACCGCGCTCGTCGCGATCGGCTTCGCCTTGATCGCGCTCGCCGCACGTGCCGCCGCGAGCACCAGGGCGGGTCGTTGGCGAGTACCGGAGCTCGGGGACATCGCAAGTCTCCCGCTCTTCTGGGGGATGTACCTCCTGTGGGGCTTCGCCTCGCTGCCGCTGAGCAACGCCATCAGCCGAGAGTTCGAACGCCAAGCCGATCTGTATGGCCTCAATGCCTCTCAGGCGCCTCACGGCCTGGCCGAATTCATGATCCACGACGCCGACGCCGTGCGCTTGCGGCCGACCGCCATGGAGTACGCACTGTTCTACACCCACCCAAGCTCCGCCGAGCGCGTGAAGGCTGCCATGCAGTGGCGAGCAGCCAGTGAGAGGCTCATGCATCCGCCGCGATAGCGGGGATGGTTTTCGCCCGAGGGGTCGAGCTCGCCCTGAATCACCATCACTGCGGCGCGGACGCAGCCGCCGGCGACTGGCACAACACAGGTAAGGAGTCCGTCCCGCCTTCTACCCGTGAGGCACAATCTGTGCCTCGAGCACACCCACTCACCGAGCAGCGTTTTCGCCTGCTCGTCGTGTCGCCCGGCTTCACGAGGCCGGCGACCCAGTTGACTCCGGTAGACCCATCGCGAGCAGATTCAAGCGGTGCCAACGCGCCGGCTTGTTGCGAGTTGGTCATTGCGTGTCGCACGACTTCGAGCGACACGCGTCGAGGAGTCGACGCCATGCAGCCGCAGATTCAGGGAGCCCCGCGCCTACCGGTGTTGATCGCACTGTCCGCGCTCGCGGTGCTGCCGATCAACATGTTCGTGCCATCTTTGCCGGCCATCGCCAAGGCGTTCGATGCGCAGTTCGCGTTGATCAACGTGGCCGTCGCCGGCTACGCAATCGCCACGGCCGCGATGCATCTGATCGCGGGCGCCTTGTCGGACCGATTTGGCCGCAAGCCGGTGGTGCTGGTTGCGATGGTCATCTTCACGCTGGCATCCATCGGATGCAGCCTGGCGAGCGACATTCGCATGTTTCTCGCGTGCCGATTGTTGCAGGCCGCGGTGATCGCCGGTTATGCGGTGTCGCTCGCCGCGATTCGCGACACCTCCAGCGACCAGGCGGCGGCCAGCCGCATCGGCTACGTGTCTTCTGCGTGGGCCGTGGCGCCGATGATCGGCCCAGCCTTTGGCGGCATGCTCGACGCGCACTTTGGCTGGCGTGCGAGCTTCGTGGCCTTTGCGCTGCTCGGGGCAGCCGGCCTCTACCTTGTGGCGCTGCATCTGCGCGAGACGAACCACCACCGCTCGGACTCGATGGCGCGGCAGTTCAAGGGGTACGGCGACCTGCTCGGCTCGGCCCGGTTCTGCGCGTACGCACTGTGCATGGCCCTGTCGATCGGCACGCTCTACGTGTTCATCGGCGGGGCCCCGCTGGTGGCCGCGCGGCTCGGCGAAACGTCCACCGTGGTACTCGGTGTCTACATGGGCATGGTGCCCGCCGGCTTCATTGTCGGCAGCTACGCGGTCGGGCGCGCCGGTTCACGTCACAGCGCAAGGCGCTTCATTCTCGCCGGGCGCATCCTCACCTGCGCGGGTCTGCTCGTGGGCCTGGGGCTGGTGGTATCCGGCGTGGCGCACCCGATCGCGTTCTTTGGCCCCTGCGTGACGGTGGGCCTGGGCAACGGATTGACGATGCCGTCGGCCAATGCGCGGGTTCTATCGATCCGCCCGGGCCTCGCGGGCACCGCGTCGGGGTTGGCCGCAGCCCTCACGGTCGTCGGCGCGGGGGTGATCGCCTATCTCGCCGGGCTCGTGGTCAATGATTCGAACGCCAGCGTTGCAGTGCCCGCCGCCATGCTGACGGCCTCGGTGCTGTCGCTTGGCGCGGCCGTGTTCATTGCCCGCGTCGAGAAGGCGGGGGGCTCGAGCGCTTGAGCTTGCATTGGCTGGGCACGACGCGCTTGCTGCTTGGTGGGTCGGTGCCACGTCGGCGGCGACTTCGCAGTGGAACGCAGGCTGAGCGCGTCTACGTCGCGATTGGTCCCGTTGAGCAGCTCGCGCCGCGCGCCCGGATAGTACGGAGTCTCGATGCGCGTGAGCCCAGCGCCAGGTAGCGCTCCACCAGGCGGCGCGTGCCGGCGAGGTTCTCGCTCGATGCCGTCCGCTCAGGACTGCCATCGGCCAGACGCAGACACTGGCCTCGCTCGCTGCTAGCGGCCCGCGCCTGACGCTGGATCGTCCGCGAGCGGAACCTCGGCCGTTGCTCCGAGTGCGCAGTACCGCGGATCCTGTGTGGTGACGGGGTCGGTTGCCCCGGCTTCACGCAAGCGCGCCTGATAGTCCTGCCACAGCTCCAAGGGGCCGAACGCCATCGAGTCTGGCGGAATGACACGGGGCAGCCCTCGCGCTCGTGCGGTCGCGTTGCCATCCCAGGCCGATCCACCACCCAAACGTACGCCACGATAGATCGTGTTTCGCGTCGACTCTGGGACCATGGACTCCTTCATCGCGATGACGAGTATGTTGTCAGCCTCGAGCCGCGTGCACACCTGGGTCCAGTACAGGTAGTCGTGGATGATGGCAGCTCGGCTGTACCTGCCGCTTGGCGACAGCCCAAAGCTCCAGAACGGCTGAGGGATGCTCGCAAAGTCGGTGACGAAGCCCTTCGGCACCGTGATCGACACCCTCGTTTGACCCAGGACGTAGACGAGGTTCTCGACCAGCATCCACTGCTGGTTGTCGGCAAATGGCTTGAGCACCGGTGGCGGGATCGGTTGCTGCGCGGTTGCTCCGAAGGTGACTGCAAGCAGGAGGCCGAGCGCGGCACTGCGTTTGGAGCTCATGGGCGTTGAAGACCGGTGCCGAAGAGACGAGACTGAGTCCAGGATGTGGTGTGCGTTGCGGCAGCCACATCGCACCGACCCAGGCTGCGACATAGCCCGAACTCAGTCTCTGCAACAAAGCCTCAGGCTATTTCTTCTTACCTTTCTTCTTTGCCGCCTTCTTCGCTGGTGCCTTCTTCTTTGCAGTTGCCATAGTCACCTCTTCGTTGGTCGAGGGGTTGCCGAAGCCCCATGGTTAGGCAGACCGCAATGTAATGCGTACTGTGGCGTCAGCGCCAGAGCGGCGTGCTGATCTGACGTTGCCCCGGACCCTGGGGCACCGAGCCGCGTGCGGGACACTCCCCGCAGACCTGCGCGGGCAGTCCAGCGATGATCGGGCGCCTGCACCAAGGCGCCCACTCCGAATGAACACGAGAAACCAGACACTGGTCAATCAACTGATCGGCCTCTTGCCTGTGCCACCCGTAGCGCTCGCGCTCATCGTGGCAGCCGTGCTCGTGCTGCCGCTGTTGCTGGTGGCCTATACGCAGGGTCAATCCGCCGCTGTCGCGCCGCAAGGCCTGTGGCGCCTGGCGATGGCGCCCGCGCTCATCGCCTTCATCCTGGGCGTCCATCCGTGGCTGCAGAGCCGCTGGCGGCTGGCGATCGACGCACTGCGGCCTCTTTCCCTACAACCCGACATCGTCGACCACGACTTCATGGCTTTTCGCCTTGGCGCGTGGGTGGCACTGCTCCTCGGCGCAGCGTTGGCCATCTGGATCAGCCAGTCCATGCCGGTCGCTGGGTGGCTCTTCATCTACACGCTGGCCACGAACATCGCCTTGTTCTGCCTGATGGCGCTTGCCATCTACGATGGCCTGCGGCGAACGAGGCACCTCAAGCGGGTGGTGGCGGCAGGTCTTGCGCTGGATCTGTTCGACCGCCATTTGCTGACACCGCTGGCCCGCTTCGGCCAGAGCGTGTCGTTGACTTTCGTCGGCGGCATCTGTCTCAGCCTGATCTTCCAGTCCGCCGCGAATCTGTACTCGATCCAATCGCTGGTGATCTATTCGATCCTGATCGCCGTCGCCCTGACCCTGTTCTTCTCATCGATCTGGAGCATCCACGTCGCGCTGGTGGTTGCGCAGGAACGCGAACTGGCCATTGTTCGCCAGCAGTGGAGTCGGTCCCGCGGCGAGCTGCGACGACACCTCGCACAGGCCGGTTCCGCGTGCTGCGCTGAAGACGCCGCGAGGCTCTACGACCCGCTGGTCGTCTTCGGCACGTACGAGCGGCAGGTGCTGGAAGCATCCACCTGGCCCTTCAACCCGAAGATCGTCAAGGAGGTCGCGGCGGCGCTGGTCGCGCCGATCCTGATCTACGGGATCAAGGTTGCCGTAGGGCTGTCGGGCCAGTGATCAATACCTGATTCGCACCGAAGCCGCACTCCGATCGGCCTCACCGTGGAATACGGCTTCGATGTTGTTGCCATCCGGATCCAGCACAAACGCCGCGTAGTAGCCCGGGTGGTAAGCGCGTTCGCCAGGGGCGCCGTTGTCCCTGCCGCCGTGCGCCATGGCGGCCTGGTAGAACGCATCCACCATCGCTCGGTCTTGCGCCTGGAACGCGAGGTGAATGCGTCCGGTCAATTGGCCCTGCACCTGCTCGCTGTCCGGCGCCCCTACGTACAGTTCGTCTGCCCAGAGGTTGCGCTCGTCGGCGCCGCCGATGGGGATTTTCAGTGCGCCGAAGACGGCGCTGTAGAAGGCCTTGCTGGCAGCGAAATCCCGAACGACCAGCCCAATGTGGTCGATCAAACGGCCACAGTGCCATTCTTGTGTCGCCATGAAACGCTCCTGACAGTTGAGATCGGAGTGACTGAATTTAGCGCGTCAGCCGATAGATCATGAGTGCCGCGCGGATTGCGTTCTTCTCGATCGACTCCGGGTGCAGGTACTCCAACGGCGAGTGCGCACCGCCACCCGTGGCACCCAAGCCGTCGAGGCCGGCGGCGTATGGCGCGGCGAACTGCACGTCGCCGGCGCCGCGCGTCTCGGGGTTGCCGGCCTTCACGCGGCCGAAACCGAGCTCGACGCTGAGCTGCGAGTACATCTCCAGCAGCGCCTCGTTCGCAGGCGTGGCCGCCATCGGCGGATACGACTCGGAAAAAGCGATCGTCGCCGAGGTGCCGGGCAGACTCTTGGCCACGATCTCGCGCATGCGGCTGCGCGCGCGGTCGCGCTGCTCGGGGTTCAGCGCGCGCAGATCCCCACGCGCCATGGCTTGGGGCGGGATCACGTTGCCCTTGCCTGCGGCTGTGCCGCGCGCCTCGGCGGGGTCGAACGCGACCTCGGTGCCGGCCATCATGACCCCGGCGCCGAACGTGAGCCCGGGCTCGATGAGCTGCTCGCGAAACGCGTTGACGATGCGCGCCAGCTCGTAGGCGGCGCCGTAGCCGGCATCGGGCGTGAAGATGCGCGACGAGTGCCCCTGCTTGCCGGTCACGGTCAGCACCCATCCGCCCGCGCCGCGCCGAGCGGTGGCCATCGACTCCTCACCGTTGACATCGAGCGTCATGCCCTCGAACGACAGCACGACGTCGCTCTTCTTGGCCATCTCGACCAGATCGGCGCGTGCGCGCGCGCCGGGCCGACCGACGCTCTCTTCGTCGCCCGTCAACAGCACGCTGACCGCGGCACCGTCGAGGACGCCCACGCTCTGGAGCGCCCGCAGCGCCTCGAGCAGGATCACCACGCCGCCTTTCATGTCGGAGACGCCCTGGCCGCGGATGCGCGGCCCGTCGGGCTTCCACGGTGCCACCGGGCTGGAGGGTTCGAACACGGTGTCCATGTGCCCGAGCAGCAGCACGCGCTTGCCGCGCGTGCCCTCGTGCTGCGCCGCCAGGTGGCCGGCGCGCGCCATCTCCGGCGGCATGTCGATCCAGCGAGTGGCAAAGCCCAACTGGTCGAGCTCGGCGCGAAAGACCCGGCCCACGCCCTTGACGCCCTCGACGTTGAGCGTGCCGCTGTTGATGTTGACCGAGCGCTCCAGCAGCGCTAGCGCCGCCGACGAGCGCGCCTTGACTGCTTGCACGATGCGGCCCTCGACCGGCGTGAGCTCGGCGTGCGCGGCGGTGACGACCAGCGCGAGCAGCAGGCCGAGTGCGACCAGTGGGCGCGACAAACGCTTCATGTCGGGGGTCTCCTCGTCGGTGCCGATCCATCCGGTCCGCAAGGATAAGCGTCGTCTCCGGTTGTCGACGGGTCCACTCGATGGGAGTTCGCGGTACCGATCGCTACTGCTGGCCTTCGGTCAATGTGTCGAGCTGGAACGTGTAGCCGCGATCGACGAGCCAGATGTCCTGATAGCGCGTGCGCTGTCCCGGTTTCGGGAACGGACTCGCGGCGCGAATCATCGACACGATCCACGGCCCCACCTCCTTGGCCGCGGCGGGTTCGCGCGTGACGACCGCATCGATCACGTTGCCGTTCTCGTCGATCTCGGTTTCGACGATCGCCACCGCGTAAAGGAGCGGCGGCAATTTGCCGGCCTTGATACGCTGCGGATATGTGCGATAGAGATGGTTCGCACCGACCTCCCGATAGTTGCCCGCGCCGGCGCTATCCGCCGCCGCGTTGCCCAACGCCGCGAACCACACGGCACATGCCAACGCGCAGCGCAGCACAACCTTCGTGTCCATCATGCAGACCCCCATGCGAGTGAAGAGCTTCAGTGCTCTCTCGCGTGAGTTGCGGACTGCTGGTTCGCGGTTTCAAATCGGAGTAGGGGGTAGGGATGCCTCCGAGTCGATCAGTCAGCGCATCGGCCGCGTCAGGTAGACGCCTTCGCGGCCGACGATTGGCTCGCGCGTCGGCATGAAGATCGTGCAGTCGTCGAGCGGCGAGCGGATCTCCTCCTTGCCGTCGGTAGCGATCAGCTCGCCCTTCGCGAACGTCTCGAAGCCGAACACCGGCCGTGCGAAGCGGAAGTCCGCGTGCTTGACGACGTGCGTGAGCAGCAGCTCGTAGCGCCGCGCCGGCCGCGCAGGGCGCGGCACCTCCCGATCGATGAGGTCGAAGTGGCCGAGCACGTTGAGCGCGACCTCGGTCGCCAATTCGGCGCTCGAACGCTTGAAATGCTGGCCGCACTCGACCACCAAGGCGCTGCCCTTGCCGTCTGCACGGCCGTGCGCGCCGTATCGCGTGATCGGCGTTCCCGTGCCGAGCCCGAGCGGCATCACCAGGTGCACGTCGGGGCGCGGCAGGGCGTTGGCCACTGCGGCATTGCGCTCGAACGCCGGGTAAACCCAGAACGGCACCACGTCGTGACTCGTCGAGTGGATGTCGAGGATGTGATCGGCAGCGGCGACCGCCGGCCGCATCGCCCGGGCTCGGCGCAGCTCGACGCTGTCTTCGCTGCCGTCGAGCTGCGCCGCCGACCAGATGCGGTTCAGGTTGTGCGTGATCTGCCTGCTGTCGAACGGCCGCTGCGGGTCGAAGCTCTCGTAGGCGGCGACGTTGCCGAAGCTGAGGGTCAGCGTGCCGACCTTCGGCCGCACGCCGCTGTCAAGCAGATGGCAGACGGCGACCATGCCGCAGAACTCGTTGCCATGCGTGATGCCGTTGATCAGCACGTGCGCGCCGGGCTTGCCCGATTCGAAGCGATGCACGTAGTCGATGCCGGTATTGCCGGCGCGGTAGGGCGTGAGGTCGCGTGGCAGGACCTCGAAGGCGGGAGAGCTCATGCCAACGATTGTGCCGAGACTCGTGTGGCCATGAAACGCTCCTGCTGCGATTGAAGTCCGTTCATTCCCGCCGATACCCCGATTCGCGCTGCGCGCGCAGCGCCAGCACGAACACCACGTCGGCGCTGGCCACGTAGCGGTACAGCGCCACGTACCCGCGCGCGCCCTTGCCGATCACCAGCTCGCGCTTGCCGTCGCGCACCGGGCGGCCGATTTCTGGACTGTGAGCCAACACGTCGAGCCCGCGGACGATGGCGGCCAGGCGTTCGGAGGTGTCGGCTGCGTCGAACTGTGCGAGGTGCTCCAGGAATCGATCGAAGTCGTCGAGCACCTCGGGTGCAAGCTCGATGCGGGCCACGCGCGAGGCGCTTCAGCGATCGAGCTTGCGCGCCGCCGGCCGGCGCGCCTTGGCGCCGCGGGCGCGGGCCTCGAGGTAGGCACGCGCCTTGTCCCACCGCACTGTCTTGCCCGATGCCAGCACCTTGGCCCAGCGTGCATCGGCCACGCGGTGGAACTCGGCGTCCTGTTGCGCCAGCTGCACCTGCCGGGCAATGGCCTCCACGATGAAGGCATGCGGCGTCTTGCCCTCGCGCTCGGCGGCGGCGGCGACCTGGGCCTTGAGCTCGTCGTCAATGCGGATGGTGGTGGTCGACACGGCACATTCCTCGGTGGAGCAATGTAGCACGATTGTGCTACAGGAACCGGGGCCTCCTCTCTGCAATTGCCCTTGCAAAGTCCGGATCGCATACCGAAATTGTCGAGATGCTTACGCAGGCACGGCAGTAGGTGGCCGCCTCGCGCCCGCGCAGCGGCGCGATGGCGAGACGCGCGACTATGGCCTAGGGTTCACCGTGCGCACACAGCCCGACGTGATCCTCAGCGTGAGCGCTATAGGGAAACACAACGGACACGGGGCCGGCGACGTTGTCGTGTGCAAGGTCTCGGCCAGCGTCGTGGGCGTCACCTTCTTGACGCGAAGCGATGTGCTGCGCACCGGCCGCTGCGGCGTAAACCCCGCCCGCCCCGCCGCCGGCGGTGAGCAGGAAGCGTGCCCTCTGAGCGCGCGCGCAGGTATTGAGTACACGCATCGCCCGGTCCACCGCGGGCTGCCCGCTGACAAACGGGTTAGTGCCCTTTGGGGCGGTTGCTCGGGCCTTGAGCTTGGCCACCGTGCCGTCGAAGCCCGGATGGTTGCTCAAGGGCACATCGATGCCCCATTGCGCAGAGAGCTGGCGCATGCGCTCGGTTTGCGCGATGTAGCTGTCCAGGCGGCCCATGTCGCGGCCGAAGTTGAATGACGTGCCGCCCCAGATCATGACCGTGTGCACCTGGCCCTCGTGGCGCACGTCGAACACCGGGGAGATGGTGCCCAGGGTGTGGCCGGGGGTGATCATGAAACGCACCGTGGTGTCGCCCAGCTTGAGCGTGTCGCCGTCGCGCACGGCCATGTCGCGCTTGGGCGGGCGGTCCCACAGCTTGGAATCGAACTCCAGACCGGTCTCCATCATCTTCCAATCGATCTCGCTGGCCACCACGCGGGCGCGGTAGCGCTCGGCGAGCATCTGTGCACCCCCGTAATGGTCGCCATGGCCGTGGGTGACGAGGACGTAGCGGATTTGCGCGGGGTCCAGCCCCAGTCGGCGCATGCCGCCTTCGATGAGATCGGCTGCCTCCTTGGCGTTGTTTAAAGCATCGATGAGGATCAGGCCATCGCTGGTCTTGAGCACCCAGGCACTGACCCAGGCCGAGCCCACGTAGTACAAGTTGTCGAAGGCCTGCCCCGGCTCGGGCGTCGGCTGGTTGATGAGCTTGGCCAGCCCCTCGTCCATGGCCGCACTCGGCGCGGCGCGCACGGCCGGCTGCGGATTGCACACGGGCATGAGGAACTTCAGATCCTCCCCGGCGATGCGCTGGGCATCGGCCACATACTGGTCCACGCTGGCTTGCGAGGCTGGCGGCTCGGCGATGGTGGTGCAAGCCACGAGCGCGGCCACCGCCACGCTGCTGAGAGATGCTGTTCGGATCATGTCGTCTCCTCGGTCAAAGGCCGCGATGCGTTTGTCGTGGTCCATGGGGTGCCACGCTAACATGGGCGCTCCATGGCCGCCGCAGATCCAGGTTCCGTCGACGCGCTGATTGTCGGAGCCGGCCACAACGGCCTGGTCTGCGCCTGCTACTTGGCGGCCGCGGGTTTGCGCGTGCGCATGCTGGAAAAGCGCAGCGTTGTCGGCGGCGCCGCGGTCACCGAGGAGTTCATCCCCGGCTTTCGCAACTCGACCGCGAGCTACACGGTCAGCCTGCTGAACCCGAAGGTGATCCGCGACCTGCGTCTCGCCGAACGCGGGCTCGTCATCGTGGAGCGCCCGTTCTCGAACTTCGTGCCGCTGGCGGATGGCCGCTCTCTGCAGTTCGGCGGCGACGCCGACGCCACACGGCGCGAAGTGGCCAAGTTCTCGGCGCGCGATGCCCAGGCACTCGACGCGTACTACGCCCGCCTCGATCGGCTGGCCGACCAGCTGAAGAAATGGGTGCTGCGCGCGCCGCCGAACCTGGGCGGGCCGCTGGTGGTGGAAGGGCTGCGCGATGCCGCGGCGGCAGCGCGCCTGCTGCTCGACTTCGGCGCACTGCCCACTGCAGGCAAGCGCGACCTGATGGACGTGTTCACCAAGAGCGCCGGGCACTGGCTCGACGCGACATTCGAATCCGACCCGTTGAAGGCGGTGCTCGGCTGGGACTCGGTGGTCGGCAACTACGCCAGCCCGTACGCGGCCGGGTCGGCCTACGTGCTGCTGCACCACTGCTTCGGCGAGGTCAACGGCAAGGCGGGCCGGTGGGGGCACGCGATCGGCGGCATGGGGCGCATCACCGAGCTGATGGCCGATGAAGCGCGCGCGCGCGGGGTGCAGATCGACGTGGGTCACGGCGTGGAGCGCGTGCTGGTGGAGCACGGCGCTGCGGTGGGTGTGCTCACCGATCGCGGCGAGGAGATCCGCGCCCGCAGCGTGGTGTCCAACGTGCACCCGCAGCTGCTGTACCGGCGCCTGATCGACGCGAGCGCGCTGCCGGCGGAGTTCCGCGAGGCGATCGACCGCTATCGCAGCGGTTCAGGCTCGCTGCGCATCAACGTGGCGCTGTCGGCGTTGCCCGATTTCACGTGCGCGCCCGGCACCACGCCGTTGCCGCACCATGCGAGCGGCATCGTCTTCGCCCCGTCGCTCGCCTACATGGACCGCGCGTGGCTCGATGCGCAGGCGCATGGCTTCTCGACCCAGCCGATCGTGGAGATGATGATCCCGAGCGTGGTGGACGACTCGCTCGCGCCGAAGGGCGCGCATGTGGCGAGCCTGTTTTGCCAGCAGTTCAAGCCCGAGGCGGACTGGGACGCGCTGAAGGAGCGCGCCGTGCAGGCGGTGTTTGACGTGGTGCAGGCCCACTGCCCGAACTTTCGCGCGTCGCTGCTCGGCTACCGCGCGCTCACGCCGCTGGACCTGGAGCGGGAGTTCGGCCTCGTCGGTGGCGACATCTTCCACGGGCAGCTTTCGCTCGACCAGCTGTTCTCACTGCGACCACTGCTCGGCTACGCGCGCTACCGTGGACCGTTGCGCGGGCTGTATCACTGCGGGTCGGGCGCGCACCCCGGCGGCGGCGTCACCGGGGCGCCCGGCCACAATGCCGCGACCGAAATCAAGCGCGATCTGGCGTGAAGCGACCCGAGGAGCGGACAGCCGCCATCGGCCGCCTAATCAGGCGACGCGTAGTGCACGTACGACTCGCGGACCATGCCGTCCTTGTCGAAGAACAGCACCTCGACGACATGCGTGCCCGTGATGCCCTTGTAGTGGATCGCAATGCTGTCGACGCCGCGCAGCACCTCGAGCACGGTGAACTTGATGTGGTCGAACACCTCGAAGCCCTTCTTCACGTAGGCGCGCAGCGCCGCCTTGCCCTGCACGGTGCCGCTGGGGTCATGGCTCAGCCGCGCAATTAACGGGGAGTGGAAGACCACGTCGTTGGTGTAGAAGGCCAGCACGCGATCGAGGTCCTTCGACTCGAACGCGGCGACCCAACGCTTCACGTAGTCGGCCGTCTTCTCCATCGTCAGCATCGATGTCTCCTCCGGGGCGGGTTACGGCGGCCCGATCTGGGCCGAGCGTCGGCCAGTGTGCCACGCGCTCGCCTTCACCGGCGGTAGTCGGCCAAAGGACTAAACCGCTCGCGCGGTAGGCGCTACGGCAAGGTCGTGGTGGTTCGTTGCGGTGTTGGTTCTGCGAAGTTGACGAGCGAGGCAATTCGCCTCGTTCGTCAACGGAGCTGCAACCATGGACACGACCACCCGCGCGGGCTCGCCGCTGCGTCAACGCATGATCGAAGACATGCGCATGCGCAAGCTGGAGCCCAGGACCCAGGAAGGCTACATCCGCGCCGTTCGCAAGCTGACCGTCTTCCTCGAGCGCTCGCCTGACACGGCCACGGTCGAGGATCTGCGCAATTTCCAGCTGCACCTGGTCGACACCGGCACCTCGCCCATCACGCTCAACGCGACGCTGACCGGGCTGAAGTTCTTCTTCGACATCACCCTGGGCCGCGGCGAGCTGATGGCCCGTATGCAGCCGGTGAAGCTGCCGCGGACCGTGCCCGTCGTGCTGAGCATGCAGGAGGCCGCTGCGCTGATCGCTGCGGCGCGCAACGTCAAGCATCAGGCGGCGTTGTCGGTGGCCTACGGCGCGGGTCTGCGCGCCAGCGAAGTCTGCCGGCTCAAGGTCGGCGACGTCGACAGCGAGCGCATGGCGCTGCGGGTTGAGCAGGGCAAGGGTGCCAAGGACCGCTACGCCATGCTCAGCCCGGTGGTGCTGCAACGGCTGCGCGCCTGGTGGCGCATCGGACATGCCCAGGGCAAGATGCTGCCCGGCGGCTGGCTGTTCCCGGGGCTGGATCCGATGGAACCGCTGACCGCACGGCAGCTCAACCGTGCCGTGCATGACGCCGCCGCGGCCGCGGGCATCGCCAAGCGCGTGACCACGCACACGCTGCGCCATTCCTTCGCCACGCACCTGCTGGAGCGCAAGGTCGACATCCGCGTCATCCAGGTGCTGCTGGGCCACAAGAAGCTCGAGACCACATCGATCTACGCCCACGTGGCCACCGACTTGCTGCGCGAGGTGATCGGCCCGCTGGAGGAACTGCCGCCTTCTTGAGGCTGCAATGGGGCGGCCCGCCCTGGAGGTCGCCGACATCTTCCGCGCACACGGCCCGGCCTGGCGCGAGGCCCAGCGCAGCCATCTGAGCCTGGCGCAGCTCAAGGTGATGTCGGCCATCACCCAGTGCCGCACGGCGGCGCTGGGTGGCCATGTCCTGCGCTGCGAAGGCTGCGGCATTGACCAGATCGCCTACAACTCGTGCCGCAACCGGCATTGCCCGAAGTGCCAGAGCACCGCCGCCCAGCGCTGGCTCGATGCCCGGCAGGCCGACCTGCTGCCGGTGGAGTACTACCACGTGGTCTTCACGCTGCCGGCGCCCATCGCCGACCTCGCCTACCAGAACAAGGCCGTGATCTACGGGTTGCTGTTCGACGTGGCTGCCGAGGTGCTGCAGACCATCGCCGCCGATCCCAAGCATCTCGGGGCGCGCATCGGCGCGACGCTGGTGCTGCACACCTGGGGCTCGGCGCTGACGCACCACCCGCACGTGCACGGCGTCGTGCCCGGCGGTGGGCTCGGCTCGGATGGCAAGCAATGGGTCGCGTGCCGGCCGGGGTTCTTCCTGCCGGTGCGCGTCCTGTCGAGGTTGTTCCGGCGGCGCTTCCTCGAAGAGCTCCAACAGTTGCACCAGGCCGGGACGCTGCAGTTCTTCGGCGAGCACGTGTCGCTGGCAGATGCCCAGGCGTTCACGCAGTGGCTGGCACCGATGCGCAAGTGCGAGTGGGTGGTCTATGCCAAGCGGCCGTTCGCCGGCCCTTCAGCCGTGCTGGCTTACCTGTCGCGCTACACGCACCGCGTGGCGATCTCCAACACCCGCTTGCTCGCACTGGACGAGCGCGGCGTGACCTTCCGCTGGAAGGACTACCGCGCCAAGGGCAAGACCCGCCACAAGGCCATGACGCTCAGCCCCGAGGAGTTCATGCGCCGCTTCCTGCTGCACGTGCTGCCTGGCGGCTTCCATCGCATCCGGCACTACGGGCTCCTGGCCAACGGCAGCCGCAAGCTCAGCCTTGTTGCGGCGCGACAGTTGCTCGGGGTGCACGCCACTACGACGGCCGCCATCGCCGACGAAGCCGCAGCGACCGACGAGCTCGATTCGAAGTCGCCCACCTTCGTGTGCCGCCACTGCGGGCGACCGATGGCCATCGTGCTGTTGCTTGCGCCCGAGTGTTCCATTCGTGCGCCACCACGAGCTGCCACGAGATGATCAATTCACACCTCCACCGCTATCCGTTGTCCACCGGTAGAGCGGACACGTGCCTGTCCACACACCGGCACGATCATCGGCAGACAATCCGTAGGCCTTGTCGAGGCGTCGGCCCCGATCGTCCGCATTGCCGGGCGCCCACCGCACAGCAGACATCGTCCGCGAGATCCATCACCCTCGTTCGCGCAGCGCGAATCGCCATAGCGTCGTAGCCTTCGACATCCACTGCGGCGTGCGCCGCGGTTTCCTCCCTCGAGGCTTGTCCGACACCTGCCCTCAGGCCGGTGCAGATCGATGCATTGCCGCGTGCACGGGCAGGTGTCCGACAACCCTTAACACTAGCGGTCACTGGCTAACTCGTCCGAAAGCGGCGGTTCACTGTTCGAAGGCCACCCTTCGATGTGCCGATCCAGCGGACTGCGAACCCCGATTCCCGGCTTCTTCATGACGTGGGTGTAGATCAGCGTCGTCGCCACGCCGCATCCGGCTCGGCGCTGCGTCGGATGATGAGCAGGCGATGTTGTCTGCGTTACCAAGTAGTCACGTGCTGAACCTAGGGCTTCAGTGGCTCGATCGCGTCGATGGCCTCGATGACATGGCGCACCGCCTCCTTCTCGCCCTCGGTGAGGTGCGGGTTCCAGCAGTCCATCAACAGGATCAAGCGCGGCTGGTCCGAACGGTTCCAGGCCTCGTGTTCATAGGTGTCGTCGAAGAGGATCGGTTCGCCCTCGCGCCAGCGGTGCTCGACCCCGCCCACGTTGAGCGCGCAGTCGGGCGGAACGACGAGTGGCAGGTGGAACACGAGCCGTATGTTCGTCACGCCGTAGTGAGGCAGGATCGATGACTTCGGGCGGATCAGCGAGAAGCAGATTTCCGGCGCCTGGCGTGCCACCCGGCACAGCTCGATCGACTCGAGCAGCGCGCTGGTGCGCGGGCAGCGCTTGTGGTTGGCGTCGTAGCGGACGCCACGGTTGTAGAAGAAGAACGCGTCCCAGGCTGGGTTCGCTGCCGCGCCGCCAATGGACTTCGGTGCCCTCTGGCCCGGCTTGAGGCCGAGGAAGCTGACGAAGTCGCGATCCTCCCGCAGCAGTTCTGCGGCTTCGTCGCGGATGTCCTGCCACGCGTCACGCAGTGTCGCCGCCCATGGTTGCAGCATCGGGTCGTGGTAGGGCCCCGGCGGCAGATCGGGGAACCAGAAAAACTTCGGACGCTGACGCGCGTCGGGCGGGCGCGCGTCCCATTCACGGAGATAGCCGGTTAGCGCGCGTTCGAAGCGGCGGAGCGAGTCGGCACCGTGTCGTTCGCGAACTTCAGCGAATGCCGCGAACAGCAGCTCGCGCTTGTCGCGCCGGTAGGCTTCGATGGCGCGGCGCACAGCGTGCTGCCACTGCGGCTCGGTCGTCTCCGGGCTGAGCCAGCGACCCTGGGCGTTCGCTTCGACGAAGAGGCGGCTGCGAGCCCGCACTGCCGCGTGCGTATCGCCCAGCACGTCGCAAACCTCGCCGAGCATCAACCATCCTTCCAGGAAGCGTTGCTGGCGAAGTAGCACGGCTTCGAGCGCCGCACGCGCTGCCGCCGGGTCCCCACGGGCAAACTGCAGCCGTGCGACCGCGAAGCCCAGTTTGCCGTCGGAGTCATCGGCCTGCGGGGTGCGCAGCCATTGCAGGGCACCATCGAGGTCCCCGCGCTCGACCATGTAGTCGGCGACCGCCAACCGTGCCGGCGTGCAATCGCGGTGCTCGGCGAGCAGGCTGCGCAGCAGCATCTCTGCATGCAGCACCTCGCCGCGCATTGCATGTTCTTTGGCACGCGCCCATCGTGGATCGCTCGCCCAAGCTGCCTGCCGGTTGGTCCAGTCCATTCCGTCCGATTGCTCAGCTGCGTGAGTGCTCGCTCGTCGAAGCGTGTTGCGTCATGACGAATACGCTGCATGCGCTTATCGATCGCATCCTTGACGTCACGCTCGCTCATCTTCTCATAGCTCGCGAGCGTTTTGCCATTCGCCGGACTGACCGATTGCAGTCCCGTCCGCACTCAGTCCGGAATCGTCAACACGTTGCCGCTGCAGGCAATCAGATTGCTAGCGGGCGGCGAAGCCAAGATCGGCGGCACGTTGGCCAGCCGAACTTCCTGAGAATGCATGCCCTTCTGTTGCGTGGGATTGGTCTCACTGCTTGGACTCCGAACTGGCAACCAGTGATGGTTCCGGCGCTCCGCCAATGACCTCGTTCTTGCCTGCCGAGTCGAGCGCGTGCGTGATCAGCGCAGCTAGGTTGCACTTCACAGAGGAGGTGTTCCTCGAGTGGCTCGAATCGATCTCCCGAGTGCCGTACCTCGAATCGGATTGGGCAGCTTCCATCCACATTTGAGAGCATCTATGTCCGGGGCTGAGGGGCGCTCAACCCATCGTGACTGTCCGCTTCTACCGGGCTCGTCCGTCCGCTATGGGTCTATTCTGTTGAAAAACTCGCCCCGCGAAGTTCTGCGCGTGACCCCGCGAAATTTCACCTCTCAGATCGATCCAGGATCGACGATCGCGATGCGGTCAAGGGTCAGAGGACCCCCGCAAACGGGTTCGCGAAGGTACTCGCCGAGTTTTTCAAGAGAATAGGTCGAATTCAGCCGCTCAGCCGACGGCCGGCGTCTGCCCGACGGCACCGAGGCGCCGACGGCCCCGGTGACGAAGGGAGTATCGCCCTTACAGTCCTGGCCAGATGATCGCCACACTTTCCGCCGTCACGCGCGAACGACTGCGGCGCTTCATGCGCATCGTGCGCATGGCCGCGCTCATCGGTGCGGGCGTCGGTGCAGTCTACGGCGGCGCGATTGCCGGGCCGGGCGCTCGCTCGCTGCTCGTTTCCCTGCTGATCTCCATACCGATTGGTGTCATCGCCGCCCTGCTCACGGCTTCATTGATCGCCGGCATCGAGATCTTCCTGCTGCCTCGCGCTTCGATGCGATGGCTCGACGCGCTGCCGTTCGCCGCGGTGTTCATCCTGAAGACGCTTGTCTACGGCGCGATCGCAGGCGCGGTCGTCGCCGGCCAGCCGGGACAGCGCTTGTTGGGCGTCGTCACCGTCTACAACGCGCGCACCGGGCTGATTGCGGTCTTCCTCTCGCTTGTGCCCGTTGCCGTCTTGGTGATGATGTTTCAGGCCGCGGGCCTCGTCGGCTACCGCACGTTCATGGCTCTTCTACTCGGAAAGTATCGCCAGCCCTACGCTGAGCGACGCTTCTTCCTCTTCGTCGACGTGGTGGGCTCCACCGCGATCGCTGAGCGGCTCGGGGCGCTAGAGGCTCATCGCTTCCTCGCCGCGGTGTTTGCGGCAGTCGCCGAACCGATCGAGCTGTGCCGCGGCGAGATCTACCAATACGTCGGTGACGAGATCGTCATCACCTGGGTCGAGGGCGACGGCGTTGCCGATGCGCGGGCGTTGCGCTGCTTCTTCGCGATGGGCGCGGCGCTCGCCGCGGACGCGAACCGGTTCGTCCAGCGCTTTGGCGTGCAACCGAAGCTGCGTGCGGCCCTGCACCTGGGTGAGGTCATCACCGGCGAGGTCGGCCAGGTGCGCCGTGCGATCGTCTTCCATGGCGACGTCATGAACACGACCGGGCGCCTCGAACAGGCGACCCGCGAAGTCGGATGCCTCTTCATCGCATCGGCGGAAGCGCTCGCCCCCCTTGGTCGGCCGCCCGAAATCCGTACCCACGACCTTGGCGCGCTGGCGCTGCGCGGACGAGTCGAGCCCATCCATGCGTTCTGCATCGAACATTCGGATGCGAGCGCTATCCCGCCTTGACCCGCGCGCAGTACGCCTCGATCGTCCGCTGCCACGCGGGCCGAGCCTGGCACCGATCGCGATACGACGCGACGCCCGGATACGGCGCGATCAATGTCTCGTCCTTGATGCCCGAGGAGAGCAAGTGCGCCATCAGGATGTCGGCGATGGTGAAATCGGGGGTCGCGACGAAGTCGCGGCCGGCGAGCGAGCGCTCCAGGTTCTTCAGCACCCGATTCGCCCAGCCGACGAGGAACTCGCGGTGCTTGCCGCAGCTGCCACAAGGCCATCCAGTCGAGCACCATCAGGCTGAGCAGCGGCATCTCGACCGAGTTCATCGCGGCGAAGCACCAGCGCAGGCGCTCAGCACCTGGTTCGGGCCGGCCGATCGGTGAGGCGCGCGGGAATCGCCAAACCACAGCGACTCGGCCAACGCCAGCACCGACTCGTTGAAGGCACCGAAACGTATGGCACCCTCGTCCTACGACTCCTGCCTCATCTCATGAGCACACCGAGGCCATCTGAGCCCGCTTCCCCGCGGCGTCAAACGGCGTGTGACCTGGTGGCGCCCGGCGCCTGGGATGCTCGACCGGGCGAGAACCATGATTGGAGACCTTGTCGCGTTGGGCATTAGTCTCGTTGAGCGCATCGATCATCTTGTCCGTGGCGTCGTCGTACTGTTCGGCCTTCGCGAGAGAGCGCGCCTCGGCCTCGAGCGACTGGGCCTTCGACAAATCAACCCGCTTGCCCATCGACTGCTCGGTCTTCTGCGCATTCTCCTTGGCCGCCATCAAGCGCTTCTCGAACTTTTCGTACCACTCTCGCCGGGTGTCCATCCACCGCTGTGTATTGCGTTGCTGCAAGTCGTTCATGCTCTTTTCGGATTGGTCGATCATGTTCGTCGTGTTGATGTACTGCATGACCTGTTCCGACCGCTCGATCATGCGCTTGTAGGTCGCGCCCGCGGCATCGGGTTGCCCGGCTTCCATGGCCTTGCCCGCGGACGCCTTCAATTCAGCGAGATCGCGCCAGCCTCCGGCGCAGCGCGTTTCGGCCGAGGCTGAGGCGAGCCTCGCCATCCAGCCCTCGGCGTCGCGCTTGGTGGACTTCAGCAGCTCGGGGTTCTGCGTGTAGGGGCCGCTGGCGCTGGCTGCGCTGCCCGCGCTGCAGGAGATGAGGCACACAGCCTCCGTGATCCGCGATTGATGAACAGGGATCTGCCGCTTGTTGGTCTCTTTGGCAACTTCTTGAAGGACCCGCTCAAACACCTGGTCGATCGTCAGGCCATCTGTGAGCAACTTGGCGGCGAGGAGTCGGGCGTAGGGGCTGTTGTCGGATGCCGGATGCCCCTTGCTGGTCGACAGCGCGAGCAGAAATCCGGGCTCCTGTTCGTCCGGCGGCGCAAATTGCGAGGATGCCTTGGCGCTGGCATCTGGCGAGCGGCACGCGTCGACCACGACGACGATCGCGGCACGCCGATCGAGATACGACAGCTTCTCGGAGATCTCGCGAACGCCCAGGCCGACGGAGCCCACCGCGGCGCTCGCAACGTCGGGGACATCCACCGGCAGAAGAAAGTTCTTGCCCGAAGGATCCGCGCCGCCGTGGCCGACGTAGTAGACGAAGCCGACCCCCGCAGGGCCGGCCTCCTTCAGCGCCGACATGAACTCCTTGAGGCCCGCCTCCATCTTCGTGCGGGTGGCGTTCCTGATCGAGATCACGCGAAAGCCGAGGCGCTTGTTCTCGAGCGCCTCGCGGATCAGGTTCGCGTCGCGCATCGCGCCTGGGAGCCTGTCGCTCGGATTGGCATAGTCGGCGTTCGCGATGATGAGCGCAACCTTGCTGGGCGCTTCGCCGGCGTGCGCGAGTGCAACGACCAAGGCCTGCACAGCGATGAGCGCAAGCGCCCGAGTGCACGACATGACGATGGACATCACCTGCTCCCGATTCGTGGATCAACGCGCCCTAGCGGGAGGGCTCTCGTTCAGCACGCCGTCCAGAAAATAGCCAGCGAGCCACTCGTTCTTGGCGGCACTTCCCAGCATGCCGAGCGCCTGCAGCCGCCATTCGGGGGCGGCTTCGCGCCACAGCCACAAGGCCCAGGCGGTGGTCTGCGCAGCAGGCAACTGCGACGCGGCGAGGCCATCGATCCACTTGGGGCGCGGCACATCGGTCCATTGCACGACCTGCACATTCCATCCGAGCGCCCGCCGATCTGCATCTCGCACGGAGAGGCGAGCGGCCGCGCGATTCTCGACCGGGATCGTGCACCAGCCCTGCTCGGTGGCAGTGCCCTTCCAGAGCGGATCGGCGGACTCATCCGTGACCTCGCATGCGTAAGGAGCGTGCCCGTCACGCCAACTGACGTAGGTCGACAGGCCGATCGCGATGTGCTGGCGCGGAAGATCCTTGAGAGGAAGGATGGCCTGCGCCGGACCGGCTTGAACGGCGACCGTTCCGCGTGACGAGGTTGCTGCAGGCCTCGGCGGAGGCGGCGACAACACGGCGACGGAACCCATCAGCAGCTTGACGTACTCCCCGGCCTTGCCGCCAAAGCTGCCTGTGCCGCCGGCCGTGTACGTGCGCTCGGTGAGGTGCACGGTTCGCCCACCTTCGTAGTAGTCGATGCTCTTGACCTCATTCGGCAGCCTCAGGACATCTCCGGCGCAAAGGGTGTCATCGACCCCCACGGGTGCATCGGGTTCGCTCCCTCTCCGTCTAAACACCTTTTGTCCGGCAGGATCGATTCTCACGATCTGCGCTTTCACACCGAACCAGCCCTCTTTGCAGGACACATCGACGGCCCACGCGGGGATCGCGCCCAGCGCGATGCACATCACCATCCAATGGATACCGGCATGGCGCATTCGACTCTTCCTTTGGAGATCAATGTCGCGAGAGGCCCAGCCACGAGGCGAGCCGTTGCTCGATATAGTGCAGGATCACCTGGGCTCCCTCGACATACAGCTCCAACGAAATGGCCAGCACACCGATGAGCACATCCAGGTGCGGGAGTGACATCAAAAGCGTGACGACGACGACGGCGAACAGCGTGACTACAAATCCGCCACTGACGATCGCACCATTTGTCACTGTGGCCCAACGCGATGGCCTGGATCGCGATCGGCGGCTGCGGCACAGACGCCAGACATGGTAGGGGAACCACAAGACTGCGCAAAAAATGACGATCAGAAGCTTCGAACCCAGCGAGCCCCAGAATTTTGGATCGTGCGAGTTTGGAACCTGCAGCGCGCTCCGAATGGTGTTGATGACCACCTCGGGGCCCACCATGTTGCCCAGCGGGGTGTAGTGCCAATCGCGTCGGATGGGATTGGATGCACCCACGACGACGATCTTGCCCGTAAAGGCCGATCCTTTCTCTTTGGGAGCACCGCACCGCGAGGCCGCGTTCCAGAAGTTTCCGACGAGGCAACGATTCGCCAGCTTGCGATAGAACGCCCACGTGTCTCTGCCCTTTGTTCCCGGGGCCGAGTCCTCGTGACCGGCAAAGGGTGGAATCGTGTAGACGATTCGATGTGCCGGTGCACGGCAGGGCATCTCGTCGCGGCCCGGTCGTTTGCGGATCAAGTCGGCTGCGGCAAACGGGAGAGTTCGCATCGTCCCTCCTTCGATGCTCGCGCACCGCGGGTAGCGTCGCACGGGCTGCTCCGGCGACGGCACGGCCACCGCCGGCTGGCCAGTGTTTCGGAAGGTCGCTGCCTGGCTGCCTTCCAACGACGACTGCGGCTCCACCTCGAAGTAGAGAGCGCCGTCGCTCTGGTCATCGTTGCGGGGCTGGACGGGCGCGGCGAAAACAACGGGAACGTCTCCATCGCGGGCGAACCACATCGCCGCGACCAACTCGTCGTTCTCCTTCTTGCTTGCGTCGGCCTCCGAGAGGACGATGTCCATCACGATGAGTCTCGTGCCTCGACTGCGCAGCTCGCGAACGATCTCGGCCAGCAGGTGACGATTGAAGGGACGCGTGGACCTGCACTCCTGAGTCGGTGGCGCGGCTTCGGGCGGTGCGAGGCCATCGTTCGTCTCATGCTTGCGCAGCGCGTCGCACCCGCTGAGCGAGCCCTCTGCGTGCTCCGGGTCCACATCCAAGAAGACATACCCGATGCCGCCATCGTCGGGCAGCCCCTCGGAGAAATGGCCCAGGCGCTCGAGATGGACCGCAAGCCGCATGCCGGCATCGATCCCCGCATCGGAGATCTGCGGGAAGCCCACGTTGGCAACGGCCACGACGACCAGGGAGGTCAATGCACCGAGCACGAAGCCGGCAAGGCTTTGAAGAAGGGGCTTCTTCCAACACGATGGTGACCGCGTCATCGGCGAAAGGCTCCTCCCGTTGCCAGCGTGCAAAGTGTGCCTCAACGGGCGCACCGGGCGAATCCAGCGAGTGGCACCTCGCGCGCCACCCCCTCCGCGTCACCGCGCAGGCAGCCTGCCCGCAACGAGCATGCCGAGCACATTGATCCCCGCCGCCACCCACACCGTGGAGGCATAACTGCCGGTGCGGTCGAACAGCGCGCCCGCGAGCACCGGCCGGTGGCTTGACGTATTACGCCAGACGTAATACGCTGCACAGAATGTGATTCAATCCTTCCGCGACAAAGACACGCAGGCCCTTTACGAAGGCGGGAGTCCGCGGCGGTTCAGGAGCTTTGCTGCCGTGGCCGAGCGCAAACTCGCTCAACTCGATGCCGCGCAGACCCTCGACTTCCTCCGCGCGCCACCCGGCAACCGGCTCGAAGCCCTTAAAGGCAACCGCTCAGGTCAACACAGCATCCGCATCAACGACCAGTGGCGCATCTGCTTCGTGTGGACCCACAGCGGCCCCGCCGAAATCGAGATCGTCGACTATCACTGACAAGGTATCACCATGGCTCGCCCCGAGAACCGCATGCGTCCCGTCCATCCGGGTGAAGTGTTGCGCGAGGACTACCTCACCCCGCTCGGTCTGAGCGTGAACGCCCTCGCCCAGGCGCTGAGAGTGCCCGCCACGCGCATCCATGAGATCGTGAAGGAGCGCCGTGGCATCACGGCCGACACCGCAGCCCGGCTCGCCAAGCACTTTGGCGGCGACGCTGCGTCGTGGCTGGCACTGCAGGCCCAGTACGACCTGAAGACATTGCCCACGCGCCGAGAGATCGAAAAGCGGGTGCAGCCGCGCGAGCGCGAGGCGGCATAGCACCCAAGTCACCGCGCCGGCAACCTCCCCGCCACCAGCATCACCAGCACATTGATCCCCGCCGCCACCCACACCGTGGAGGCGTAGCTGCCGGAGCGGTCGAACAGCAATAACTTACCGAGTGCACCAACGAGTGCGGCAACTCATCGGCGTGCCGCTCCTTATCGCGTCGCGACGGAATGAACCGCAATGCCGGTTTTGCCGAGCGCCTTGTCCTCGAAGATCACAAGATAAAGGCTCGGATGGTTCGCACCCATGAACGTGGACTCGCCCAGAACGACGACGCGTGGAGCACCGTACGAATCCGTTTTCGAGTAGCGCTCGACCGGCAATGGCGCGTGGGCAGCCGTCGCTCCCTGGGTGATCGCGCGCTGCGCTTCCTCCGGCGACTTGCCCTGCATGTCACGCATCATCTGCTGCGACATCTGCTGCGCCATCTCCATCATCTTCGCCATCTGCTCGGCGCTCGGCTGGCCCGAAGAAGGCATCACGCTCTGCAAACCACTGGCTGGCGATGCGCCCCCCGCGTAGGCGCGACCAAACTCCTCGATCGCCATCGGCGCTTTCTTGGCCGCCGCCTTGTAGAAGTCGACGACCTTGGCCGGCGCATCGCTGGTCCAGAATTCGACGCGACCTTCGTCAACAGAACTGGAAAAGAAGTTGTAGGCAGCGCCGGGATACGCGCGCACACCGAGTGCGGCCATCTCGATCGGCGCGTCGGGAGCAACCCGCTCGCTCGCCGGCAACATGCGCTCAGCGGCCGCCTGCGCTCTCGGAGCGTAGACATTGCGAATCGCGCGGCCGACCTTCCTGCGCACCAAGGGCACGGGATCGTTCAGCGCTTCGACCAGAAGTCCGACTTCATCCGTTGCGGGGCCGCTGATTCCAAACGCATCGGCAGCCGCGGCACGCAATCGAACTTCGGGTCGGCGCAGCATCTTTGCCAGGAGCGCGCGATCCCCTGGACGCTGACTGGCGCCGAGCGTGACGATGTCTTCGGCAACGACATCGAGCACGCGGTAGCGGATCGCACGACAGACCGCGTCGGAATCCACCTTCTTGCCACACCTTGCCAAGGCCGCGACGGCGTCTTTGAAACTCGCCGGTCCGGCCGGGTCGCCGCCCAACGATTCGGCAAGCCCGGGCGCCGCGTGACCCATGAGGAACACAACCACCGCGCCGCACGCTCGGGCCTTCACGGCTGGATGCTCCTCACGTAGTCTTCAGTCCGATCCCTCGCCCGCTCGAACCGGTCTTCCAGCTCCTTTTGCAATGGCGAGGCATCGATTCCCTTGCACTTGTTGTCCCTCATTGCGTCCTGAATCGTGTCGCGCAGAAATTGAGCCTCCAAGTCGTGTGCGCCGATCTCGCTCCGCATCTTGTCGCGCGTCTTGCGCCATTGGGTGGGCCCCAACTTGCCCTGGACTCCTCGCTTCCAACTCTGGGTGGTGTCTCCGATGGCGCGCGAGACCACGTGAGGTGTCGATACTCCCTTCACATCCCACCAGTCGTGGTACTTCTCGTGTACGTTGTTGATGGCAACGATGCAGATCCAGTCGCAGGTGCCCGTGGCCAAGCACTTTTGAGTTGCACTTTGTCTATCCGCTTCCGTAGCCTCCGATCCGCCCTTGCCAACGGAGTAGATGTTTATCCAGCCCATCCGCTCGCCGACCTCTGCATTGAGATCGGCGAAAGAGTCAAAACGCGTGCCCTCCTTGTAGAGGTCTTTGTAGATTTCCCCCTCCTTCTTGGTCTCCGCAAGCCGTGCTTTCAGATCATCGCAAGTGCAGGGCTTGGCGGCCTTGGCGCTGTCAAAGAGCAACGGCTGCGCGCTCGCGACACCCGTGGAAAGCGTGAAAGCGGCGAGCGCAAGCAAACGACGGCACGCAGTTCCGGTCACGTTCCGCATCGCTCGCCCCCGTATCGAGTCGGATTCGAATGACCACTGTAATCCAACGCCGTCTCGAGGTGGCGTTTCTGCTGGCAGTCGTTGGGCTGGTGTGGCGCGGCGCCTTCGACGGCGCGTTCCAGTTCGATGATCTGCCGACGATCATCCAGGACCCCACCTACAGATCGCTCGGTAGTTTTATCGAGGATCTTCCCGGCCGCATCCGCCCGGTCACCCGCCTGTCGATCATGGTCGACCGGCTTGCGTTTGGGTTTCAGCCTGCCGGCTATCACGTGCAGAGCATGATCCTTCACGCCGGATGCGGCCTGCTGCTCTACGACATCCTGCGCCGCGCCCAGCTTGGCGGGCGCACGCTGCCCGTTCTGGCAGCTCTGGTCTTCCTGGTGCACCCGATCGTCTGCGAAACCGTGGTCTACGTGTCCGGGCGCGCCTCGGGACTGTCCGCATGCCTTGTCTTGCTTGCGCTCTGGCTCTACATCGAGGCAACTCCGGCGGCGCCTGAAGGTCGTTTCAAGCCGCTGGCGTTCGCAGCCTCGGTGGGCTGCTTCGCCCTGGCGTTGGCGGCCAAGGAGACCGCGGCCGCCCTCCCGCTGTTGCTGCTCGCCTACGACGCAATGGCCCGCCGGCAATCGGACGTACCGTTTCGCACGCGCTGGGCGCTGCATCACGCGGCGTACTGGGCGGTCCTCGGCGCGGCGATGTTGGTCGCGGCGTTGGCCATGCCGCGCTACCGCGAGCTTGCGGCCGTGTCGTTGTCGCTGCGCTCGCCTTGGGAGAACCTGTTCGTTCAGGCGAAGCCGCTCGTGCTGGCGCTCGCGCTGTTCGTGTGGCCGGCAGGATTGAACATCGACCACGATCTGAAGCCCGCTGCGCCATCCGATCCGCTCGCCTGGATTGCGGCGGTCGGGCTCGTCGCCCTGCTGGTCACCGCACTGGTGTCGCGGCGGCGAATGCCAGCAGTGGCGCTGGGTATGACGTGGTTCTTCATCGCGGTGCTGCCGGCCAACGGTCCGATTGCACGGCTCGATCTCTTGAGCGAGCGCAACCTGTACTTGCCGCTGGCCGGGCTTGCGATTGCGGCGGCCGGGCTGGCGTCGGCACTGATCGAAGCGGTCCGGCAGCACTCGCGCTCCTATGCCACAGGTGCTTTTGCGCTGGCGGCATTGATCGCGCTCGGTGCGTTCGGCACCGCGACTGCCGGGCGCGCCAAATTGTGGTCGGACCCGTTCGCTCTCTGGTCCGATGCGGTCGCCAAGTCGCCGGGCAGCTCGCGCGCGCACAACAACCTCGGCTATTCGCTCGAACAGCGGGGAGATCTGGAAGGGGCGATCCGAGAGTATCGGCTGGCGCTCAAGCTTCGGCCTGGCAACGAGCAGGCCTGGAGCAACCTGCGGCGGGCCTGGGCTGCGGCCGAGTGACAGCGGCTACTCGGCCTTCCGATATCCGGCCGGTACCCCGAACTGCGCAGCCGGCGCCGAACCCTTCTTGATCTCCTTGACCTCGACCGTCAATCCGAGGTCCAAATCCAGGATCAGCACGGGATACCCGAGGTGCATGGTGCTCTGGAGCTCTTGGAAGTAGCGCTCTCGCAGGATCGATCCGTCGAGTTCGGCGAGCTTGATCTGGATCGTCATCACATCGCCCATCGGCAGCGCCTCGGCGTGCCAGAGCTCCCGGACCTTGCGCCCACCGATGAACACGTCCGTGCGCGTGGCGCTCGCACCGGCAATCTGCTTGGTCTCCTTGGTGGACACAAAGCGCATGGGTCCCGTTTCTTCGAGCTTGGCGATCACTGCCTCGGCCTGTGCCCGTCGAGCGGCGTCTTGCGCATCCAGCGCGGGACCAGCGAGCGGACTCTCGATCCAGGTCTTGGCCTTATGGTCGAGCCACAGCACTTTGCCTTTGGCCACGTCGACGATGAAGCCGGCTTCCCCCTCGTCGAGGCGCAGGCGACTTCCGCCGACGACGAGCGTGCGCTCGCCGAGCTGCTTCCCTTTGACGTCGGTGCGAACTTCGCGCACTTGAAAGTCTGCGAGCGCAGGACCAGCGGTGGATGCCGCCAGGAACGCCAAACCCAAGATGCGAGCCATGCGCATAGCGGCGCATAGGCTAGCACAGCAACGTGCGCGGAGCCATAATCGCCGCCCGATCAGCAATCGAACTTGGGAAGGACGTCCGATGAAGCGATTGCTCTCCTTGCTGCCGTGCGCTGGCCTTGCCATCCCGCTGGTTGCTCAAGCCGATCCGAACATCACGGAAGGCAACTGGGAACTCACGGCGAAAATGGAAATGGTCGGCATGCCGTTCCCGATGCCACCGATGACACAGAGTCGGTGCGTCACTAAGGACGACCTTGTCCCCGACATGTCGCAAGGCGGTCAGAAGTGCACCGTGCTGGATAGGCAGGTCTCCGGTGACACGGTCACTTGGCGCACCCAATGCACGGGCCCCCAAGGCAAGGTCGACGGGCAGGGTCAAGTCAAGTATTCGGGCAGGACTTACGACGGCTCGATGTCGGCCAAGATGACCGAGCCCGGAGGCGGTCAGACGATGGACGTCAAATACAGCTTCCAGGGAAAGCACACCGGCCCGTGCAAAGCCGAGCCAGTGAAGAAGTAGCGGTAGCTTCAGGGCAGAGCTGAACCAGACGGAGGGGAGTCGGCCGCCGTGGGGGGGCAGGGTTCTCTCCAGCGTCAAGCGCAGCGTGGCATCGGAGGTTGTCTACGGCGCTGCCCGGTTCGTCGCAAGCTTGTTGGGAGGTGCCGCCGGACGCGTTGTCAGCAACGCCGCATACACCGCAGCTGGCCACATCAACTCCCGAGTCACCGCCGAGGTCGACTATTCCGAGGCCAGCCGCCAGGCGGCGATCGCAGCGGCCTTCGAGGCCATCGAGCCTTCTTTTGTCTGGGATGAACAGCGGCGCCAATTCGTGGCGCGGTAGGCGCCGAGATCAGACGGTCTCTCGTGCCGCAGCCTCGGCCCTCGTCACCGCGCAGGCAACCTCCCCGCCACCACCATCCCCAGCACATTGATCCCCGCCGCCACCCACACCGTGGACGCGTAGCTGCCGGTGCGGTCGAACAGCGCGCCCGCGAGCACCGGCAGGCCGACGGCCGCCGCGCACCAGGCGATGTAGAGGCGGCCTGCGATGTGGCCGAACTGGTTCTTGTGCCAGTACTGCGCGATCGCGCCGGCGGCGAGCCCCGAGACGATGCCGTAGCCGATGCCGATGAGGCCGAGGGCGCAGGCGGCGCTCGGCGGCGTGGGGTTCAGCATCAGCAGCATGGCGCCCGCGAGCGAACACGCATGCGCGCCCACGCCCACGCGCGCGGCCGCGAAGTGATCGACCAGCCATCCGCCGCCGATGCGGGCGGCACCGACGGCCCCGGTGACGAAGGTGGTGGCGCCCACCGCGAACGCCGCGGCGCCGCCGTAGGCCTGCACGATCGCGGCGGCCTGGCTCAGCACCGTGAGGCCGGCCGACGCGGCCAAGAAGAACACCGCCGCCAGCAGGTAGAACGTGCGCCCGAGCGGGCCGCCATCACGGTCACTTTCAGCCTGCGGCGCGGACGTGTCGTGCATGTCGATCCGCGCGGCCCGCAGCAGCGCCGCCGAGATCGCGCACGCCACCAGCACGACCGCGCCGAGCCCCGCGAGCGTGGGCCGCACGCCGAAGACCGCGATCGACCAACCGAAGACCGGCGCGCCGAGCATCGCGCCGAGCGGGTAGAGGCTCACGACATAGCCGTTGGCGAGGCCGCGGCGTTGGACGACCGTCTGGTTCACCGCCTGCTGCGCGATGATGAACAGCACGCCCGCACCGGGCCCGAACAGCACCCCGTAGCCGAGCGCGAACTGCGTGAAGCCCGACGCCGACGCGGCGAGCACCAGCCCCAACCCACTGGTGAGGCCGCACGCGAGCGCGAGCGTCACCGGTGAGAGCCGCCGGTAGAGCTGCGGCGCGAAGTTCATGCCCACCGTGAGCGTGACGGTGGCGAGCCCGAACACGAAGCCCATCTCCGCGCGCGTGGCACCGAGCAGCGCCTCCATCGGCTTGAGGAACACGCTGAAGGCGTAGAGCGTGCCGAACGGCAGATTGACGACGGTCGCGGCGAGGAGTGCGGCGGCGCCGCGGTGGCGTGGGGTCACGGCATGCACATCAACAACACGGGTCTTAGTCTGAGCTTCTGGAGAACCTAAGTCGTACAGCTCGGCACAACTCCGACCGCAATGTCCCGCTCAACAATGTCACTAACGCGCGCTGCTGTCGGACACACTGACCCAGTAGTCGCCGCCCAGACATAGGAGACAATCACGGCGAATAATTCCCGAGGTCTGAAAAACAGCCCAAGTCTCTCCTCGTGGGCGCGGAGTGCCGGACGCGTGACATGACAACTGATGTGGAGTCTGACGATGCTGATGCCCTCCGAGAGAGCATCGTGCGTTCCCTGCGATCGCAGGGTTTTCGCGTTCGAGGCGGCAGTGTCCTGCCTCCCAAGGATCTGTCCAAAGACAAGATCCGCTCGCTTCACACAACCGCAGTACAGCATCGCATCGAGCGCGCTCACACAAGGCTGCAAGCGCGCGAGGGCCAACTACTGGCCCGCATCGCGGCAGGACGAGCGAATCGTCGCCGCGGCACGAGTCTCTTACGGCAAAGGCACGAAGAGCGTGCGTGAGGATGCGGGCCTAATCGCCTACCTCATGAGGCATGGCCACACGTCACCATTTGAGCAAGTGATTCTCACCATCCACGCCAAGATGCCGATATTCGTCGCTCGACAGTGGGTGAGACACCGCACTGCCCGGCTCAACGAGGTGTCCGGCCGCTACAGCATTCTTGCTGACGAATTCTATCTACCCGAACGCACCCAGATCAAGCCCCAAAGTAAGCGTAGCAAGCAAGGTCGTGCGATCACTGAACTGCCGAAGGAGACACAGGATCGAGTGCTGGCGCTGCTGCAAAGAGACCAGCAGACCGTCTATGACAGTTATCAAGAGTTTCTGACTGCAGACATCGCGCGAGAGCTCGCTCGCATCAATCTTCCGCTCAGTACTTACACTCAATGGTACTGGCAGATTGATCTGCACAATCTCTTCAACTTTCTGCTCCTGAGGCTCGACTCCCACGCTCAGTATGAGATCCGTCAGTATGCGGAGGCGATCGTTCCGTTTGTTAGGGCCGTCGCGCCAATAGCCTGGTCCGCCTTCGAAGAGCATGCTCTGTACGCCAAGAAACTTCCGAAGACCCTGAACGAACGCCTCCGCCGCTTCCTTGAAGAGAGCGCGCCAGCCCAATCTGAGGCAAGTGGCTTGCTTGATGAACTGAATCGACTCTAGACATGGCGATCCGCATCGAGCTCAGCGGCGAACAGCGATCGTTGCTGCTATCCGTTGAGTCTCTTCCGACCACAGTCGACGTCAACGGCAAATCCTATACGCTCGAGAAGCCAATAGCAGCGGGCTTCAAAGGGGCGGTATGGTGCGTGCGCGATGAGTTCGGTCGTCGACGAGCCCTATGCGCCTCCACCAAGGTCCCATGTCTGCATATCACTCGATCACTCAGAACCGAATGGCGCTGGACAGTCTCCTCCAGAGAGCTAAAGGACGGAACAAATGCGCCGGCTCGGAACAGTAAGTAGAGGAGCATGCGATTCATGAATGACGCGTTGCTCCTGAACGCATCCGCCATCCAGCTGTTCTTCTGTTCCCGGCCCGCCAAGTGCAGTACGACGCGCGTATCCTTCCGGACGCGTTCTCGAATCAGGTCGACTTTCCCGGCGAGATGCGACCGTTCCAGATCCGAGAATAGATCGAACCATTGAGTGGCGGTGAGCAGTGCGCCACGCGGCATTGCATCCGACAAGGCGGAGGCAAGACTGGATTCAACGGTATGAAGGTCTGAACCGAAGAGCTCGGTCAGGACCTTGTCCTGGCGGAACCGCTCTAGCGCAAGCCGACCAAGGTCGACTAGAGCACCGTCGCCTGAACCAGATATACAGAACGTATGCACCATGCCATCAAGTGCCGGTTGCGCTATCGCTTCGTTCCTCCAGTAAGAGTTCGCCTCCCACTTGCCCTGCCCCTCCTCAACCCCGAATCCCGCAGCAATGACTATCACATCAAACACCATCGTCCCACCGACTGCTCTGCTGCGTGCTGAGTATTCGCTAAACCCACTTGTCCGTCTCCCAATCCATTCGACCTGCCTCTTCTTTGGATTGATAACGAGATGTTCCACCCGTGCGTGGACTGTTATGTCGGCAGAGGTCTGCTGAATTCCTGACGAGAAGGAGCGCACTATCTGTCGCGCGACGTCAGCCGCGCGGCCCTCGCTCCAATTGAGAAGGGGTAAGGAAGCATTTGGGGCTCGCGCCCCGGGCACTGGCCAGTCGTAGATTCGTGGGTGTAGCCAGCGGGAATCGCACCCTTGCTGCAATGGGCAGAGCTCGGATCGCTTCTCAAACAAGTGTAGTTCGAGGTTTGGAATCGACGCGAATAGCCCAGCCGATACGGTTAAAGCGGAGATGCCTCCACCGACAATCGCTACACGTAGCCGCGTCTTGTCTGCAGTCAATCCCAGCGCCCAGGCTAGGTTTGGTCTTGCCCCCGTGTATCCGGACACGGCCTATACGCAATGTAGCGCTTGATGTTCGCAATGAGCGCGGCGCCGCTGCTCACTGTGTTGCCGTCTGAATTCGCGCGGCGATCTCATTTTCAAGCTCGAGTGCGGGTGCACCTCGTTGAAGTGTTCGAACGCAGCCGGCAACTGAGCAAGAACCGTTGGCGCATCGCTCAGGTCCATGCGGCTCAAGTAGTCGCGCCTGAAGGTGTTGACGAAGCATCTCGGCGATGCCGTTGCTCTGCGGGCTGCATACCGGTGTGTTGATCGGCGTGAGTCCCAACGACCTGGCGATGCGCCGGGTGTCATCGGCGATGTACGCGCCGCCATTGTCCGAGAGGAATTCCAGCGTGTGTTCGGGCGGGACTGCCTCGACCGCACCGAAGCGCTTCTCGACCGCCTCGATCAGCATCTCGCGCACAGGCTCGCCTGGCAGCCCTTTGCCCTCCCAGGCTCGCCAGGCCATGATCTCTCGATCGCAGCAGTCCTTGGCGAAGGTGGCCGTGACGGTTTGGCCAGAATCGCACTTGATCTCGAAGCCGTCAGAACACCAGCGCAGATCACTGGCCCGCACCGACACCGTGCCCTCGTGAGGTCGGCTCGATTGCGCGCGCCGCGGCGCTCGAGGCAGCAGCAGAGCGTTGTTGGCCATCACCCGGTACGCGCGCTTGGGGTTCACGCGCGGCCTGTGGCTCAGACCGCGCACTCGATTGACCAGCGCGCAGGCGCGCCGATAGCCGTAGCTGGGCAGCTCGGCAACCTGCTGTCGAATCTCAACCAGCAGTTGTTCGTCGGCCGCCGGCGTGCGGACTTTGCGGCCATCGCTCCACAACCCCGGTCGATGCCGCAGCGTGTGTATGTGCGAGCGCGCCAGACCCAATGCCTTGCAGACGGCCTTCATTGGTCGTCCTTGGGCAACAAGGGCGAGCGCGCAATCCACTTTTTTTCGGCGGCGTACTCCACCGCCTCCTTGAGGATCTCGTTCTCCAAGGTCTTCTTACCCAGCACGCGCTGCAGCTTGGCGATCTCGGCCCGCGCCGCCGCCAGCTCCGAGGCCGGCACCACCGCCTCGCCAGCCGATACCGCCGTCAACGCGCCCTGGCGTTCCAGCTTGCGCCACTGGAACAACAGGCTGGCTGCCACCTTCTCCTGACGCGCCACCAATGACACCGTCATCCCCGGCTCGTAGGTGCGCCTCACCAGCGCCGCCTTCTCCGCCACAGACCAGCGCCTCCGGCGCTGGTCTGTGGTCACCACCTCGATGGTCTCTGTATGCCTAGTCGTATTCACAGTCCTACTCCTATCCGCCAAAGATAAGCGATGGACCGTGTCCGGTCATTCAGGGGGCCGACTCAGGTTGTGCGCTCGGACCTGCTGGCTGTACACAGTCAGCCCACTAGCAAAACACCCAAGGACATACACACCCGGGCAGAGTGCGTAGTCTTCTTGAATCTGGGAAGGACCCATATCAAGCTTGCTCACGGTCTTCTGGGCGGATTTCGCAGCCATACGATTTGCCTGTGCACCGTGGTTTTAACTCACCCACCCCCTCGCATTCCCAAACATCCGCATCCACGGACTGCGCGCCGAGCGCTCGCCGCTCGTCCAGCTCATCAGCACGTTGCGGAACACGCGCTCGGGGTGCGGCATCAGCACGGTGAAGCGGCCGTCGGCGGTGGTCACGGCGGTGAGGCCGTCGGGGCTGCCGTTGGGGTTGTGCGGGTAGGTCTCGGTGGGCTTGCCGGTGTTGTCCACGAAGCGCATCGCGCGGTGCACGGCTGCTGCGTTGCCGCGCTGGCTGAAGTCGGCAAAGCCTTCGCCGTGCGCCACCGCGATGGGGATGCGGCTGCCGGCCATGCCTTTGAAGAACAGGCTCGGGCTGTCGAGCACTTCCACCAGTGACAGCCGCGCTTCGAACTGCTCGCTCTTGTTGCGCGTGAACTTGGGCCACGCCTGCGCGCCGGGGATGATGGGGCTCAGCGCGGCCATCATCTGGCAGCCGTTGCACACGCCGAGCGCGAACGTGTCCTTGCGCTGAAAGAACGCGGCAAACTGCTCCGTGAGCGCGGGGTTGAAGAGGATGCTCCTCGCCCAGCCCTCGCCGGCGCCCAGCGTGTCGCCGTAGCTGAAGCCGCCGCAGGCCACGAAGCCGGTGAACTGATCGAGCCGCGCCCTGCCCGCCTGCAGGTCGCTCATGTGCACGTCGAAGGTGTCGAAGCCCGACTGCGCCATCGCGTAGCTCATCTCGAGGTGCGAGTTCACGCCCTGCTCGCGCAGGATCGCGAGCTTCGGCTTCGCGCCAACGTTGACGTACGGCGCGGCCACGTCGGTGGCGGTGATGTCGAAGGTCAGGTGCACGTGCAGGCCGGGGTCGGCGGGGTCGCCGGCCGCGGCATGTTCGGCGTCGGCGCCCGCGGGGTTGTCGCGCTCGCGCGCGATGCGCCAGCTCACCTCGTCCCACGCCTGGTGCAGGTCTTTGAGCGGCGCGCTCCACTGCGCCTTGGCATCGCGCCAGATCTCCATCACGCTCGCGGAGTGGGGCTTGCCGATGGTGTGGCTCCAGCGGCTCAAGCCGTGCGCGCGCAATGTGGCCATCGCCGCGTCGCGCTCCGCGGCTTTCACCTGGATCACCGCGCCAAGCTCTTCGTTGAACAGCGCTTCGAGCGTGAGTTGCTCGCGGCGCGAGCTCACCTGCGTGGCCCAGTTCTTGGAGTCGCCGTATTCGGCGCGGCTGTCGCTGATGCCGTCGCCTTCGGTGACGAGCAGGTCCACGTTGAGGCTCACGCCCAGGTGGCCGGCAAACGCCATCTCGCACACCGCGGCCCACAGGCCGCCATCGCTGCGGTCGTGGTAGGCGAGCAGCTTGTGTTGTGCACGCAGTTCGTTGATGGCGGCGACCAGGCTCTTGAGCAGCGCGGGGTCGTCGAGGTCGGGCACGGTGTCGCCGAACTGGTTGATGCTTTGCGCGAGGATCGATCCGCCCATGCGGCGCTGGCCGCGGCCCAGGTCGATCAGGATCAGCGTGGTGTCACCGGGTTGGAGCTGCGGCGTGAGCGTGGCACGCACGTCAGTCAGCGCGGCGAACGCGGTGACGATCAGGCTCACCGGCGCGGTCACCTGTTGGGTGGCGCCGGCGTCGTCGGTCCACTTGGTGCGCATCGAGAGGCTGTCTTTGCCCACCGGGATGCCGACGTTCAGCGCGGGGCACAGCTCCAGCCCCACGGCGCGCACGGTGTCGTACAGCGCCGCGTCTTCGCCGGGCTCGCCGCACGCGGCCATCCAGTTGGCGCTGAGCTTCACGCGCGGCAGGTCGATCGGCGCGGCCAACAGGTTGGTGATGGCCTCGCCCACCGCCATGCGGCCCGACGCGGGCGCGTTCAGCGCGGCCAGCGGCGTGCGCTCGCCCATGCACATGGCCTCGCCGCGAAAGCCCGCGTAGTCGGCGAGCGTGACGGCGCAGTCGGCCACCGGCACCTGCCACGGGCCCACCATCGGGTCGCGGTGGCTGAGTCCACCGACCGTGCGGTCGCCGATCGTGATGAGAAACCGCTTGCTCGCCACCGTGGGGTGGCGCAGCACGGTGAAGCAGGCGTCTTCGAGCTTCACGTCGTTCAGGTCGAGCGGCTTCTCGCTGCGCGCCACGCGCTGCACCTGGCGGTGCATCTTGGGTGGGTTGCCGAGCAGCACCTGCATCGGCATATCGATGGCGCGCTCGCCGCCGGCGCCGTCTTCGAGCACCAGCGTGCGCTCGTCGCGCGCCGTGCCCACGATCGCGTATGGGCAGCGCTCGCGCACGCACATCGCGTCGAACAACGGCAGCGCTTCGGGGTCGAGCGCGATCACGTAGCGCTCCTGGCTCTCGTTGCACCAGATCTCTTTGGGCGCGAGGCCGGTTTCTTCGAGCGGCACCTTGCGCAGGTCGAACGTGGCGCCCTTGGCGGCGCCGTCCACCAGCTCGGGGAAGGCGTTGCTGATACCGCCGGCGCCCACGTCGTGGATCGCGAGGATCGGGTTGTTCGTTCCCAACAACCAGCAGTGGTTGATGACCTCTTGCGCTCTGCGCTGGATCTCGGGGTTGCCGCGCTGCACCGAGTCGAAGTCGAGCGCGGCGGTGTTGCTGCCGGCGGCCATCGAGCTCGCCGCGCCGCCACCCATGCCGATGCGCATGCCCGGGCCGCCGAGCTGGATCAGCAGCGTGCCGGCGGCGAATGGGTTCTTGTGGGTCTGGCCGTCGCTCACGGCGCCGAGGCCGCCCGCGATCATGATCGGCTTGTGGTATCCGCGCTGCACGCCGGCCACCTGCTGCTCGTAGACGCGAAAGTAGCCGCCGAGATTGGGCCGGCCGAACTCGTTGTTGAACGCGGCCCCGCCGAGCGGCCCCTCGGTCATGATCTGCAGCGCGCTGGCGATGTGCTCGGGTTTGCCGGTGCTGTGTTGCTCCCACGGCTCCTGCAAACCGGGCAGGTGCAGATTGCTCACGCTGAAGCCGGTGAGGCCGGCTTTCGGGCGCGCGCCGCGGCCCACCGCGCCTTCGTCGCGGATCTCGCCGCCGGCGCCGGTGCTGGCGCCGGGGAACGGCGAGATCGCGGTCGGGTGGTTGTGCGTCTCCACCTTCATCAGCACGTGCGAGGTTTCGGGGCGCGCTTCGTACACCGGCGCGTTGGTGAAGCCGCGCGGCGCCCAGCGCTCGATAGGGCCGCCTTGCATGACCGCGGCGTTGTCGCTGTAGGCCGAAATCGTGCCCTGCGGGCTGATCTTCTCGGTGTGGCGGATCATCTGGAACATCGAGTGTTCCTGCGCTTGGCCGTCGATCGTGACCCTTGCGTTGAAGATCTTGTGCCGGCAATGTTCGCTATTGGCCTGCGCGAACATCATCAGCTCGACGTCGCTCGGATTGCGCTTCAGTTTGCTGAACGCGTCGACCAGGTAGTCGATCTCGTCGTCGCTGAGTGCGAGGCCGTACTCGGTGTTGGCTGCAACGAGCGCCACCTTGCCTTGGCCGAGTACGTCGACGTGCGCCATCGGTTGCGCGGGCTGCTCGTCGAACAGATGCGCAGCGGCTTCGATGTCGAACGCCACGCTCTCGGTCATGCGATCGTGCAGCACCTCGGCGCAGGCGGCGAGCTCGTCGTCGTTGAGCGGCTTCGGTCCGCGCAGCAGCCCGCCTTCGAGCTGCAAGCGGTATTCGGTGACGCGCTCGATGCGGTGGATAGCCAAGCCGCAGTTGTGCGCGATGTCGGTGGCTTTGCTGGCCCACGGGCTCACGGTGCCCAGCCGCGGCATCACGACGATCAAGGCCCCGTCAGTGGGCCCTTGGTAGTTCTCTCCGTTGTCGAGCAGCGCGCGCAGCTTGTCGTGCAACGCGGGCGGCAGCGGCTCGTCGCTGCCGCACCAGTGGGCGTGGCGCGCGAACACGGCGGCCACGCGGGGCACGCGCGCACGCAGTCGCGCGAGCAGGTTCTGGGTGCGAAACGCCGAGAGCGCGGGCCCGCCCTCGAGGTGGATCAGATGCTGGGCCAAGGCTGGGGATTTTACTGGCCAGTGGGATAATGCCGGGCATGGCGATCACGCTCAAAACTGCCGACGAGCTCGCGGCCATGCGCATCGCGGGGCGCTTGGCCTCCGAGGTGCTCGACATGCTCACGCCGCACGTGGTGGCCGGCGTCACCACCGAGCAGCTCGACAAGATCGCGCACGAGCACATGGTCAACGTGCAGGGCACGGTGCCGGCGCCGCTGAACTACGCGCCGCCCGGTTACATGCCGTACCCCAAGTCGATCTGCACCTCGGTCAACCATCAGGTGTGCCACGGCATCCCCAACGAGCGCGTGCTGAAAAACGGCGACATCGTCAACATCGACGTCACCGTCATCAAAGACGGCTGGCACGGCGACACCAGCCGCATGTTCATCGTGGGCGAAGGCTCCATCGCCGCCAAGCGCCTGTGCGCGCTGACCTACGAGGCCATGTGGAAGGGCATCGCCAAGGTCAGGCCGGGTGCGCGGTTGGGCGACATCGGGTATGCGGTGCAGTCATTCGCCGAGAGCCAGGCGTTCTCGGTGGTGCGCGAGTTCTGCGGCCACGGCATCGGCCGCAAGTTCCACGAAGAGCCTCAGGTGCTGCACTACGGCCGCCCCGGCACCCTCGAAGAGCTGGTGCCCGGCATGGTGTTCACCGTGGAGCCGATGATCAACGCCGGCCGCCGCGAGATCCGCGAGTTGGGCGACGGCTGGACCATCGTCACGCGCGACCGCAGCCTGTCCGCGCAATGGGAGCACACGGTCGCCGTGACCGAAACCGGCTACGAGGTGCTCACCGTGTCGGCCGGAAGCCCGGCGGTGCCGGCGTTCGTGAGCGGTGCGGTGGCCGCGCCCGCGTCGGCCACCGTGGCCGGCTGAGTTTCGTGCCCCTCGCGCGAAACGCGCACGCATGAAAGCGGATTCACAAGCGGACGCCGTGGATCCGGCTCCGCCGGTCCACTGGCGTCGCCCCCTCGAGGGGGAAGCGGCCGAAGGCCGCATCGGGGGTGGCTCAGTCGCCACGCTGCGCACGCGGTTTCGCGACGGCAAGGCGGCGCTGGTGGCGCACTTCATGCAGTCGCGGCCCACGGCACCGGCGGCAGCGCGGCTGACGCGCACTCTGGCGCGCCATGCCGACGCCACGCTCATCGAGCTGTGGGCGCGCAGCACGATGCCGCCGGGCGCGGCGCTGGTGGCGGTGGGCGGCTACGGGCGCGGCGAGCTGTTCCCGCACTCCGACATCGACGTGCTGGTGCTGCTGCCGGGCGCCGGCGAGGTCGACCACTCCGCCAACGACGCGCTGCGCGCCGCGGTGGGTGGCTTCATCACCGCATGCTGGGACATCGGCCTGGAGATCGGCTCGTCGGTGCGCACGGTCGACGAGTGCGTGACCGAGGCGCGCAACGACGTGACGGTGCAGACCGCGATGATCGAATCGCGCTTTCTCGCCGGCGCCAGGCGGTTGTACGCCGCATTCAAGCGCGCCACCGATGCGGCGATCGATCCGCTGGCCTTCCTGCGCGCCAAGACGCTCGAGATGCGCCAGCGCCACGTGAAGTACGAGGACACGCCGTACGCGCTGGAGCCCAACTGCAAAGAGAGCCCCGGCGGCCTGCGCGACCTGCAGGTGGTGATCTGGGTGGCGCGCGGCGCCGGCCTGGGCCGCACCTGGAACGAGCTGGCGGCCAAGGGCCTGATCACCGCCTACGAGGTGCGTCGGCTGCAGCACCACGAGGGCACGATCAAGCTGATCCGCGCACGGCTGCACGCGATCGCCGACCGCCGCGAAGATCGCCTGGTGTTCGACCTGCAGACCGCGGTGGCCGAGAGCTTCGGCATCAAGCCGGTCAAGGGGCATCGCGCATCGGAAATGCTGATGCACCGCTACTACTGGGCGGCCAAGGCGGTGCAGCAGCTCAACAAGATCCTGATGCTCAACATCGAGGAGCGCGTCAGCGGCTCGGAGAACCAGCCGATGCGCCCGATCAACGAGCGCTTCTTCGACCGCGGCGGCTTGCTCGAGGTGGCGCGCGACGACCTGTACGTGCAGAACCGGCCCGCGATCCTGGAGACGTTCCTGATCTACCAGCAGACGCCGGGCATCAAGGCGTTGAGCGCACGCACGCTGCGCGCGTTGTACCTGGCGCGCGGCGCGATGGACGCGAACTTCCGGCGCGACCCGGCGGTGCGCGCGCAGTTCATGGAGATCCTCAGGCAGCCGTCGGGGCAGACGCACGCCTTCCGGCTGATGAACGAGACCTCGGTGCTCGGGCGCACGCTGTGGGTGTTCCGCCGCATCGTCGGGCGCATGCAGCACGACCTGTTCCACGTGTACACGGTGGACCAGCACATCCTGATGGTGCTGCGCAACGTGCGGCGCTTCTTCATTCCCGAGCACGCGCACGAGTACCCGTTCTGCTCGCAGCTGGCGTCGCAGTGGGACAAGCCTTACGTGCTGTACGTGGCGGCGCTGTTTCACGACGTGGCCAAGGGCCGCGGCGGCGATCACTCGGTGCTCGGCGGCGCGGAAGCGCGGCGTTTCTGCCGCGACCACGCGATCGACAGGGAAGACGCCTCGTTGATCGAGTTCCTGGTGCGCCATCACCTGACGATGAGCCACATCGCGCAGAAGGAAGACCTGTCCGATCCTGCGGTGATCACCGCGTTCGCCAAGCAGGTGGGCGACCCGCGCCGCCTGGCCGCGCTGTATCTGCTGACCGTGGCCGACATCCGCGGCACCAGCCCCAAGGTGTGGAACGCCTGGAAGGGCAAGCTGCTCGAAGACCTGTACCGGCTGGCGCTGCGCGTGTTGGGTGGCGCGCCGCCCAACATCGACGCCGAGATCGAGGCGCGCAAGCTCGAGGCACGCAACCTGCTGGCGCTGCGCTCGGCGCTGCCCGGCACCGAGAAGCCGCTGTGGGACACGCTGGAGGTGAGCTACTTCGCGCGCCACGACGCGATGGAGATCGCCTGGCACGCACGCTCGCTGTGGCGCCACGTGAAGACCGACGTGCCGGTGGTCAGCGCGCGGCCCTCGCCGGTGGGCGAAGGCCTGCAGGTGCTGGTGTACTCGCCCGACCGCGCCGACCTGTTCGCGCGCATCTGCGGCTACTTCGACGGCGCGGGCTTCTCGATCCAGGACGCCAAGATCCACACCAGCCGCGCCGGCTATGCGCTGGACACTTTTCAGGTGATCCACCCGGCGTACGACTCCGACGACGCGGCGGGCTACCGCGACCTGATCTCGCTGATCGAAACCAGCCTGGCCAAGGCGCTCACCGCCGAGGGGCCGCTGCCCGAGCCGAGCCGCGGCCGCGTGTCGCGACGCGTGCGCTCGTTCCCGGTGACGCCGCGCGTGAGCCTGCGGCCCGACGAGCGCGCGCAGCGCTGGATCCTCTCGGTGAGCGCGAGCGATCGCTCGGGCCTGCTGTACGGCATCGCGCGCGTGCTGGCGCGGCACCGCGTGAACCTGCAGCTGGCCAAGATCTCGACGCTCGGCGAACGCGTGGAGGACACCTTTCTGGTCGACGGCGCGGCGCTGCAGCACAACCGCGAGCAGCTCGAGATCGAGACCGAACTGCTCGACGCCATTGCGCCGGTGGCCGCTCCTGCGCCGGCACCGGCGCTGCGGTGACGCTGCGCAGCGTGGCGGCCGCCGAGGCCGCGCGGCAGGCCGAGCGCTTCAGCGCGGTGATCGACGTGCGCTCGCCGGCGGAGTTCGCCGAAGACCACCTGCCCGGCGCCGTCAACTGGCCGGTGCTCGACGACGAGCAGCGCCGCATCGTCGGCACGCTGTACGTGCGCGACTCGCCGCTGGCTGCGCGCAAGGTCGGCTCGGCGATGGTGGCGCGCAACATCGCGGCGCATGTGGAGCGCTGGGTGCAGGACAAGCCGCGCGAGTGGCAGCCGCTGGTGTATTGCTGGCGCGGCGGCCAGCGCTCGGGCGCGCTGGCGTGGTTTCTCGATCAGATCGGCTTTCGCACCGCCAAGCTCGACGGCGGCTACAAGGCCTTTCGCGCGCTCGTGCGCGACGACCTCGCGGCGCTGCCGCAAGGCCTGCAATTCACCGTGCTCGCGGGCCGCACGGGCAGCGGCAAGACGCGGCTGCTGCACGCGCTGGCTGCGCAGGGCGCGCAGGTGCTCGACCTCGAGGCGCTGGCCGAGCACCGCGGCTCTGTGCTCGGCGGTTGGCCCGGTCGGCCGCAGCCCTCGCAAAAGCGCTTCGACACGCTGCTGTGGCAGACCCTGCGCGGCTTCGATGCGGCGCGGCCGGTGTTCGTCGAAAGCGAGAGCCGCCGCGTCGGCGCGGTGCAATTGCCCGATGCGCTGCTGGCGCGCATGCACGACCACGCACGCTGCCTGCGCGTGCAGATGAGCGACGGCGCGCGCGTGCAGCTGCTGCTGCAGGAGTACGGCTTCTTCGCGCAGCAGCCCGAGCGGTTCTGCGAGCTGCTGGGCACGCTGGTCGAACTGCAGGGCAAGGAGCGCGTCCAGCGCTGGCAGGCGATGGCGCAGGCCGGCCAATGGGCCGAGGTGTTCGCCTCACTGATGCACGAGCACTACGACCCGCTGTACGAGCGGTCGATGAAGCGCAACTTCGCCGATTTGCGCGACGCGCCGGTGGTGGTCTTGCGTGATGGCAGTACACAGGCGCTCGACGAAGCGGCGCGCAGTGTCTTGACGTGAATCGCCTGCGGCGCAGAACAGGGCGAATTCACGGCGCCTTCAACGCAGCGTAGTCCGATATGGCCACTGCCCAATGATTGACCACCTTTTCGACGAGTGCTGGGTTGTAGGCACTCGCGTCGGTCCACTGCGTGGGAAAGCCGAAGGCTTTCTTGTTCACCGCCCGCACGCAATCCGGCACTGACGCCGTGGGCGCCAAGCCCAGCGATTGAGCGAACGCGGCCTGGTCACCGCCCATTCGATAGAGCAGTCTCAGGTACTCGAGCGCGACCGTGTAGGTGTTGCGCAGGCGGCTGTACCGCACTGTATTGGCATAGGCCAGCAGCGAGTTGAAGAGCTTGATGGTCGACGGTGCCAGACTCAACGGACTTGGCGCCACGCCCAGCCCACTCTCGACCAGCGCCTCGATCTCGCTGCGTATCGTTCCCACCGCCTCTTTGGCCACTGATACTCCGAGCGTTTCCTCCGGTAGGTCGAAGCCCAACATCAGGAGCAGGGAGTTGCCCTTGGTGAGGATCAAGGCGGCCTTCTTTGCGCCACCCTTCAAGCCCATCGTCGTGTCCGCAAACATCGCGGTCTCCGCCAATGTGGCAATCCAGTCGGCGGCCTTTGCGCCCGTGTCAGCGGATTCTTGCCATTGGTCGATGTACTGATTGGTTGCAAAGAAGATCTTGCCGATCTGGGCTCGAAAAATCTCCGTTTGCCACTGTTCACGACACGTCGGGGCCGGTTTGTCGATCGCCACGCGGGGGGCATCGCACGGGGATGTCGCAGCGGACGCCGCTTGACTGGCGCCGGCGCTTGCGGGCTGCCGCTGCGCGATCGGTGCTTTCGTGGCATTCGCCATTTCGGCGATCGCCGCGACCCGGGCCTGCCCGCTCGTGCCATCCAGGATGAGCACGCTCTCTTCGGCGCTCAGGCCGGCGTGCAGCTTGCCGGCGCGCACCAACGCGGCGATGGCGCTCAACCGGTTGCCCTCACTGAGCACACGCGCGTCGCCCAAGATGGCAGCAATGGCCCGCCCCGCCAAGTCGCCGCGCAGGTAGTAGGCAATCTCTCCGATGGCGCCGGCGCGAGCCCCCTGAGTCGTCCCCTTGAGTGCGAGTGCAGCGTCTTCGCCGAGCGACGGGCCGAATCGTTTGGCCCTGGCCAACGCCGCGATGGCGCTCAGGCGATTACCCTCCGACAGCGTGGTTTCCGGACCCAGGATCGCCTCGGCCTCCTGCCCGCTGAGGTCGAGCTTGAACAGCAAAGCCAGTTCGCCGATCGAGCCCGCCCGTGCGCCCTGCGTGCAACCTTGCAAGATCGCCGTGCCATCGGTGCGCGACAGCGGCAACGGTTTCTTGCCCGATCGCGCGATGGCGGCGATCGCGCCTTGGCGATTGCCCTCGCTGAGCAACGGCCCACCGCCTAAGATTGTCGCGATCGCCTGGCCGGACAAACCGGCCCGCAGATAGGGCGCCAGTTCGCCGATCGATCCGGCGCGAGCCCCCTGCGTCGTCCCCTTGAGCGCGAGTGCAGCGTCTTCACCGAGCGACGGGCCGAATCGTTTGCCTCTGGCCAGTGCGGCGATTGCGCCTTGACGATTGCCCTCGGACAGAGTCGTCTCCGAACCCAGAATCGCCTCGGCCTCCTGTCCGCTGAGGTCAGTCTTGAACAGCGTGGCCAATTCGCCGATCGATCCGGCGCGCGCGCCCTGAGTGGTGCCGGACAACAACAGCGCGCCGTCGGAGCCGGACACCGGTGAAGCAATCTGTCCGCTGCGCGCCAGCGCTGCGATCGCGCCTTGACGGTTGCCCTCGCGCAAGTCGCCGAGCGTCTTGGCGGCTTGCGCGGCACTCATCGGTCCCGCAGCCACTACGCTTTGGCACGAAGCGGCGAGGAACCAGAGGCATGCACCCATCGCGCGCCAAACGGGCTCGCTCAAGGGTCGCTTCGGATGAACATCTGCCGTGATGGTGACCATTTCGCGATGACGGCCCGGCACTCGCCAATCGGCCCAATGTGACGGCCAATCTACAACTTCGATTTCGTTTTTTGCGCTTCCTCGATCCGCCGCCTGTCGGCGTCTGCGGCGACGTTGCCGGGATGCCTGGGATCCGAGCGCGCGAGGGAGAAATCTGTGATTGAGACACCCAGAGTTGCAGCGATCCTCGGATCTTCATTGAACGCCGACCCGACGGAGGCCTCGATCAACTTGTCGCACTCGGGAGTGGTGGCGCGCAGCCAAATCGGCGAGGTTCCGGCCCCGGCGCTCCATTGGGAACCTCCGCTTGGCATCGGCGCGCAGCCGCGTAAGCCATAAGGATTGGTTGCCTGATTCGGCTTTGGGCTTGACCTGCTCCAAGAAAACGCGTCACCCCAAGGCCGCCCGGTATCTTCACTGGAAGGTCTGCCGTATTTCGCAATGAGGTCCTTGTTGAGGTTCTCCTTTGTTGGTCTTTGACCAGGAGGAAAGCCTATTGATCGGCCTATGAAGAACGCCCTGGGTTGCGTTTCGGTGAATTCGAGAACGATGACTTCTCCAGGGACACCTGCCGACATGAATCGAGCATTCCGAGACTGATCAAGACTTTCCGCGATCTTGAAATTCGGGTTCAGTCCTTGGAGCTGGCGACGAACTTCCTCTGGCGTCATACCAATACGGAGGCCAACGATGTCTTCCGTAGTAGGACCGGCGCCAACCGGCACAGCGGCAGCGCCACCTGCCACCTCACCGGCATTGGCAGAGGGATGAGGTTGTACGCCACGCGCACCTTGTGCACGGCTTGTTGGCGACGGCACTGCAGGCGCTGAGGACTCATTCGTACCGCGTTGCCCAGCGTAGTAACTGGCACCGATGCCACACAAGCCAAGCACGATGAGGAGCGCGCCCATCACGGCGAGTGTTGTCACCCCGAGAATCCTGGTGGGTGGACGCAAGTTCGCACTCCCTCAATCGACCATTGAATGTCCGCACTGCCGGCAGAACTTCCTGGCAGCCGGATTTTGCGTTCCGCACTCGGAGCAATACACCACGGCTGCGACCTCATTTGGCATCGCGGCCGGTGTTGGCATGTCCAGCGGGGGCGGCCGCAGGACAGCAGATCGACCGTTTGCACGAGCCCGAACCCAACTCGCAATCACCAGCGCTAAACCCGCCAAGATCGAGGCAAACGATCCCCACAACAGCCAGGGGACGCGGCCCTCGACTGCCGAGCTCGCACCCGCGTTCGCCTGGGTCAGGTTGGACCTGGCGCCTGGCAGCGAAAACGCCAAGGCCTTCGACGTCGCCACGAAGGATGCTCCGCGACGCGCCCGCGTGAGATCGAACTCCGCAGTGTCGTCGCCGAGCTTCTTTCCGTTGGTCTGCTCGATGGTTCCCGGCAGGGTCACGCGCAGCCGATGGGGCACCGGTGTCTCGGGCGTCTTGGCGACCACCACACGGTACTGGTAGCGGCGTTGCATGAACCCGGCGTCGCTGACCACCAGCGTCACTGGATAGTCGGCCCGGCTGAGTTCGGTCGCGTCCTTGCCGTCCGCTTCGATGATGAAGCTGGCCTTGCCGTCGACTCGCTGGCTGCTGTCCACTCGAACGCTGGGTGGCATATCCTGGCGCAGCTTCTTCTCCATGTCGCTGAAGACAAGCTGCTCGTACTGCGGATCGATCTTGAGCACCACTCGCAGATGCACGTCGCCCGAGCGATCGATCGTGTGGCTTTGTTCGACCTCGATGCAGGCGCCGAGCAAGCCCACCATCACGATGGCGGCGCAGCGCGCGATCGCAGCGAATGCTCGTTGCACGGCGTTCCCCTCTGGACCAAGCGTCTGCGCTATCGGAGTTTGTGACCGCAGCTACCGCAAAAGGCCTCATCAAGTGTGGTCGGCGTCCCGCATTTAGGACAACCCATCGGTGCAGTGGGCTTTAGCACCTCTTTGATCGATGTGGGGGCGGCGCCTGCCGCCCGATCGGACGTTGGCCTCCCTCCGGTAGCGGCGATGTTCGGTGAATCGCCGCTTGGTTTGATGAGGTGCTCAATGAGGGTAATGATGTTACGCAGCGAGTCCTCATTGATCTCCTGCCCTTCAATGACACTGCGCCTAAATGTGAGTCCGCCAAACCTACCACTGTCTGCAACGTATCCGAGCGTCAGATTCCTAGCGAGAACGTAGTAGAGGCCGGCCAGACCAACCCCGATCAACAAAAATATTAGCCCGTGAAGAAACCCTCCCGCTGTGTACGCTAAGAGCAATCCCAGCCCGGCAATGATCAAAGCCGTTTTCCACGGTTTGATGCGACCGTAGTAGGTCGAGGACACGTGCTCCATCGGCGTGATCACTCGTTCAAAACCTGACAACGAGCCGGTCTCGAACTCGATGTGTCTGGCGTTGACGGCCAAGGTGGTCGTCGCGTCGATCCCCAAGAGCGACAACACGAAGGAGATCAAACCGCTCTCACGACCAACAATTTGAACGTACAGTTGGCCCGTCGGCGGATTTGGGTTGACAAACCATGACTTGATTACCAGTGCCACCTCAATCTCCTCTCGTTGACAAACGCGTGTACGTCAGATCTCAGTTCTCGCGGCGCTCCGGCTTGACGCATTCAGGCACCTTGCCCCATTGATTGCCTGGATCGCAAAACCGCCACTTCGCCTTTTCTTCGCAGACCACCCGGCTGATGAAGTTCTTGCCCTGGCAGCGGCCGAGTTCAACCTTCAGCGCGGCATACCAATCCGGCTCGGCCGGGCGTGCGGGCGCAGGCGCCGGAGTCGGCGCGGCAACGGGCGGCGCTGGCGCAACCGGCGCTGGTGCTTCGACACGAGGAGCCGGCACCGGTGGCAATTCGCGCTTGGCCGCTGGACGCTCGGGTTGTACCGGCGCTGCGGCCGGCTTCTTCGCTGGTGGTGCACTCGCGCTGCCGGTTAGAGATGGCGCTGGCGGTTGCACGCCGGCCGATGGCGGTGCCGGCGCCACCGCGGGCTGTGGCGTAGGCGCCGGCACCGCGGGCTGTGGCTGCGCAGCGGGTGGCGGCGAGATCGCTGTCGTGTCAGTCGCCGATGCCGCCTGAGGCGCGGCAGCCGGCGCTGGCACCACCGGCGCAGACGCGACAGGCTCTGGCGTGGCGGCAACCGGCGCTTGTTGCGCGGCGGGCGCAGCGGCCGGCGCTGCGGGCTTGCGCAGCGCATACCACGCGCCGCCGGCGGCGATGACCAGCACCACTACCATGGCGATGGCAATCGGCACCGCCTTGCTCTTGGTCTGCTCGCTGGGTGCCGCGGGGCTCGGCGCTTGGTACGGCGAGCGCGGTGCCGCGCGCACCGGAGCAACACGGTCAGCCTCGGAACCGCTGCGATCTGCGCCGGCCGCGGCCCCTGGCCGCTGCGCCGGCGCAGCGACGGGCGTCAGCTGAGCGGGCCGGGGTGGCGGTGGCGGTGGCGGTGGCGGTGGCGGTGGCGGTGGCGGTGGCGGTGGCGGTGGCGGTGGTGGCGGCGGTGGCGGCGGCGGCGGCGGTGGCGGTGGCAGTGAAACCGGTGGCACTGCTGCATCGCCCAGTTTCGCGCCGCACTTCGCGCAGAACTTGGCGCCGGGCTTGTTGGGTGCGCCACAGGCCATGCAACCAAGCTGTGGTTGCGGCTCGGGTTGATCCGATCGAAGAAGGGAGTTGCCGCAGCCCTTGCAGAACTTGGCCTCCGAACGGTTCTCCGTGCCGCACTTCGGGCAGAGCTTCGGCATCGTTCTCCCTCCACGGAGGCCGTCCGCACCGGCGAAGTCGAAGTCCGACAACTCGCCGGCGGCACGAGCATCTCACCCCGCATTGACCGCGGGGCCGTTAGCGATCCGAAGCAAGTTACACGACTAGATACCAGCGCGCAATCTGTGGATTCCCGACCGAGACGGAGCGCCCAAAGGCTTCTTCGCAGAGCAACCCGAGCGCTTCTGACGCTGCTCGACGCCCTGGTCGAACCGGCTTGGAGAACGCACGGGTGGTGAGCCTGTGCGACGGCAGCGCGCAGGCGCTGGACCATGCGGCGCGTGCGCTGCTGGGACCGCGCACCCTGCGCGCACTTGAAGGCACCGCGCGCCGGGTGGCTTGACAGCCATCAACCGCGGCGGCGCGCTTCGCGCCAATGATCATGCGCATGCAGACACAAGAGGGTGGTTCGTTGAACCCGGCGCTGGTGAATGGCGCGGCACGCCGGCACAGCGGCTTCGACGATGCGCAAGCGCTGCTCACCGGCACGCTGTTCGTCGCGCTCGGGTTGATGCTGTTTCGGCAAGCGGGGTTGATGACGGGTGGCACCGCGGGCATCGCGCTGGTGGTGCACTACGCGAGCGGCTGGCGCTTCGGCGTGTTGTTCTTCGTGCTCAACCTGCCGTTCTATTGGCTGGCCTGGCGGCGCATGGGTCGACGCTTCACGGTGAAGACCTTCGTCGCCGTGGCGCTGCTGTCGGTGCTGTCGGAGCAGTTGCCGGCACTGATCGCGATCGATCGCGTGCAGCCGCTGTTCGCCGCGCTGGCCGGTGGGCTGCTGATCGGCGCGGGGTTCCTGATCCTGTTTCGGCACCGCGCGAGCCTGGGCGGGCTCAACGTGCTGGTGCTGTGGCTGCAGGAGCGCACCGGCTGGCGCGCCGGCTATCTGCAACTGGGGCTGGATGTGTGCATCCTGCTGGCGTCGACGCCCTGGGTCGACGCGCAGCGGCTGGCGCTGTCGATCGCCGGCGCCGCGGCGATGAACCTCGCACTCGCCGTGAATCACAGGCCCGGCCGCTACGTCGCGCTCTGAAACTGAAGAAGGCCGGCAAGCCGGCCTTCGTTCGTTGCCCTGACTCGAGCCCCCTCTCGGAGGGGGCGCGGGGGAGCGGTGTTTTCACCGCCGCAGGTGGTCCCATATGGGCCAGGGCGCAGCCCTAGCCCATGTGGAGACCGCCGTTGCACGAGAAGTCGGCACCGGTGGTGAAACCCGAGTCTTCGCCGGCGAGCCATGCGCAAATCGAGCCGATCTCGTCGGGCGTGCCGAGCCGCTTGACCGGAATCGTGGCGACGATCTTCTCGAGGATCTCGGGCTTGATGGCACGGACCATGTCGGTGCCGATGTAGCCCGGACTCACCGTGTTGACGGTGACGCCCTTGCTGGCCAGCTCTTGCGCCAGCGCCATCGTGAAGCCGTGCATGCCGGCCTTGGCGGCCGAGTAGTTGGTCTGGCCCGACTGGCCCTTCTCGCCATTGACCGACGAGATCTGGATGATGCGGCCCCAGCCCTTCTCGACCATCGCCGGCACCACTTGCTTGGTGACGTTGAACATGCTGGTGAGGTTGGTGTTGATCACCGCGTCCCAGTCTTCGCGTGTCATCTTCACGAACATGCGGTCGCGCGTGATGCCCGCGTTGTTGACCAGCACGTCGATCGCGCCGTGCTCGCTAATGGCCTTGCTGAACGCCTGCACGGTGGAATCCCAGTCGGCGACATTGCCCACCGAGGTGTAGAAGGTGTAGCCCAGCGCCTTTTGTTCACCGATCCACTTGGTGAAGTCGCGCGTCGGCCCGCAGCCGGCGATGACCTTGAAGCCGTCTTTGTGAAGGCGCTGGCAGATGGCGGTGCCGATGCCGCCCATGCCGCCGGTGACGTAAGCCACTTTCTGTGCCATTGCTCTCTCCTTTTGTATTCGTGAGTGTCCAGCAGGGTGATCCGCGTTGCGCGGGTGGTCAAGCGGGTTCGCCCTCAGCCAACGCAGGGGCTAGCGCTCGACCGTCAACGCAACACCCATGCCACCGCCGATGCACAGCGACGCGATGCCCTTCTTCGCACCGCGGCGCTGCATCTCGTGCAGCAGGGTCACCAAAATGCGGCAGCCCGAGGCACCGATGGGGTGACCGATGGCGATCGCACCGCCGTTGACGTTGACCTTGCTGGTGTCCCAGCCCATCTCCTTGTGCACCGCGCACGCCTGCGCCGCGAAGGCCTCGTTGATCTCGAGCAGGTCGAGGTCGGCGGGTTTCCAGCCGGCGCGCTGCAGCGCCTTGGTGGCGGCGGGTACCGGCCCCATGCCCATGTAGGCCGGATCGAGCCCGGCGCTGGCATAGCTGGCGATGCGCGCCAGCGGCTGCAAGCCCAGTTGATCAGCGCGTTTGGCGCTCATCACCAGCACCGCCGCAGCGCCGTCGTTGAGGCCCGAGGCATTGCCCGCGGTCACGCTGCCGGCCTTGTCGAACGCCGGCCGCAGGCCGGCGAGCGCCTCGGCGCTGGTCTTCTTGTTGATGAACTCGTCGGCCGCAAAGACGATCGGGTCACCCTTCTTCTGCGCGATGTTGAACGGCACGATCTCGTTCTTGAAGCGGCCGGCCTCCTGCGCGGCCGCGGCCTTTTGCTGGCTGCTCAGCGCCAGCGCATCTTGCTGCTCGCGCGTGATGCCGTACTTCTTGGCCACGTTCTCGGCGGTGATGCCCATGTGGTACTGGTTGTAGACGTCCCACAGGCCGTCGGAGATCATCGAGTCGATCATCTTCCAGTCGCCCATGCGTTGGCCGTCGCGCGAGCCCAGCAGCACGTGCGGCGCGAGGCTCATGCTCTCTTGTCCGCCGGCGATGATGATTTCGTTGTCGCCGTCGCGGATCGCCTGCGCGGCCAGCATCACGGCCTTGAGGCCCGAGCCGCACACCTTGTTGATGGTCATCGCCGGGACGGCTTGTGGCAGCCCGCTCTTGATGCCCGCCTGGCGCGCCGGGTTCTGGCCGGTGCCGGCCTGCAGCACTTGGCCAAGGATGACTTCGCCGATCTGGTCGGCGCCGACGCCGGAGCGTTCGAGCACGGCCTTGATGACGGCTGCGCCGAGGTCGGCAGCTGGGGTTTTGGCGAGCGTGCCGCCGAACTTGCCCACCGCGGTGCGGGCAGCGGAGACGATGACGATTTCGGTGGTCATGGGTATTCCTTGGTCGTTGAACGGGTGGCGTGCGCTCAGGCCTTTTGCTTCACGTAGCGGCCGGGCGCAGGTTCGATGCTCTTGTACTTGCGGTTGCCCAGCGTCTTGGGCGCGGCCACCATCGGGCCACCTTGCGCCTTGAGCCAGGCGGCCCAATCAGTCCACCAGCTGCCGGGCTTTTCGGTGGCGGTGTCGAACCAGGCCTTGGCGGTGGCGGGGAGCTGGTCGTTGACCCAATGGCTGCGTTTGTTCTTGCTCGCCGGGTTGATGACGCCGGCGATGTGGCCCGACGCGCCGAGCACGAAGCGGCGTTTGCCCTTGAGGATGCCGGTGGACGCGTAGGCGCCGACCCACGGCACGATGTGGTCCTCGCGCGAACCATAGATGTAGGTCGGCAGCTCGATGCGCCCAAGGTCGACTTTCTCGCCGCACACCGTGAGCTTGCCCGGTTGGCGCAGTTCGTTTTGCAGGTACATGTGGCGCAGGTAGTAGCAGTACATCGGGCCCGGCAGGTTGGTGGAGTCGCCGTTCCAGTACAGCAGGTCGAACGGCGGTGGCGCCTCGCCCTTGAGGTAGTTGCCGACCACGTAGTTCCACACCAGGTCGTTCGGGCGCAGAAAGCTGAACGTGGTGGCCAGCTCCTTGCCTTTGAGCAGGCCCGGGCCTTTGGGCGCCTGCTCGCCGATCGTCACCTCGCGCATCTGCACCGTGGGCTCGTCGACGAACACGTCGAGCACGCCGGTCTCCTTGAAGTCGAGCAGCGTGGTCAGCAGCGTCAGCGTGTGCGCGGGTCGCTCGCCGCGCGCAGCCAGCACCGCCAGCGCGGTGGCGATGAGGGTGCCGCCGACGCAAAAGCCGAGCGCGTTGAATCGGTCCTGGCCGGTGATCTCGCTGACCACCTGCATCGCTTGGATCGGGCCTTGCTCGATGTAATCGTCCCAGCCCAGATGAGCCATCGATTCGTCGGGGTTGCGCCAGCTCATCACGAACACACGATGGCCCTGCTCGACCGTGTAGCGGATCAACGAGTTCTCGGGCTGCAGGTCGAGGATGTAGAACTTGTTGATGCAAGGCGGCACGAACAGCATCGGGCGCTGGTGCACCTTGGCCGTGAGCGGCTTGTACTCGATGAGCTGGAACAGTTCGTTCTCGAACACCACCGCGCCGGCACTGGTGGCCACGTTGCGGCCGACCTCGAACACCGTCTCGTCGGTCTGCGAGACATGGCCTTTGCGCAGATCGTTCCACAACTGCGTCATGCCCTGGGCCACGCTCTGGCCGCGGGTGTCGAGCGCCTTGCGCTGCGCTTCGGGGTTGAACGCCATGAAGTTGGCCGGGCTCATCGCGTCGATCCACTGCTGCACGCCGAAGCGCACGCGGGCACGGGTCTTGGCATCGCCCTCGATCGAATCGGCCAACCGCATCAGCGTGCGCGCATTGAGCAGGTACATCTGCGCGGCGTAGGCCGTTGCCGGGTTGGCCACCCACTCGGGCGCGGCAAAACGCTTGTCGGCCAGCGGCGCAGCAGGCGCGGGCTTGGCATCGCCGTCGGGGCGCGCGCGCGAGAGCGTCTGGTTCCACAGCTCGGTGGCCTGCTTCACGTAGTCGGTTTGCAGCTCGCTCACCGCGTGGATCGACAGGTTCAAGCCGGCGAGCGACTTCCAGAACTCGCCGACTGCGCTGCCGAGAGCGCGCGCGCTCTCGGCCACCGGTTCCGGCGCTTCGGCCGGTTTGCGTTTCATGGCTTGTCTCCTGGTCGCAGCGCGCGCGTGCCTTGTGGGCTCATTGATACGCCGAGCCCTTGCCGCCTGTCTACGATGGCCTGGGTTTCTACTGGGACGAGGTTACCGCAACCCGTCCTACCTTCCATTACGCAATATTGCTATTCACATTGCAGAAATGTTGATCGTCGCCATCGGGTGGTTGTTCGTCGTCGGACTGTTCGCGTTGGCGCATGCCACGGCGCCCGAGGGCACGTGGCTCGGTGCGGCCATCACGCTGATCGCCATGGGCGTGCTGCCGGTCGCGTTGCTGGTCTATCTCACGCTGGCGTCGTCGCGGCGCAAGCGATCGCGCGCGGGTTCAGCGGTGGATCCAGACGGCAGCGGCCATGCGCCCGGTGACGCCGTCGCGCCGGAACGAGAAGAACCGTGAGCGGTCCTGCACCGTGCACCAGCTGCCGCCACTGACGCGCACCACGCCGAGGGCAGCCAGCCGGTCGCGCGCGAGGCCGGCCAGGTCGGCGCGCCAGCGTGCATCGCCGTCGGCACGCGGCTGAAAGCGAAAGCGTGGCTGGCTCGCGCGCAGCGGCTCGACGCCGAACGCCACCAGCACATCGGCACCGACCTCGAACGCGTCGGGTCCGATGCATGGGCCCAGCCAGGCGACCAGTTCGTGCGGCTCGCACGATGCGCCGCCGCACATCGCATCGGCGCAGCGTTCGAGCACGCCGGCGCTCAGGCCGCGCCAACCGGCGTGCGCTGCGCCCACCGCGCGCGCGCGCGGCGCAGCGAACAACACGGGCAGGCAATCGGACACCAGCACTGTGCAGGCCACGCCGGCCTGCGCAGTCCACGACGCGTCGGCCGCCTCGGGCGGCGCATCGGCCATCGCCGCATCGATCTGCACCACGCGATGGCCATGCACCTGCTTCAAGTAGACCGGCGTGGCATCCATCGCGGCGGCCAGCCGCTGGCGGTTGCGTGCCACCGCATCGGGCGCATCGCCGCTAGCCATGCCGAGGTTGAGGCTGTCCCACGGCGCGGCGCTGCTGCCGCCGGCACGCGTGGTCATCAGTGCACCGACCTTGGGATCGGCCGCCCAGTCGGGAACGATGGCATCGAGCACCGCCGGCCTCACGCGCTCAGGTGGCGTGGACATGCCGCGCCGTTGCTGCTCACTCGGCGTCGGGGCACTGCGAGGGCTGCGTCTCGGCGAATGCGGGCAGCGCCATGCAGGCGTCGAACACGCGCATCGCGTGCGGCAAGTGATCGGTGCGGCACTTGAAGCGCTGCGCGTTGAAGATCTGCGGCACCAGGCAGCAGTCGGCCAGGGTGGGTGTGTTGCCGTGGCAATAGCGAGACGGCAAGGCCGCGAGCTGGCGCTCCACCACTTCGAGACCCGTCTCGACCCAATGGCGATACCAGCGGTCCTTGTCGGCGTCGGCCACCTTGAGGTCGCGCACCAGATAGCGCAGCACGCGCAGGTTGTTCAGCGGATGGATCTCGCACGCAATGTCGAGCGCGAGCGCGCGCACGCGCGCACGCTCGGCCGGTGCCTTGGGCAGCAGCGGCGGCTGGGGGTGGGTTTCGTCGAGGTACTCGATGATCGCCAGCGACTGCGTCAGCGTGTGGTCGCCGTCGCGCAGCAGCGGCACCAGGCGCGACGCCGACACCGATGCGTACGATTCGTTGAACTGCTCGTTGTTGGCGATGTGCACCGGCTTGTAGTCGTAGGCCAGACCCTTGAGCGCCAGCGCGATGCGCACGCGGTACGACGCCGAAGAACGAAAGTAGTTGTACAGCTCCATCGCCATGCTGCCCTCGAGATGTCGACTCAGGCGACCGCTACGCGCAGCGTGCCCAGGCCGGCGATCTCGCCTTCCATCAGGTCACCCTTGACCACCGCACCGACGCCGGCGGGCGTGCCGGTGTAGATCAGGTCACCGGGCTGCAGGACCCAGCCCGCCGACAGGTGCTCGATGATCTCGCCGACGTTCCAGATGAGGTCGCCCAGGTCGCCCTTCTGCTTGAGCTGGCCATTGACCTTGAGCGTGATCGCGCCCTTGTTCAATTCGCCAGTGGATTGGATCGAGTGCAGCGGCCCGATCGGTGCCGACTGGTCGAAGGCCTTGCCGATGCACCACGGGCGCCCTTGCTTCTTGGCGTCGTTCTGCAGGTCGCGGCGCGTCATGTCCAGGCCCACCGCGTAGCCCCAGATCAGGCCCACCGCATCGCTGGCTCGGATGTCGCGGCCGCCCTTGCCGATGGCCACCACCAGCTCGATCTCGTGGTGGAAGTTCTTGGTCAGGCTTGGGTATGCGATGCGGCCGGTCTCGCCCTCGGGCACCGGCACGATGCTGTCGGCCGGCTTGGTGAAGAAGAACGGTGGCTCGCGGCCGCTGTGGCCCATCTCCTGCGCATGCTCGACGTAGTTGCGACCGACGCAGTAAATGCGGCGCACCGGAAACTGCCCGCCGCCGTGCACGGGCACCGCGGGAATCGGGGCAGGATTGATCACGTAGGCCATGGTTGCTCCGCTCGTGTTCGAAGGCTTGCAGCGATCATGCCACCACCGAGCCGGCGCTACACTGCTTGCCGCCATGTTGCCGCCTCGACGCATCAAGCACTGCCGCTCGTGCGGCACGGTGGTCGAGTACCGGATTCCGAGCGACGACAACCGCGAGCGTGCGGTGTGCAGCGTGTGCGGCACCGTGCACTACGAAAACCCGCTCAACGTGGTGGGCACGTTGCCGGTGTGGGAAGACCGGGTGCTGCTGTGCAAGCGCAACATCGAGCCGCGCCACGGGATGTGGACCCTGCCCGCGGGCTTCATGGAGCTCGGCGAGACCACTGAGGCGGGCGCCCTGCGAGAGACCGACGAGGAGGCCGGCGCGCGCGTTGAGCTGCTGGGCCTGTACACGATGCTCAACGTCGTGCGCGTGGGCCAGGTGCATTTCTTCTATCGCGCACGCCTGCTCGAGACAACCTTCAATCCGGGCCCAGAGACGATCGAGGCGCGCCTGTTCCTCGAGAGCGAGGTGCCGTGGGAGCAACTGGCCTTCCGCACGGTTCGTGAAACCTTGCACCGATACTTCGATGATCGTCGGCGCGGCGAGTTCGGGATGCATTTCGCCGATATCGTGTGACGATGGGCCTCACCCCCACCCTCAACACGGCGCGCGATCCGAACCAGACAGCGCAGCCCGCGGCGGGTGCGGCAGCCACGGCGCAGCCGCCAGCCGGCGCGGCAGCTGCGGCGCAGCCCGGGGCGGCGCAACCCGTGGCCGCCGCACATTCGGCTGCCGTAGCCGCGCCGCCGGCCGCTGCGCGGCTGCGCGAGGACCTGATCCACCCCGATCCGCTGCTCGATTGCCTGGTCGAGGTGTGCCGTTTGCACGGTGTGGGCGCGTCGCGCGCGTCGCTGTCGGCCGGCTTGCCGCTGGTCGCCGGGCGCTTGACGCTCGAGCTGGCCGAGCG
>Ga0326726_10000059_pt1 | contig 98952 bp, 99 predicted proteins | sample MHFenrmetagenome_2_FD_207603 | JGI IMG/M metagenome (GOLD analysis project Ga0326726, IMG submission 207603) | Lab enriched peat soil microbial communities from Michigan Hollow, Ithaca, NY, United States - MHF15MN | ecosystem: Environmental > Terrestrial > Soil > Wetlands > Peat | place: USA... | reverse complement strand
GGTGGTGTTGCCACGGGCGGTGCGATGCTGGCGCAACCGAGGAACAATGATGCGACGATCAACAAGAAGATCTGGGGCGGACGCAAGAACATGAAGAATTTCAATCTGTGGTTACCAATAGTAAAGTTTAGCGCATTGATTTGCGGCACAGGCGTGTGAGCGCCGCGCGCAGTTCCGGATCGGCAATATCCCCGGCGACCGATTCCAGCAGCGTACGTGTATCCGCGGAGAGCGCCGGCAGGCGCTGAGTAGATTGCTTGCGCCGTCCCAGGTCGAGCGGGGCCGCGCGCACTTCCAAACCGATCAACTCCTTGAAAAGCGGCTGGGTACGCAGCGCCCGCATCAGCGTGTCGTGCGAATACCGTACCTTGCTCACCCACACCGCGGACGAGGCGCGCAGCACCAACTTGCCGTCTTTATAGCGAATGGGATGGACGTGCGCGGCCAGGTCCGGCCCGGCCGCAACGGCCCAGGCGGTGGCGATTTCCGGCAGGCGCGCGATGTCTGGCGGCATGCCGAGTTCGCGCAGGGTGAGGGGCGTGATGAGATTGCCGATTTTTTTGGCGCCAAAGAAGCTCATGGACAGCAGTTTACTCCGTGCGCGGGCATTTTTCTCTATCGCTGCCGGTATACTCTCACCCCATGCATGCCGTCACGACCATTGCCGCCAATCTGGAACGCCTGCGCGCCACCCTTGCCGACAGCGCGCAACGCGCCGGACGACGCCCGGAGGACGTCAAACTGATCGCGGTCTCAAAGACCCAGCCGCCGGCTGCCGTGGCGGCGGCAGTGGCCGCCGGACAGCGTTTATTCGGTGAGAACACGGTGCAGGAGGCTCTGACCAAGATTCCGCAGTTCGCCGGTCAGGGTCTGGAGTGGCACTTCATCGGCCACCTGCAATCGAACAAGGTGCGCTTCATTCCCGGCAACTTTGCCTGGATGCACTCACTCGACGATGTGAAACTCGCCCAGCGGCTCGCGCGCCTTGTACAGCAACAGAATACGTCCGTCAACACACTCATTGAAGTGAATATCACCCGCGACCCGGCCAAGCACGGGGTTGCACCGGAAGACATCGAGCCGCTGCTCGATCAACTGCTGAAATCGAATCTGGGTGGCATTCAGCTGCGCGGCCTCATGGCCATTGGCCCCTATCCCGCAACCGAATCGCAACGACGCGCCAGCTTCGCGGCGTTGCGCCAACTGCGTGATGACTGCGTGCAACGATTTGCCCTGCCCGGCTTCACCGAGCTTTCCATGGGGATGAGCGACGACTACATCGAGGCAGTCCTGGAAGGGTCAACCCTGGTCAGGATCGGGACCGCGCTATTCGGTGAGAGAAATTATTCTTGAGCGGTGCTGAAAACTGCCAGCGTTTGTACCGAGGACAAGGACACCTCCAATGTGTTCGCTCTCGATCGCTTGCGTCACAGAATTGACGCCATGCAATGGAAGCCGGTAACTAGCCAAAAAATAGCTGATCAACATGGATAACCAGACAGAATCAATGACCTTGGTGCAGGCCAGTAGGATCGTGCAGGAATACCAACAGGTATTGCTGGGTGTCGCCGCCCTGCTCACGTTGGGCGCACCGGATACGCTGTTACCGGCAACCAAGGACAAAATAAGACAGGCACTCCGCATTGTGGCGCGCGCCCAGGCCAGTGGCGGGTCGGCCGATCCGATGATGCTGGATTCGCTGCGTACCGCCTACTTGTCTTTGGCCAATTTCCTGACATATGACGAAGCCTACGGCGCCACGCGCCTGCAGACTGCCTTCGACCGTGGTGATCGCCCCTATATCGCTTCGCGTGCTGCCGCCGAGACTGTGGCCCGGGCACAACGGTTCGAACAGGAAGCCAGCGCACTCGCCCGGGAATTCGATGCGCTCCTGAGGCACTGCGACGCGGACGGTTTGTTGTCGGAGATTGACAGCTTTCTCACCGAGGTCCGGCAAAAATACGCGCCGGTCGCAGAAAGCTAGCCTGAAGGATCAGCCTTTTCTGCTGATGCTGTTGCGTGTCGGTGATGCCAATTCAACCATCATGGTGCGAGCCGAGAGCCAAGCACCGATCAGGATGAATGCCCCGCCCGCCCACTCGCGCGCACTCACCACTTCATCCGTCAGCAGTTGCTGTGACAGCGCGCCGACCACGAGTTCGATGAGCGCCAGCACCGCCGAGCGGTGCACCGGCATGTGGGTGACGCCATACTGCACCAGTACCGTCATGGCCAGGATGCCGAACAGGCCGAGCGCCACGGCACCGGTGAAGGTCGCGTGCGTGATCGAAGGCGCGCCCATGCCCAGCAGCGCAATCAGCGGCAATGCCACCAGCACCACCCCGCCCCAGACGCACATGGCTTTGGTCGCGACGGAAATGTCATCCAGCTTGCGCACCAGCACATTCGACAGCGCAAACGCGAATCCGGCGGATAATGCCAGCCAATCGGCAGCACTGTGCGGCCAGGGCACACCGACCTCGTGATTCCAGAGCATGATGAGCGCCCCGCTCATGGCGAGCAGCAGGCTGACGAGCGCGGTGCGCGACAGAATCTCGCGCAGCACGATCCGCCCCATGAGCACCGCCCACAGCGGCGAGAGATAAAACAGCAGCAAAACGCGCAGAATATTGCCCTGCAACACTGCCTCGACGAAGGCGATGTTGGTCCAGCCGGCCGCCAGCATGAGCAGGAGCAGCAACCACGGCCGGCGCATGAACTCGGGCAGCGCGCGGTACGTGAATGGCAAACTCACGACCAGCGCCGTGGCGTACAGAGTGAGCGTGAGCCACACCCCCGCGAATCCACCCGCTTCGAGCAGACGCAATGGATACCAGATCACGCCCCACAGACTGGCGCCCAGAAGAATGCTGGCCACCGGCAACAGGCGCGGTATTGTAGGGTTCATCTTGTACAGGCTTGCTTACCTCGAATGGCTAGTATTGCGCAGGCTTGCTTTCCGCGAATGGCTAATTTTCCAGGCGCCGTTATTGGCGCAATGGACTTTGTGCAGGCATGCTTTCTTCAAATGGTTATTTTTGTGCAGGCATGCTTACCTTAGATTGGCTGGCATGCGGGTGTTTCCGTATAATCTAAGGGAGGCATGCCTGCACAAAAATAACCTTCATTAATTTTTTCCGATCAGAACCGGACCGATGAACTCCAGGCTCGCGGGCCTCCAGCCCTATCCGTTCGAAAAGCTCGCCGAACTCATCCGCGGTCTCACGCCCCCTTCCGGGAAGTCGGCGATTCGGCTGTCCATGGGCGAGCCGCAGCATGCCGCACCGCCGTTCGTATTGGAAGCCTTGACGGCGAACCTGAATGGTCTGTCGCACTATCCGGTGACCAAGGGCAGTCTCGAACTTCGCCAGGCGATCGCCGGCTGGGCAAACCGGCGCTTCCAGCTCGCGCGCCAGCCGCTCGACCCGGAACGTCATGTACTGCCCTGTGCCGGCACGCGCGAGGCGCTGTTCTCGATCGCCCAAGCCGTCATCGACCGGCGCTCGCATGCCGAGCAACCGGTGGTGATCATGCCCAATCCGTTCTACCAGATTTACGAGGGCGCGACGCTGCTCGCCGGTGCATGGCCGTATTTTCTGAACACGGTCGCTGACAATCGCTACCGCATGGATTTTGCGCGCGTGCCGGAGGAGGTCTGGCGACAGGTGCAGCTCGTGTATATCTGCTCGCCCGGCAACCCGACCGGCACGGTGCTGAAACACGCCGACTTGGCGCACGTCCTGGAGCTGGCTGAGAAACACAATTTCCTCATCGCCTCGGACGAGTGCTACTCGGAGATCTATTTCGACGAGGGCAATCCCCCGCCCGGGTTGCTGCAGGTGGCGCACGACCTCGGCATCCGCGACTACCGCCGCTGCCTGGTTTTTCATTCACTGTCCAAGCGTTCCAATCTGCCCGGATTGCGTTCCGGGTTTGTCGCGGGCGATGGCGTGGCCCTGGAACAGTATTTCCAGTACCGCACCTACCAGGGCTGCGCCCTGCCACCGCCCACGCAGGCGGCCAGCATCACCGCCTGGAACGATGAAACCCATGTGCGCGTCAACCGCGACCAATACCGTGCCAAGTTCGACGCCGTGCTGGAAATTCTCAGACCGGTCATGCAGGTCGAGAGGCCGGAGGCGAGTTTCTACCTGTGGCCGCAGACCCCGCAGGACGACATCAGCTTCACGCGTGAGCTGTATGCGCGTGAGAACGTACTGGTCGTGCCGGGCAGTTATCTGTCGCGCGATGCGCAGGGCACGAACCCGGGCAGAAACCGCGTGCGGCTGGCGCTGGTGGCCCCGCTCGCGGAGTGCGTCGAGGCGGCGCAACGCATTTGCAGTTATGTGGATTCCTTGCGATAGGCATCTGGAAATTACGCAGAGGACGCAGAAGCACTAAGTGCGCGGAGGTTTTAGAAAGAAATACCGTTGCGTCCTCTGCGCCGGGTGCCGCACAGGATGTGCCTATGCCGCGGAGCACAGGGATGTGCGTGAGCGGCCGTCCTTTGAGTTATGATCGCGGGCCGAAACGAACAGATTGTCATAACGGAGAAGCATCATGAGCGACACCCAGTCCATTATCAGCGAAGCGTTCGAGCGCCGCGCCAGCATCACGCCGCGCAGTGTCGAGACCCATGTGAAGGAAGCCGTGCACGAGGCCATCAACCTGCTCGACAGTGGCAAGGCGCGCGTCGCGGAGAAGCAGAACGGCAAGTGGGTGGTGAATGAGTGGCTGAAGAAGGCGGTCCTGTTGTACTTCCGCATTGAAGACAACAGTTTCATCAAAGGCGGCTATACCAATTACTGGGACAAGGTGCCGTCCAAGTTTGCCGACTACAACTCGAAAAACTTTCGCGACGGCGGCTTTCGCGTCGTGCCACCGGCGGCCGTACGCAAAGGCGCCTACATCGCACCGAGCGTGGTGCTCATGCCCTCCTATGTCAACATTGGTGGCTACGTCGATGAGGGCTCGATGGTGGACACCTGGGCGACAGTGGGCTCGTGTGCACAGATCGGCAAGAACGTGCATCTGTCGGGCGGCGTCGGCATCGGCGGCGTGCTGGAACCGGTGCAGGCCGCACCCACTATCATCGAGGACAACTGCTTCATTGGCGCGCGTTCCGAAGTCGTCGAGGGTGTGATCGTCGAGGAAGGCTCGGTGATCTCGATGGGTGTCTACATCGGCCAGAGCACCAAGATCTACAACCGCGAGACCGGTGAAGTCAGCTATGGTCGTATCCCGGCCGGATCGGTTGTGGTGTCCGGCAACCTGCCTTCCAAAGACGGCAAGTATTCGCTGTACTGCGCCGTGATCGTGAAGCAGGTCGATGCCAAGACCCGCTCCAAGGTCGGCATCAACGAGCTTCTGCGTGACATCTGAGTATCACGCCGAAAGCGCGGAGGCGCAGAGGACGCAAAAGGTGTGATTGAAAACCAGATTCTCTGCGTTCTCTGCGCCTTTGCGTTGCATACCAGAGCTACAAACCATGATAGATAAAACCCTCGAACTCGCCAAACAGCTGATCGCCCGCCCTTCGCTCACGCCCAAGGATGAAGGCTGCCAGGAATTGATGATCGAACGCCTCCAGCCGCTCGGCTTCGAGGTGCATCGCCTGCGCTTCGGCGATGTGGACAACTTCTGGGCGCGGCGCGGCAACACCAAGCCGCTGGTGGTGTTTGCCGGCCACACCGACGTCGTGCCGACCGGGCCGAAGGAGAAATGGACCAGCGATCCGTTCATACCGACCGTGCGCGACGGCTTCCTGTACGGGCGTGGCGCGGCCGACATGAAGGGCTCGCTGGCGGCGTTCATCACGGCAATCGAGGATTTTGTCGCGCAACACCCGAATCACCAGGGTTCGATCGGCCTGCTCATCACTTCCGATGAGGAAGGCCCGTCCGTGGACGGGACGCTGAAGGTCGTCGAGTGGCTGACGGCGCGCGGCGAGAAAATCGATTGCTGTCTGGTGGGCGAGCCTTCGTGCGTAAAGACCCTTGGCGACACGCTCAAGAACGGCCGGCGCGGATCACTCAATGGCAAACTCACGGTGCTCGGCAAGCAGGGCCATGTTGCCTACCCGCACCTGGTGCGCAATCCGATTCATCTGGCGGCGCCGGCGCTCACCGAGCTGACGGGCATCGAATGGGACCGGGGCAACGCGTTTTTCCCGCCGACCAGCTTTCAGATATCCAATGTCCATGCCGGCACCGGCGCCGAGAACGTTGTGCCCGGACATCTCGAGATCAAGTTCAATTTTCGCTATTCCACGGCCGTGACCGATGCCGAACTCAAGGCACGGGTTGAAGAGGTGCTCAAGCGCCATGGGCTGCAATACGAGCTCAGCTGGGCCCTGTCCGGTCGGCCGTTCCTGACCCAGCCCGGTACTCTGGTTGATGCACTGCGTAGCGCCATTCGCGCGGAGCTCGGCATCGAGACCACCCTGTCGACCAGTGGCGGCACCTCCGATGGGCGCTTTATCGCCCCAACCGGGGCCCAGGTCGTGGAGCTGGGGCCTCTGAACACCACCATCCACCAGATCGACGAACGCGTGCTGGTCGATGAGCTGGCACAGCTGTCCCGGATCTACGCCCGCACCCTCGCCCACCTGCTGACCTGACACCCCACCCATTTTCCTCTTTCAGGGAGCAGGTTTTTTGCGCGATCCAGCTTTATGTACTATTTATTAATACTTGATATTATTGAATTAAAAAGTCGGGGCTGGGAATGGTCAAGGGGGAGCTGCTTAAGAAAGACGGGTTCGTCGCCTTAGTCTTTTCACTCCTGTTTCTCATCGGCGTTATGAACGGTGCATCCTGCCTCGAACGGCGCGAACGCATTGCCGACGACGCCGGCATGCCGTCCGCACAGCACCGCCTAAGCGCCACCAAGACCCAAGTTATTGGCCTGCCGATTTTCCAGAGCGCGCCAGAGACCGGCGATGAATTCTGCCCGGCGGTACACAAGTGTCTCGCGGCGAAATCACAGAAGAAGGCGGTGGTGGCATGAGTAGCAGTTTGCAGATGACAGGCAATACCGACACCGGCATGGTGCGTGAGCACAACGAAGATTGTTTTTTGATGCTGCCGGAGAGTGGTATCGCCATCCTGGCCGATGGTATGGGCGGTCATCTTGCCGGCGAGGTGGCGAGTGCCATGGCCATCGACCGGGTGAAGCAATCTCTGCTCAATGCGTTTGCCGATGCACGCGCGGCGAAGCCCGCAAGCGCGCACGACACATCATTCGAATCAACGGCACTGGTTAAGGCCATCCAGGACGCCAACGCCGCGATTCATCAGGCTTCCATGAGCCAGGCGGAACAGGCCGGCATGGGCACAACCATCGTGGTCGCTGTCTTCCACGACAAGACACTCACGGTGGCGCATGTCGGCGATTCGCGCCTGTACCGCTCTCGACGCGGCGTGCTCAGCCAGATAACTGAAGACCATTCCATGGTGCAGGAACTGCTGCGCCGCGGCCTCATGACGCCAGAAGAAGCACGCACCTCGCTGAATCGCAATCTCGTGACACGCGCACTCGGCATCGACCCGCTGGTGGAGGTCGATGTCTTTCAGCAAACGTTCGAGGATGGTGATGTCTATCTGCTCTGCTCGGACGGACTCAACGATGTGCTCCTGGACGAGGAAATTGCCGGGATTCTGGCACAGCATCCAGACGACCAGGAATCGGCTATTCGACAGATGATTGCCGCGGTGAATGCGCGCGGCGGCCCGGACAATGTTTCCATTGTGCTGATCCGCACCGATGGACGGTTTGCGCGCACGCCGATGGCTTCATGAGACGCTGGCGAGGTACGGATAACGGTTCGCAATGTGTGACAAACCACTTACCCATTTTCAAGTCGTGAGATAACTATATGGCCAAGCTGATTATCAAATTCAACGATGTGGTCATCGACCAGATCGTGCTCAAACAGGGCGACATGAACGTCGGCCGCCGTCCGGGCAGCGAAGTGCTGCTCGACAACATGGCGGTGAGCGGCAACCACGCCAGCATCTTCACCATCGGTGAGGATTCCTTCGTCCAGGACCTGAACAGCACGAACGGCACCTTCGTCAACAACAAGCGCATCGTCAAACACCATCTCGAAAACGGCGATGTGGTCACCATTGGCAATCACAGCCTCACCTACCTCAACGAAAAGGCCGCCAAGGGCGGTGCCGACTTCGCCAAGACCGTCATCATCAATCCGCAAAAGCAGGAGGAAATGCTCGCCCAAGCGGATAAGGCCGCCAGCGCTGTGGCCAAAGAGCCGGCCCCTGCCGTCGATACCCGGCTGGGCTCGTTGTTCATATTGAGTGGCGTGAACAACGGCAAACGTATCGATCTCACCTCGTCCGTGACCAACCTCGGGCGCGCCGGCAAACGCGCCGGTATTATCTCGCGCGCCGGCAATGGCCGCTACATCCTGCTACCGGGAGACAACAACCAGGCACCGCGCCTGAATGGCGTAAAGGTCAGCTCGAGCGGCGAGGAACTCAAGAACGGCGACGTCATCGAGGCCGCCGACTCACGCATGCAGTTCTATTTGAAATAGTCCGGTAGCGGGGAACATTGTTTGTGCCCACGTGATCTGGTTCTGTCAGAATGAGTGACTCCGGATCTTGTGCTTCACTTGGTGGGCAATAAATCTGTTCCGGGTGTTTTACTTCGTCTCGAATCGACAGTGAGTTCGGCGAATGAACACTTGGGCACTGGGTACCCACCCTACTTGGCTGCACTGTTCAATTACAGAGTGTTGTGACTCCAAGCACTCGCAATGAGTCGGAAGTCTTGTCGGCCTGTTTGCAAACGATAATTTCAAGCACTATCGCTGTTTGCTTTGCCGTTCTAGCATTTCTTAGTTGTCGTCAGTTCTTGCGAGAGAATCATTGGCACCTAGTCACGAACCAATATGGAGCGCCTGCTCTCTGTTTTGAGCCCCTCGTAATCCATATTTATGACAGTTGTATATAAGCTGTATTCTGTGTACTTGAGCTCCAGACACTGCAAACAGTGCTCTCTAAGGTTGCCCTCTTAGTAACACAACCTCGACTACATTTTTGCTTGCGTAATGGCTTTGCGCACAGTGGCGCACCTGAAGTAAGCTTTGATAAGCAAACATTTCCAGCACCAAACGACTTTGCGCGAACAATGGGTTACGGGGGGACGCGACGGTGCTGATGTGCTACCACCCTTGAATTCTAGCGTTTGCAGCACCTCTGGAATAGACGAAAGAAATAATTCAAGGAGATTCTTTTATGAATACGATTTATGACATCGGCATGTATGATGGTGCTGACACCGCTTACTACCTAGAGTGCGGTTATCACGTTATCGCTGTAGAAGCCAACCCGGACCTTGTTGATAATGCAAAACAAAGATTTGAAACACAGATTGCTTCAGGGCAATTGACTTGTGTGAATGCCGCGATATCCCCGAATGGGGAAGCGGTTGAACTGAATCTTTCCGGACAGGATCTCGGTTCAAGCACATTGTTCAGTGATCGTATTGTCAAGAAAAGACCTATTGGTGCAATTAAAGTTCCCGGAGTAACTTTGCATCAACTGTTTGAACAGTACGGAGTACCAGAATACTTGAAGGTGGACATCGAAGGAGCCGATCGGCTATGCATACTCGCTTTGACGCCTGACACACGTCCCGTCTTTCTGTCGTTTGAGGTTGGTGACGATGTTGATGAATTAATCTCACACCTTGAGACAATTGGTTACAAACGCTTCAAGATCATCAATCAAAATTCCTTTCGCGAATTTTCAAGCCAACGGAATATGTATGACCGTATTGCGCATCGCGTAATGCGATACATGGGTTATCGTGAACCCCTAATGGTAAGGAGAGCGGGACGTTTCTTTACGGTTGGTCATAGTTCCGGGCCAGTGCCTTGGCGGAGCGACGGACGATGGCGGTCGGGTGATGCGACATACACAATACTCCGTGAGGCGCGAGCCTCGAATTCTCTTTCCGGTTGGTATGACATACACGCGACGATCGGCTAGTCCATACCAACTAACAACACCCTGCGCCGCGGCCGATGGTGGGCATTCGTGTAGAAAGGTACTCAGGCGAATCCAGTATAAATATTTTTCCTGTCTGAAATTTTTTCCCCGCTATTTATCCTTGTCAGGATTCATCTGCGGTGCGCCCATTTACTGAAGAATAATCTCCAAGGCTTCTTCTAACCGACGCACCGGGTGCAGCGCAATCCCGCCCTCGGCCTTCTTCGGCATATTCGCCGCCGGCACCAGCGCGCGCTGGAAACCGAGCTTGGCGGCCTCGCGGATGCGTTCCTGGCCGCGTTGCACCGGGCGCACCTCGCCGGCCAGGCCGATCTCGCCGAACACCACCAGGTCCCGGCCCAGCGGTCGGTTGCGCATGCTGGAGACCGCGGCACACAGGACTGCCAGATCGGCAGCTGGCTCCAGCACCCGTACACCGCCAACCACGTTCACGAACACATCCTGATCATACATGGCGATACCGGCATGTCGGTGCAGCACGGCCAGCAGCATGGCGAGCCGATTGCTATCCAGTCCCACGCACACGCGACGGGGATTGGGCGCATGACTGTCGTCCACCAGCGCCTGCACTTCGACGAGCAAGGGGCGCGTGCCCTCCTGGGTGGCGAGCACGACGCTGCCCGCTACGGCGTCGCCCTGACGGCTGACAAACATCGCCGACGGATTGCCTACTTCGCGCAGACCGGTCTCGGTCATGACAAATACGCCAATCTCGTTGACCGCGCCAAAACGGTTCTTGATGGCACGCACAATGCGATACTGACTGCTGCTCTCGCCTTCGAAATACAGAACCGTGTCCACCATGTGTTCCAGCACGCGCGGACCGGCCAGCGTGCCCTCTTTGGTCACATGGCCGACCAGAAACAGCGCCATGCCCGACTGCTTGGCGAAGCGCACCAGCTGCGCCGCCGATTCGCGTACCTGCGCAACGCTGCCGGGCGCCGACTGCAGGTTCTCGGTATACACCGTCTGGATGGAATCGATCACCATCACCGTCGGTCGCTCGTTCTGGGCGGTGGCGATGATGGTCTCGACCCGATTCTCGGTAAACACCCGCACTTTGTCGGCGGCCAGGCCCAGGCGCTGCGCGCGCAGAGCGATCTGCTGGGTGGATTCTTCGCCGGTCACATATAACACCGGCGCCGTGGCACTGATCACGGCCAGTGCCTGCAACAGCAAGGTGGATTTGCCGATGCCCGGATCGCCGCCAATCAACGTCACCGAACCGGCCACCAGTCCATCGCCGCCCAACACACGATCGAATTCTGCCAGCCCGGAGTGAATGCGGACAATGCGCTCCGCCGATACCGTATCCAGCGACTGTACAGCCGGTGCTTCGGCCGGTGCACCGAAACGCCAGCCGCGCTCGGGCAGCGCTTTGGAGGCCACAACGGTTTCAACCAGTGTATTCCAGGCATTGCAGCCCGGGCACTGGCCGACCCACTTGGGCGACTGCGCGCCACACTCGTTGCAGCTATAAACGGATTTGACCTTGGACACGTTTGTCGTCAGTGGGCTTTAAAACGCGTCAGCCGCAAAGGAACGCAGATGAGCACGGTTTACACTCCTACATTAAGGTACGGTGGCGCAGGAAGGGCAATTCTTCTCTCTTCGTTTTGTTCTTTAACAACCTGCGAAGGCAAGACTGTATTATTTTATGGTCTTATCGCTCGCCTCTGCGGACAGCGTTTTGTCACATCGTGCTTTCGATGCGCGGCACGCGGCTCGTCACGCAGCATAGCAGCTCATACGCAATGGTACCGGATAACGCTGCGATTTCATCGACTGGCAAGCCTGCACCCCACAGCACCACCGCATCGCCGACCTTGGCGTCCGGCAAGTCGCGCAGATCGACCGTTATCATGTCCATGGATACGCGCCCGATAATGGGAACACGTGCGCCGTTCACCAACACCGGCGTACCGGGCGGCGCATGGCGCGGATAACCATCGCCGTAACCGATGGCCACCACCCCCACCGGCATGTCTTCCGGGCACACCCAGTCGCCGCCATAACCGATAGCATCACCCTTGCGGCGCGGGTTGACGGCAATCAGTTCACTTGTCAGTGTCATGACCGGTTTGAGATCGAGTTCCGCGGCACTCACCCCAATCATGGGCGTGGCACCGTAGAGCATGATGCCTGGCCGCACCCACTCGAAGTGGCTGGATGGCCAGTTCACGACACCCGCGGAGTTGGCGAGGCTACGCTCGATATTGAGGTTCAAGGTCAGCTCATCGAATACGCGCACCTGATATGGCGTTGCGGAATCGAAGCGGTTGTCGGCGGTGGGAAAATGCGACATCACCCGCACGCGTCCAACGGCCATACAGACCTTGAGCCGCTTGATCACGTCCGGCACGGACCCGGGCGGAAAACCGATACGGTGCATGCCGGTATCGACTTTTACCCAGACATCGATCGGATCGATCTTGCCGGCATGCTCCAGATCCCAAAGCTGGCTTTCGTGGTGCACGACCGTGGATAACTGATAGCGGACCAGGGCTGGGAGCTCTTCGGGATGGAAGAATCCTTCCAACAGACAGATCGGTTGCGTAACGCCGGCATCGCGCAACAGCACACCGTCCTCAACGCTGGCAACGCCAAAAGCGCCGGCATCACGCAGGTTTTTTGCGGCCCACACCAGGCCATGTCCGTAGCCGTTCGCCTTGATCACGGCCATGACGTTGGCCAGCGGCGCATAGCTGCGCACCCGGGCAAAGTTATGCCGCAGGGAATCCGGGTTGATCAGTGCGCGTGCCGGTCTCATGGTTATTCCAATTCGCCATCAACAGTAAAAATTACCCCCCTCCCCCGCAAGACGGGAGAGGATTGGGGAGTGGCTGCGAGACAAATTTAAATCGCTCTTGAAAGTCATGTTGCCACCTCTCCCTAACCCTCCCCCGCAAGCGGGGAGAGGGGATATGTTTATTCGCTGATTGACAGACAGAATGAACATTCTGTTTTGGAGTCAATACGTTTCGGCATAACCGGTGTTGAGGTAATTCTCGAAGCGGGTGTATTCACCGAGGAAGGTGAGTTTGATCTTGCCGGTCGGGCCGTTACGTTGCTTGCCGATGATGATCTCGGCCGTGCCCTTGTCCTGGCTGTCTTCGTTGTACACCTCATCGCGGTAGATGAAGAAAATCACGTCCGCGTCCTGTTCGATGGCGCCGGACTCGCGCAAGTCGGACATCACCGGGCGTTTATTGGGACGCTGCTCGAGGCTGCGGTTGAGCTGCGACAGTGCGATCACCGGCACATTCAGCTCCTTGGCCAGCCCCTTCAGGGAGCGTGTGATACCGGAGATTTCGGTGGCGCGGTTCTCGCTCGATTCCGGTGCTTGCATGAGCTGCAAATAGTCAACCACGATCAGGCCCAGGCCGTGCTCACGCTTGAGACGGCGCGCACGGGTACGCAGTTCGAGCGGCGTGAGCGCCGGCGTGTCATCGATAAACATCGGTGCCTCGGCGAGCAGGCCGATGGCGTGGGTGAGACGCGGCCAGTCGTCGTCCTCGAGCTTGCCGGTGCGCACCTTGTGGGCATTGATGCGCCCGAGTGAGGCCATCATACGCATCGCCAGCTGCTCGCCCGGCATTTCCATGCTGAAAATCGCCACCGGCAGTTTGCTGCCGACCGCGGTGCTCTCGGCGATGTTCATGGCGAGCGAGGTCTTGCCCATCGACGGCCGGCCGGCGACGATGACCAGGTCGCCCGGCTGCAGGCCGGAAGTCATATCATCCAGATCCTTGAAACCGGTGGAGACACCGGTAATCGCGGATTCAGAACGGAACAGCGTGTCAATGCGATCGACCGCCTTGGTCAGCAGCGTCTTGAGCGGTGCGAAACCGCCACGCCGGTGCGCGCCCTGCTCACTGATATCGAAGATGCTGCGTTCCGCAAAATCGAGGATATCCGAGGCGCTGCGCCCTTCCGGGCTGTAGGCACTGCCGGCGATGCGCGTGGCGGTGTGAATCAGATTGCGCAGGATGGCGCGCTCGCGCACGATATTGGCGTACGCACCGATGTTCGCAGCACTCGGGGTGTTGTTGGCCAGTGAGGCCAGGTAGGCCAGACCACCGGCGTTCTGGAGCTCGTGATGCTTGTCCAACCACTCGGACACCGTCACCACATCCGCCGGACTGCTCTCCTCGGCCAGCGCACCGATGGCCCGGAAAATGAGGCGGTGCTCCTTGCGGTAAAAATCGTCCTCGGTGATCTTGTCGGCGACCCGATCCCAGGCCTGCCCATCCAGCATCAGACCGCCAAGGACGGATTGCTCCGCCTCGACGGACTGGGGAGGGACTTTGAGCGCCTCGGCGACCGGCTGGCCGCCCAGCGCAACAGCGCGATCCTCCATCAAACCTCCGCTGCCCGTTCGTTATGCAGGAGCGATACCGCGATCGCCCTTGCCGGCGGTCTATGGCCGCCCGTCGTTGCGACTACTGTATTACTTCTCGACCTTTTCGGCGACCACCGACACGATGATCTTGAAATTGACCTCGGCATGCAGACTGACCGGGATCTCGAAATCGCCGATCTGCTTGAGCGGACCGCTCGGCAGGTGGATCTCGGCGCGTTCCAGGGGGAAACCGGCCTGGGTCATGGCCTCGGCGATATCGGCGGTGCCGATCGAGCCGAACAGCTTGCCCTCTTCACCGGCCTTGCCCATGATCTGCACCGTGGCGCCGGCCATTTTCTCGGCGCGCGCCTTGGCCGCGGTCAATGCCGCCGACTGGATTTTTTCCAGCTCGGCGCGCCGCACTTCAAACGCGGCCTTGTTTTTCTCGTTGGCGATCGCCGCCTTGCCCTGCGGGATCAGAAAGTTGCGGCCGTAACCGGAGCGCACCTTCACCAGGTCGCCCAGGTTGCCGAGATTACGCACTTTCTCAAGCAGAATGATTTCCATGGATGCTTCCTCTTAAATTTGTTTTGTACAGGCGTCGCTCAACCGCGATGCGCGTCGGTATAAGGCATCAGCGCCAGAAAGCGCGCGAGCTTGACGGCGCGCGTCAGCTGGCGCTGGTAGTGCGCCTTGGTGCCGGTGTTGCGGCTCGGGATCAGCTTGCCGGTTTCGGTGACATAGCCCTTCAGGGTGTTGAGATCCTTGTAGTCGATCTCCACCACGCCCTCGGCGGTGAAACGGCAGAACTTCTTGCGGCGAAAGAATGTGCGGGACATGTATAGTTCCTCGGAATTCGGTCAGTAAATGATAAGTCGCGATGCGCTCAGGCCGACGGAGCGGACTCAGCCGGCTCGACAGGCTCGGCGCTCTCCTCGCTGTCGGCGCGCGGCACGGGGCGGGTCTCTTCCTGATTTTCCTTCACCAGCGGCGAGGGCGTGGTGACGGCGCTCTTGCGCGCCAGGGTGAGCGAGCGGATCACGGCATCGTTGAACCGGAATGCGGTCTCGATCTCGTTGAGTGTGTCCTGGCCGCACTCGATGTTCATGAGCACATAGTGCGCCTTGTGAATCTTGTTGATCGGATAGGCGAGCTGCCGGCGGCCCCAGTCTTCGAGGCGGTGAATCTTGCCCTGACCGGTCTCGATCATCGAGCGGTAACGCTCGATCATGGCCGGCACCTGTTCGCTCTGGTCCGGATGGACCATGAAAACGATTTCATAATGACGCATGACTGCTCCTTCTGGCTGTGTAGCCTCCCGTAACCGGAGTCGCGAAGACTCTATTCACTGCGGCCGATGAGGCAAGGAAACCCGGCGGTTGCCGGGCTAAGGGCGCGAATTCTAAAGACTTTCCAGTGTGGTGGCAAGCTGGGAGCTAGCCCGACCGGCGCTGACGCACGGCCTCAAAGAGACAGATTCCGGCCGCCACCGAGACATTCAGGCTTTCCACCGTGCCGACCATGGGTATGCGCACCAAATAGTCGCATTTGTCACGTGTCAGACGCCGCAGGCCCGTGCCTTCGGCACCCAGCACCAGCGCCGTTGGCCCGCGTAAATCCACGTCGTACAGGTCCTGCTCGGCCTCCCCGGCCGCTCCGGTCAACCACACGCCGGCGGCTTTGAGTTCTTCCAGAACGCGCGCCAGATTGGTGACCTGGAACACCGGTAAGGTCTCGGCCGCGCCGCTGGCCACCTTGCGCACCACGGGGGTAATCGGGGAACTGTTGTCGCGCGGCAGAATCACCGCCTGGGCACCGGCAGCATCGGCCGAGCGCAGACAGGCACCGAGGTTGTGAGGGTCCTGGATGCCATCCAAGACCAGCAGCAGCGGTTTTTCCGGGAGATTGGCCAGAAAGGCCTTGAGATCAGCCTCATTGCGTTCGGCCGCGACCCGGCAACGCGCCACAACGCCTTGATGGTTACCGTGGCCGGCTTGCCGGTCGAGCGATTCGGCGTTTGTCTCCTCGACCACGACACCGGCGACGCGCGCCGCCTTCATCAGTTGCACGCGCCGTTCGCCCTTGCGTGCCCGATCGAGCCATATCGACAGCACCCGCTCCGGCGATCGCTCAAGTAGTGCCAGCACGGCATGCCAGCCGCCGACGGTTTCCTCACTCATCGCTATTTCTTGCGTGGACCGCGTTTGGGTTCGCGGCGCTTGCCCTGGTGTTTCGATTCACGCTTGGGTTCGCGCCGGGCCTCACGCTTCACTTCGCCCACCAATTCGAAGTCGAGCTTGGCTTCATCCAGATTCACCTGCGCGACTTTCACCCGCACAGCGTCGCCGAGACGGTAACTGCGGTTGGTGCGCTCGCCCAACAGGCGGTGTTTGACCGGATCAAAGTGATAGTAATCGTTACCGAGTGAGGTAATGTGCACCAGACCATCCACATAGACCTCGGCAAGTTCGACGAAGATGCCGAAGTTGGTGACACCGCTGATAATGCCATCAAATTCCTCGCCAATTTTGTCCATCATGTACTCGGCCTTGAGCCAACGCGTGACCTCACGCGTGGCGTCGTCCGCACGCCGTTCGGTCGAGGACAGATGATCGGTCAGGGTCTGGACCGCTGCGATCGTGTCCTGGATCGGCTGGCGCTTGAGGATGCCCTTGATGGCGCGGTGCACGAGCAGGTCCGGGTAGCGCCGGATCGGCGAGGTGAAATGCGTGTAGTTCTCGAAGCCGAGCGCGAAGTGGCCGATATTGTCCGGGCTGTAGATCGCCTGACTCAGGCTGCGCAGCAATACGGTATGAATGAGCCGCACATCCGGCCGTTCGCCGAGCGAGGCCAGCAGTTTCGCGTAGTCCTTGGCCTTGGGTTCGTCGCCGCCACCCAACTGCACGCCGAGCTCGAACAGAAACTCACGCAGCGCCGTGAGCTTTTCAGCCGGCGGGCCGGCATGAATGCGGAACGGTGCCGGCACCTTGTGCTTCACCAGGAACTCGGCGGCACACACGTTGGCCGCGAGCATGCATTCCTCGATCAGCTTGTGCGCGTCGTTGCGCTGCAGCGGTACGATGCGCTCGATCTTTCGCTGTGCGTTGTAGATGATCTTGGTCTCGGGCAATTCAAAATCCACGGCACCGCGTGCCTGGCGCGCGCGCTGCAGTATCTTATAGAGCGTATACAGATTCTCAAGGTGCGGTAACAGCGGTGTGTATTCCTTGCGCAAGGCCGCGTCCTGATCCACCAGCATGGCCGCGACCTTGGTGTAGGTGAGGCGCGCCTGCGAGCGCATCACCGCCGCGAAGAAACGGTAATCCTGGATCTCACCGTGGGCATCGATCTCCATCTCGCACGCCATACAGAGTCGATCGACCAGCGGGTTGAGCGAGCACAGGCCGTTCGACAGGATCTCCGGCAACATTGGAATAACGTTATTCGGGAAGTACACCGAGTTGCCGCGGTTCTGGCCTTCGCGATCGAGCGCGGTGCCCGGACGCACGTAATGCGAAACATCGGCGATCGCAACGATCAGGCGATAGCCTTTGCCAACGCGCTCGCAATATACGGCGTCGTCGAAGTCGCGCGCGTCTTCACCATCGATGGTGACGAGTGGCACGGTGCGTAAATCCTCGCGCCCTTCCTTCGCCTCGTCCGGCACCTGCGGGGCCAAGCTGGAGACATCGCTCAGTACCGCGTCCGGCCAGACATGCGGCAGATCGTAGGCGCGGATGGCGACCTCGATTTCCATGCCCGGCGCCATGTGGTCGCCGAGTACTTCGACGATACGCCCGACCGGCTGGCTGCGGCGCGTCGGATGCTCGATAATCTCCGCCACCACGATCTGGTTGGGTCTGGCGTCGCCGATGGCATCGTGCGGTATCAGAATGTCTTGCGTGATGCGTTTATCGCTCGGCACCAGAAAGCTCACGTGATTCTCGGCGATATAGCGCCCGACCACGGTCTTGTGGGCGCGCTCCAGCACCTCGATAATTGAACCTTCCTTGCGGCCACGCTGATCGAGACCGGTGACACGCGCCACCGCGCGGTCACCGTGCAGCACCAGGCGCATTTCACGCGGGCTGAGAAACAGATCGTCCCCGCCCTGGTCGGGCACAAGGAAGCCGAAACCTTCGTGATGGCCGATGACCCGCCCGGAAACCATGTCCATGCGATCGATCAACGCGTACAGGCCACGCCGGTTCTTGAGCAGCTGACCATCGCGCTCCATGGCACGCAGCCGCCGCCCGAAGGCGTCGAGGTCGCGTTCGCCTTCGACATGCAGGGCATCGGTGATTGCCTTGAAGCTCAGCGGCTCGCCGCGCTCCTTGAGGCAGGCAAGAACCGCCTCGCGGCTTGGTACGGGAAATTCATAGACGCGCGGCTCGCGCTCGGTCTTGGGGTCGGCCGGCTGTCCGGTCTTTGTCGTGTCGGGCTTATTCGGTTTTTGCGTTGACATGCCCTGGTTGTCTCGGTAGAGTGCGGCGGCTTGTGGAACCCGCTATTGTATACGGGCTCTGCGCCGGGGTGGCGGAACTGGTAGACGCGCTAGCTTCAGGTGTTAGTGGGGGTAACCCCGTGGAGGTTCAAGTCCTCTCCTCGGTACCAGATTCAAACCCCAGGTGTGCAACGCGACCCGGATCGCACACCTGGGGTTGTCCTGAAATTCGCTTTTCTTTTCCAGCCGTAAAATAACTTTTGTGCCAGCCTGCTTTCCACAAAATAATTAATTTTGTGCGGGCCTGCCTTCCTTGATTCAATCGAACGGATGCCGCAGGACGATGGTCTCGGCCCGCTCGGCGCCCGTGGAAATAATGTCGATGCGCGTTCCGGTGACCTCTTCCAGACGCTTCAAATAAGCGCGCGCATTGGCCGGCAACTTGTTGTAGTCCTTGACGCCAACGGTCGATTCCTTCCAGCCCGGCATGTCTTCGTACACCGGTTCGCATTTCTCCAGCGCGTCCGCGCCGCTCGGCGCCGATTCCAGCAGTTTTCCGTCGCAGCGATAAGCCGTGCACAGGCGGATGGTGTCGAGACCATCGAGCACGTCGAGCTTGGTGATGCACAGCCCGGTGAAGCCGTTGATCTGATGCGCGCGCCGCAGTGCGATGGCATCGAACCAACCGCAGCGCCGTTTGCGGCCGGTGGTGGCGCCGAATTCCATGCCGCGCGCGCCGAGTTGCTCACCGATGTCGTCGAACAGCTCGGTCGGAAACGGTCCGGCACCAACGCGCGTGGTGTAGGCCTTGGTGATGCCCAAAACGTAATGCAGTTTCGATGGACCCACGCCGGTGCCGCATGACGCCGCGCCCGAGCTGGTGTTGGACGAGGTCACGTACGGATAGGTACCGTGATCGATGTCGAGCAGCGTACCCTGCGCACCTTCGAACAACACCGACTTCCCGGAACGCATGTAACTGTCGAGCAGTGGCGGGATATCGGCCACCATCGGGCGCAGGCGCTCGGCAAGTTTCAGGTTCTCATCCAGCACCTGCTGATAATCGATTGTATCGGTCTGAAAGTAATTCTTGAGTGCGAAGTTGTGGTACTCCATGACTTCGGCCAGACGTGTTGCAAAACGTTTTGCGTCCATGAGGTCGGCTACGCGCAAACCGCGGCGTGACACCTTGTCCTCGTACGCCGGACCGATGCCGCGTCCAGTGGTGCCGATAGCCGACTTGCCGCGCTTTTTTTCACGCGCCGCATCGAGTGCCACGTGGTAACCCAGGATCAGCGGGCAGGAATCGCTCACGCGCAGGCGCTCGCCCACGGACACGCCGCTCGCCGCGAGGTGATCGATCTCGTCGAACAGCGCCGAAGGCGACAGCACCACGCCGTTGCCGATCAGGCACAGGACATTCTGACGCAGGATGCCGGACGGAATCAGGTGCAGCACGGTCTTCTTGCTATCGATCACCAGCGTGTGACCGGCATTGTGCCCGCCCTGGAAACGCGCCACGGCGTGGGCGCGGTCGGTGAGCAGATCCACGATCTTGCCCTTGCCTTCATCGCCCCACTGCGAACCGATTACAACAACATTCTTACCCAAAGTTGTACTCCTCATTAATTTTGATGCCGGGCGTGAGCCCGGTTCGACAGTTCAGGCGGGCTTTACCATCCATCGCCCACCCTGCTCGATCAGCTCACGGTCGCAACCGAGCGTGCGCGCCGAGGACGAATCACCTGGCAGGCGCGTGACCACACGCTCGCCGGCAGCGCGCAGTGTCGCGATCATTTCTTCCAGTCCCGGCAGACCGACGTGTGGTGCCAGGATGCCGTTCGTCCCGGCATTGCCAACCGGCACCAGACGCAGCAATCGGCGCAGATCCGTGCTAAATCCGGTGGCGGCGCGGGCGCGGCCGAATGCTCGGCCAATGCCGTCGTAGCGCCCGCCTTGTGCCACCGCCTGCCCTTGCCCGGCCACGAAGGCTGAGAACACCACGCCAGTGTAATAGCGATAACCGCGCAACTCGGCAAGATCGAAATACACCGGTACACCGAGGTGCGCCACGGCATTCGCGACGCTTTCGAGGTTGCCGAGTGCCTCGTGCACGGCACGCGGAGCCTTCTTCAAGAGTTCGCGCGCACGGACCAGCGTGTCGGCCCCGCCGTTCAGATCGACCAGCGCAGCGAGCATGGTCTTGCTCCCGGCTGGCGCATCGCTCGCGGCGAGCAGTCCTTCAATCTGGGGACGCGACTTGCGCTGCAAGGCTTCGAACAGATCGTTCTCGAGCGCTTCCGGCAGGTGCGCCTCGGTCGCGAGCGCGCGAAACACGCCGACATGTCCGAGATCAAGGTGCAGATCGCGCAAACCGGCGGACACAAGCGCGGCCAACATGAGCCGCGCGACTTCGATATCGCTCTCCGGTCCCGGGTGGCCAAATAATTCGGCGCCAAGCTGCAACAATTCGCGCGAACCGGCGAAGGCATCCGGCCGGGTGCGCAGCACATTCCCCACGTAGCACAGACGCACCGGACACTCGCGCTTGAGGTAGTGCGCATCGATACGTGCCGCCTGCGGTGTCATGTCGGCACGCACGCCCATCAGACGACCGGTGAGCTGGTCGGTCAGCTTGAACGTCTGCAGATCGAGATCGCGCCCGGTGCCGGTGAGCAGCGCATCGAGGTATTCGATGAGCGGTGGCATGACCAACTCATAGCCCCAGGTTCCAAAGAGGTCGAGCAGGCGCCGGCGTAGTTGCTCCAGCCGACGTGCCTCGTCCGGCAGAATCTCTTCGATTCCTTCGGGCAACAGCCAGCGCTCTTGATTGGCCATGACGAGATACCGGTAACGTGAGTGCGGCTCAGGCCTTCACGGCGTAGAGCAGAACAAGGCCGAGCAGCATACTCGTCAGACCGGCAAAGCGCAGCTGGGCATCGCTCATGCCAGCGATCATTTCCAGCGTTCGCCGTACGCCGTGTGGGTTGAGGAACGGCAAGATCCCTTCCAGAACCAGAAACAAGGCCAGCGCAACGCCGAGATCGTGCCAATTAAGCATTCGCCACTACCTGCGCGGGTTCTTGAAATATTTGAAGAAGTCCGCGCTGGGGTCCACGACCAGAATGTCATCCTTGTTCTTGAAGCTTTCCTTGTATGCGTTCAGGCTGCGGTACAAGGAGTAGAATTCGGGGTTGACGCTGAATGCCTTGCCCGTAATCGCCGTGGCACGCGCGTCACCCTCGCCGCGGGTGCGCTCGGCATCGCGATAGGCCTCGGCCAGCAGAATGTCGCGCTGGCGTTCGGCACTGGCGCGAATCTTCTCCGCCGCCTCTGCGCCCTTGGCGCGCAATTCCTTGGCGATGCGGCCGCGTTCCGCCTCCATACGACGAAACACCGAACCGCGCACCTCGGTCGGCAGTTCGACACGCTGGATGCGCACATCCACCACTTCAATGCCATACTGGCTGGCGTCCTTGTCGGCGTTCACGCTCAGCAGCTCCATGATCCGGCGGCGATCGCCGGCGATTACGTCATGCATGCTGCGTTTGCCAAACTCGCCGCGCAGACCGCTGTTGATGACCTGAGTGAGGCGCTCGCGCGCCTTGGTCTCGTCGCCGCCCACCGCCACATAAAACTTGAGCAGGTCGATGATGCGCCACTTCACGAACGAATCCACCAGCACGTATTTCTTTTCGACCGTCGGGAACAGCTGTGGCTCGGCATCCAGCGTCAGGATCTGTGCCGAGTAGAAACGCACCCCATCCAGGAATGGGTACTTCCAGTGCAGGCCGGGCTTGTCGTCGTAGCGAATCACCTGACCGAAACGCACCACCACGGCGCGCTCGCGCTCGTCCACGGTGTAGAGCGTCGTATTGAGAATGAGCAGGCCGATCAGTGCCAGGGCGACCACGGCAAGGAGTTTCTTCTGGTTCATCAGCGTGTCCCCCGGTCGCGCAACACGTCCCGTCCGCGTTCGCGCTCGCGCAGCCCGGCGGGCGTCGCGTCCTGCGGTTCTGGCAGAGGCTGCAGGCTGTTGACCGGACCAGTGCTGGTGCCGGCCGCGGCGTGTGCCAGCATCCGGTCGAACGGCAGATAGAGGATGTTGTTGCCCTTCTGGTCAATCAGGATCTTGGTGGTGCTGGACAACACCTGCTCCATGGTCTCGATGTACATGCGATCGCGCGTCACTATCGGCGCCTTCACATACTCGCCGACAATGGAGGTGAAACGCCGGGCATCGCCTTCGGCGCGCGCCGTGACACTGGCCTTGTAGCCCTGCGCTTCCTGGGTGAGACGCGCCGCCGCGCCACGCGCGCGCGGAATGATGTCGTTGGAATAGGCCTCGGCCTCGTTCTTGAGACGCTGCTCGTCCTCGCGCGCCTTGACGGCATCATCGAACGAAGCCTTGACCTCATCCGGCGGTGAGGCCTTTTGCAGCTGCACCGCCACGATCTGAATGCCGCACTTGTAACGGTCGAGGATTTCCTGCAGCAGCACACGGGTCTTGTCGGCAACTTCGAGCTGGCCGTCGGTCATGACGAAATCGAGCTGGCTCTTGCCAACCACCTCGCGGCTGGCCGACTCCATGGCCTGGACGATGGTCGCTACTGGGTCGCGCACGTTGAACAGATAATCGCTCGCGTCTTTGATCTTGTACTGCACGGTGAACTCGACGACGACGATGTTCTCGTCTTCGGTGAGCATGAAACCGCTGTCAGTGCCGCCGCCGGAACCCTTGTCGCCACGCCGGCCGATTGACAGCGTCGACACCTGGTCGACGTTCACCTTCTCGACACGCTCAATCGGCCATGGCAGGCGCCAGTGCAGACCCGGCCCGGTGACCTCGTCCTTCTTGCCGAATTTGAGCTGCACACCGCGCTCGCCCTGATTGATGACGTAGAAACCGGACAGCCCCCACAGGCCCAGTGCCACGACCACGATCAGGCCGAGACCGATACGGTTGACACCGCCACCCGTTCCCCGTCCGCCGTTGCCGCCGAACAGTCCAGACAACCGGTCACGGATGCCTTTCAGCATCTGATCAAGATCAGGTGGGCCCTGTTCTTTACGGCGTTGACCCCAGGGATCTTTCCCACCGCTGCCACCGGGTTCATTCCAAGCCACGGCCTCTCCTGCTTCGATTGCGGATCATGAAAATACCAGAGGCGGCATTCTAGAGGTTAGGAACCGGTACGGGCAAGGATGCATTCTTCCGCGTCCAGTATCCATTCCGGCCGAAAATCCGTCAGACTCCTGAGCCAGGCAAGATCCGCGGGGCTCAACTCAATATCCAGCAGCCATTCGCCCTTATCGGTCACTGCTTCGCGCAGCACATTGAGGTGTTCGTAAAGGCGGGCACGCAGGCGTCCGGCTTCGGGAGGTAAACGCAGGTGTTGTGTGACACGTCCGCGCCGGTACTGTTCGGACAATGCCCCGAGTAGAAGATCGATGCCCGTACCACTGTGCGCAGAAAGAAACACGCGTGCGATCCTGCCCGTTTCGTCGCGTTCGAGACGCGGCGATTCGCCGGTCAGATCGATCTTGTTGAAGACGGTAAGCTGCGGAATATGGTCCGCTTCGATCTCGCGCAACACGTTCTGCACCTGTTCGATCTGCTCGCGTCGCTCCGGGCTCGAACCATCCACCACGTGCAGCAGCAGATCGGCCTCGGCCACTTCCTCGAGCGTCGACTTGAACGCTTCGACCAATTGGTGCGGCAGATGGCGGATGAACCCTACCGTGTCGGCCAGAATCACTTCCGCATTGCCGGCGAGCGGCACGCGGCGCATGGTGGGATCGAGGGTGGCAAACAGCTGGTCGGCGGCATACACGCCGGCGCCGGTCAGACGATTGAAGAGCGTGGACTTGCCGGCATTGGTGTAGCCGACCAATGAAACGGTCGGAATCGGTATCTTGTGGCGCGCCTTGCGCCGGCTTTGGCGCTGGGAGCGTACCTTCTCGAGCCGTCGGGTGAGATGCTTGACGCGCTCGCGGATCAGGCGTCGGTCGGTCTCGAGCTGCGTTTCGCCCGGGCCGCGCAGGCCGATGCCACCGCGCTGGCGTTCAAGATGTGTCCAGCCGCGTACCAGACGCGTTGCCAGATGCTCAAGTTGAGCGAGTTCGACTTGCAGCTTGCCTTCGTGCGAATGCGCGCGTTGCGCAAAGATATCCAGTATCAGGCCATTGCGGTCCAGCACCCGACAACTCGCGATTTTCTCGAGGTTGCGCTCCTGGGCGGGAGACAGATCGTGATTCACGATCACGACATCAATCTGCGCACTCGTCACCAAGTCGCGCAGTTCTTCGGCCTTACCTTTACCGATGTAGGTGGCAATGTCCGGACGCTCGCGCTTGCCGGTCAGTTCGGCACAGGCATCGGCGCCCGCGGATTGCACGAGCTGTCGGAGCTCCTCGAGTTCTGCGTCCAGATCGAGGCCGGGAAATCGCAACTGCACCAGCAAGGCACGTTCGCGCGGACGCGCCCGTCCCGAATCCTGCAGTGCCGAGGAGTTATTCGTTGCCGGGGCCTTTGGTTGAATCGTCAGGTTGCTCAAACGAGAACTTCACTGGCCGGCTGGGTACGACTGTGGAAATGGCGTGCTTGTAGATCATCTGGCTCACGGAGTTCTTGAGCAGCACAACGAACTGATCAAAGGACTCGATCTGGCCCTGGAGTTTGATGCCGTTGACGAGAAAGATGGACACCGGCACACGTTCCTTGCGCAGCGTATTGAGATAAGGGTCTTGTAGCGCCTGCCCTTTTTGCTGACTCATGTGGTCTTCTCCTCTTTATTAATTATCTTCTGTACACGTTGGGTACAGATGGTTTACCCGCGCCAAACCGGGGTTGCTTGAAAGTATAACCTTTATATTGAGAGCCTGGCGAACAGCTGTGCCAGCGCGGCTCGGGCAACATCCCCACCTTGACTGCATTCCAGGCGCGGACAGTCCGTGTCAGCGCGTAACCACGTGAGCTGGCGTTTGGCCAGCTGGCGTGTGGCGGTAATCCCCATCTCAATCATTTTATTATAATTTACCTTTCCACTCAGGTATAGACCGGCCTGACGATAACCCACTGTGCGCAGCGAGGGCAAGGTTGGCGCCAGGTCTGAGCGCGCGAACAGCGTCTTGGCTTCGTCCAGAAATCCTTGGGCCAGCATGGTGTGAAATCGTTCCGCGATGCGCTGCTGTAGCCAAAGTCGGTTTTCCGGATAGAGAGCAAGTTTCACGATCCGATAGGGCAACGGTGATTCACCCTGCTTCCCATAGGAGCTGGCAGCTCGTCCAGTGAGCAGGATGATTTCCAGCGCCCGCACAATACGTTGTGGATCGTTTGGGTGAATGCGCTCGGCACGAACCGGATCAAGCGCCGCCAGTTTGGCATGAAGCGCGGCTTGTCCTTGTTGTTCCATCTCGTGCTGCAGTTGGACACGTAATGCCGGATTGGCGCCGGGCAGTTGTGGCAGACCCCGTTCCAGCGCACGAAAATAGAACATCGTTCCCCCCACGAGCAGCGGGATGCGCCCGGCGGCCGTGATGTCCTGCATGGCCCGCAAGGCGTCGATACAGAAATCCGCCGCGGAATAGACTTCGGAGGGATCGCGGATATCGATCAGCCGATGCGGAACACGGGCACGCTCACCCAGCGACGGCTTGGCGGTGCCGATATTCAGACCACGGTAAACCTGCGCAGCATCGACGCTGATAATCTCGACCGGCAGGTGCTCGTACAGCGCCATGGCCAGGGCCGTCTTGCCAGCCGCCGTTGGACCCATCAGAAAAATGGCGGGGGGTAGCGGGGAGTTGTGCATGCTTGAATTATGCCAGAGGCCGTCGACCAGGCCGGAACGACCCGTAAAATATCGTCTATGCTAAACAATAAAGCCGGGCTGGGGCCCGTATCGGACCACAAAACAATGGGGAAATTCCGTGGACACGCTGGTTGATCGCTTCGTCGGCGAGATGCTCGACGACATCAAAAACAATCGCCTGAAGCTACCGATTCTGCCGGAAGTGGCCTTCAAAGTGCGCGAGGCCGTGAACAACACCAATGCCGCAGCCTCGGCCATCGCCAAGGCCGTGAGCAGTGACGCCTCCATTGCCGCACGCCTCCTGCAGGTGGCCAATAGCCCGCTCTACCGGGGTGCCAACGCCATCAGCAACCTGCAGTCGGCGATCGCACGTCTGGGACCGCCCTTGGTGCGCAATCTGGTCACAAGCCTGATCCTCAAACAACTGTTTCAGTCAAAATCTCCCGTACTTCGTCAGCACATGCAGGTGTTGTGGGAGCACAGTACCCAGGTCGCAGCGATCAGTCATATTCTGGCGCGCAAGTTTACCCGTCTCAAGCCGGACGAGGCCATGCTGGCCGGACTGATCCATGACATCGGCGCGCTGCCGATTCTGGTGAAGGCCGAGAGTCACCCGGAACTGCTTGCGGACGAAGCGCAGCTGAACGAGATTATCGACAAGCTGCATCCTGCCATCGGCCGTCTAATACTCGAGGCCTGGAAGTTCCCGCCGGAGCTGGTCACCGTCGCGGCGGAACACGAAAATCTGACGCGCATCAGTGATCAGGTCGACTACACCGACATCGTCACCGTGGCCAACCTGCACAGCCATCTGGGCAGCCAGCACCGCCATGCCAAGGTGAAGTTCATCGATGTGCCGGCCTTCACCAAGCTCGGGCTCACACCCGAGACCAGTGTCGCCACGCTGGAGGAGGCGTCTGCCGAAATGAAAGAAGTGAAAACCCTGCTCGCGGCTTGAACTCTTTCTTCAGCCGTCCGCCTCCGGGCGCATGTGCGGGAACAGAATCACGTCGCGGATGCTGGGTGCATCGGTAAGCAGCATCACCAACCGGTCGATGCCGATGCCCTCGCCGGCCGTGGGCGGCATACCGTGCTCCAGCGCGCGAATATAATCGGCATCGAAGTGCATCGCCTCCATGTCCCCCGCCTCCTTATCCTGCACCTGCTGGCGGAAACGTTGCGCCTGATCCTCGGCGTCGTTCAATTCGGAGAATCCATTGGCAATCTCGCGTCCGCCAACGAAAAATTCGAAGCGGTCGGTCACAAACGGGTCCTGGTCATTGCGACGCGCCAGCGGCGACACTTCGGTTGGATAGGCGGTAATAAAGGTCGGGTCCTTGAGACGTGACTCCACGGTCTTCTCGAAGATCTCGGTCTGCACCTTGCCAAGGCCATAGCTGGATTTCAGCGGAATGCCGAGGTGTTCGGCCACGCGCCGCGCCGCCTCGAGTGTATCGAGGTCAGCCGGAGTCAGTTCCGGGTTAAACTGCAGGATTGAATCCTTGAGCGTGAAGCGCGCAAACGGCTTACCGAAAGCATAACTCTCGCCCTGATAGCTGATGGTGGCCGTGCCATGGATCTGGCGAATGAGCGCCCGCAACATCTCCTCAGTCAGGCTCATGAGATCGCGGTAATCCGCATAGGCTTCGTAGAACTCGAGCATGGTGAATTCGGGGTTGTGGCGAGTGGACAGCCCCTCGTTGCGGAAGTTGCGATTGATTTCAAACACCTTCTCGAAACCACCCACCACCAAGCGCTTTAAATAGAGTTCCGGCGCGATGCGCAGGAACAGCTGCATATCGAGCGTGTGATGGTGGGTCACGAACGGCCGCGCCGTGGCGCCGCCCGGGATCGCCTGCATCATCGGCGTTTCAACTTCGAGGAATCCACGTGCCGTCAGGAACTGGCGGATGAAGGTCACGACCTCGGAACGCACCAGAAAAGTCTTGCGCGTGACCTCGTTCATGATCAGGTCGACATATCGCTGGCGGTAACGCGTCTCGGTGTCGATGAGGCCGTGCCACTTGTCCGGCAGCGGACGTAGTGACTTGGTAAGCAGGCGGATGTCGTCCACCTTCACCGACAGTTCGCCAGTCTTGGTCTTGAACAACGTGCCCTCGGCGCCAATGATGTCACCGAGATCCCACTGTTTGAACTCGCTGTACAGTGCCTCGCCGATGGTCTCGCGTTGCACATACAACTGGATACGCCCGGACATGTCCTGCAAGTGCGCAAAACTCGCCTTGCCCATGACCCGCATGCCCATCATGCGCCCGGCGACGCGCACGCGCACCGGAGTCGCCTCCAAGGCGGTATTGTCCTTGTCGCCGTATTCGGCATGCAGTTCGCCGGCGATCACGTTGCGGCGAAAGTCGTTCGGGAACGGCACACCGCGTTCGCGCAAGGCGGCCAGCTTGGCACGACGCTGTGCGATGATGGTGTTCTCGTCCAACTGCTCGGGTTTGTCGTTGTCGCTCATGATCACCTAAACCTGAATATCATTTAACCGCAGGCACACGTTATAACCCGCTCTTGAGGCTGGCCTCGATGAACTTATCGAGGTCGCCATCCAGCACCGCCTGGGTGTTGGCTACTTCGACATTGGTGCGCAAATCCTTGATGCGCGACTGGTCGAGTACGTAGGAACGGATCTGGCTGCCCCAGCCGATGTCGGCCTTGCTGTCCTCGAGCTTCTGCTTCTCGGCGTTACGTTTCAGCATTTCCATCTCGTACATTCGCGCCTTGAGCATTTTCATGGCCGTGGAGCGGTTCTTGTGCTGCGAGCGGTCGCTCTGGCAGGCAACGACGATGCCGCTCGGCACGTGGGTGATACGAATTGCCGACTCGGTGCGGTTGACGTGCTGGCCGCCGGCACCGCTGGCGCGATAGGTGTCGACCTTCAAGTCGGTCGGGTTGATCTCGATGTCAAAGTCCTCGTCCACCTCGGGCGAAACGAATACCGAGGCGAATGAGGTATGGCGGCGGTTGCCGGAATCGAACGGCGACTTGCGCACCAGGCGGTGCACCCCGGTCTCGGTGCGCATCCAGCCAAAGGCATAGGGCCCTTCGATGCGTATCGTGGCGCCCTTGATGCCGGCCACTTCACCGTCGGACTGTTCGATCAATTCGGTCTTGAAGCCGCGCCGTTCGGCCCAGCGCAGGTACATGCGCAGCAGCATGGATGCCCAATCCTGCGCTTCGGTGCCGCCGGTTCCCGACTGGATTTCGACAAACGCGTTGTTGGCATCCATTTCGCCCGAGAACATGCGCCGGAACTCAAGCTCGCCGACCTCGCCTTCCACCGTCCTGAGGTCAGCGGCGATCACCGCGATCATGCTGGCATCGCTTTCGTCGCGCGCGAGTTCGAGGAACTCGGCGACATCGTTCAGACGCGCATCAATGCGCCGGAAAGTCTCAACCACCGCCTCAAGGCGGGCACGCTCGCGCCCCAGCTCCTGGGCCCGTTCCGGCTTGTCCCAGACATTGGGTTGCTCGAGTTCGCGGTTAACCTCGGTGAGGCGCTCTTCCTTGATGTCGTAGTCAAAGATACCCCCTCAAGACCAGCGCGCGCTCGCGCAGCTCCTTGAGCTGGGTAGTGAGGGGATTCAGTTCTTCCAGGGCCATGGCTGCAGACAAATTCAGATGAATGCGTATGTTACCGTGTTTTTATTCGTGTATCAGGCGACTTTTACGCCCAGCACTTCACCGATCAGCTTCCGGATTGGTTTCATCGCCTCCGGCGCCTCAATCTCGATGACGTGCTCGATAACCCATTTATTGTCGGTGGCCGCCATGGCTTCGGACATCTTCTCGCCCAGATAACGCAGAAAGCCGTAGCTGGGTGCAAAATGCGTGAACTCAAATTCGGCGTAATCGGCGGCACGTGAGTTCAATGTACCGATGAACGGGGTTATATAATCACCGGGACCAAACATATCGAGCATATTCGACTGCATGGTGTTCGCCAGGTGTTTTCCCAGCGCATTGATGAAACGCGCCCTGTCCTGTTCGCTGATTTGCCCATAAACCAGGCGATCGGATACTTGCACCAGAAACGCAATCATTTCGGTAATCACGGCGGTCAGTTGCTGGTCTTCGCCGGCACGGAAACCTTCCCGCTCCATGCGAACCCAGGTTTCCTTCGCTATCTTCCAGATATTGAAGCCGACCACGCCCGCCCGGTCCTCAATGGTCTTGGTACCGCCGGTGTGCCACTTGGTGCGCAGGCGAATTGCCATGCTCTGCTCCGGATTGCGTCTCGCTCGACGCGCGGAATGATAGTACATCGGGACACATCTGGCACCCGGCGTGCGCTTTCACCCGCATGGGCGGCCACGCGATACACGTCTGTGCACTGTAGGTTTGGTGGCTGGGCGAAAGCCAGTCTGTCAGAATGACTTCGATCATCCCTCACTGCATCTCACGGAGACGTCATGCCCGAATTCAACGACACCACCCAGGACATGGCCAGTGGCATGGCCGCGTTCGAGGCCAAGGAATTTGCCCAGGCCTGGCGCCTGCTCAAACCGTTTGCCGACGCCGGCGATGCACAGGCCCAGCACCGTGTCGCGATCATGTGCCAGAACGGACTCGGCATGGCGCCCAATCCGCTCATGGCCTACAAGTGGATGCGCGCCGCCGCCGAGCAAGGCTACGCCATGGCCGAGCACGGGCTTGGCTTTATGTATCTGTACGGGGAATGTACCGAGAAGAATGAACAGGAAGCGGCGAAGTGGTTCCAGCGGGCCGCCGAACACGGACTGGTCGGCTCCGCCATGACACTCGGTATGATGTATGAACGGGGCCTCGGCGTGGAGAAGAACGAGGCCGAAGCGAAAAAGTGGTACGAACGGGCCGAAGCCAAGGCCTAGAAGAAAGGAAAAACGGGCGCTACCAGCGCCCGTTTTTGCATATCCCGCCGTTATTTCTTGATCCAGGCCTTGAAACCGTCGGCCTTCTTGGCAGCACCGTCGTTGTAACCAGCTTCGTAGGCATCGTTGATGCGCTGCTCCTCGCGCTTCGGGTTGTGCAGGAAGCCACCTGCCCAACCGTTGATGTATTCCTTGTCAACGCCGCTTTTTTCCATCTTGTCGATGGTTTCGTAGTACACGTTGCTCATGAAAGAACCACTCCTCGAGTTGATCTGCTGCCCGGAACGATTACCAAAAGGCGCGCATATCTTACCCGAAGCCACGCGCATTTCAACATCGGCTAATGAACCAGTCGTGCATGGGAGTTTTGCGCCGCCAGCGGTGTTCGTAACAACGCCGCGCTGCGGCTACAGCGGCGTGCTGTGACTCGATCAGACCGGGCGGCGATGTCCGAACCGCTGTCGCGATCAGGCATTCCAATCAATTCTCAGCAATCCGGTTTGGCTAGCCACTGCGCCATGCCATGAACTGGATGACTCCTTGACCCATCCTGCACGCCGTCAAAGCACCGAAAGCGATCGCCACAAACCAATGCGTTCAACAGCCAGAGTCCACGCTTGGCCATAAACCCTACAAAATTCGCCATTTTCGCCCAGGATTCGATGCCTATACTATATGCGTAAGGTCGCTATCAAGTCGTCTTCACATGCTCAACATGCTCAATCTGGGTCAAGTCGTTGCCACCGTCCAGAAAAACTGCCACATCTCGGATGCGCAGTTCGCCGGTGATTACACGCTGTGCATCTTCCTGCTCAAGATGCGTGAGTTCTACCGTTGGGAAAACCAGATCGCCTTCACCGGTAGCCTGCCGCGCGCTGAAGTCGGCAAATGGATGCAAGAGCGCGAGCAGATGTGGGAAAGCATGGAGTCGAGCACATTCGAACCGCTGACCATTGGTAATGACCGCTTTGATCCATTCGATGCCGAGGGCATCAACCGTAGCCTCGTGCCCCAGGGCTATGTGTACAGCGCCGGCTATGGTCGCTTCAACAAACCGCATTTCTTTCTCGGCGCCCTGCAACGCCAGGAACAACGCGACGGCAACATCGTTTATGTTTCAGCCTGTGAGTATGCCCGCGATCTGGTAGCGCCCCCGGCGATGCTGCTGAACGACCGTATTTATCTACGTCAGGAGTCGTTGCGCCGCTATCTGTGGGAACGCATCGAAGAATGGCGCTTGAACCGCCTCAGCGAGGCCGCGGTCCGTGCGCTCGCCTGTTACGATTTCGAGCATCACCTGGAAGCATCCCTGGATCGCATGACCGAAGTCGAAACCGAGTCGGTGATTCTGCACGAGATCGGCGAAGCGCTTGCCGGTAGATATCTGGGAGATGCCTGGCACGCGATGCTCACAACGCTGTCGCGCTCCAAGGGTGAGATCATGGCGCGTGCGGCGCGCGATATCCTCGCCGATTGTCTGTCCACGCTGCCCCACCTGGTGGAGCAGGGAAACACCGCCGCCCTGCACTTTTATTTCGCCAGTTTCAGCGGCATGCGCCGCTATCTTTTTCCCGAGGCCGTGACTGCCTACCAGCGCTGGGCCGAGGACGGCAATGTGCAGGCACTGCACCAACTGGTGCAGGATGGCTCACAGCGCTGGCTGGAGACGACGCAAAAAATGTTGGAACTGCACCGGCAGCTCGGTACAGAATCGGGCGCGGCAATCGAACAGCTCCTGGAACATCCACCCACCTGCCAGATCCTGTCCGCACACTGAAACCGGGCAGGTTAAGATTATTTTCTGACTCATCATGCCGAGGCCATTCATGAAGCTGGACGTCATTATCGACAGCAAGACCCACCGCATCGACATCCCTCAGGACATGCTCGCTGAAGGGGAGACCTTCTTTCAGAAGATGGATCGTGACATGGATAGCGGCTGGCAGATGGGCCCGGAATTCATCGAATCGCCGGACACCACGCAACGCTGTCAGATCGCTGCAAACAAGCTGCTCGTTTCCGTTAGCGCCCAGAACCAGCTGCTGGTACAGCTCATGGCCGGTTATATTCTCAAGCGCATGCCAGGCATCAAGACCGTGGAAATCGACACCGCTGGCGAAATGCTCAATACCGAATTCATTTTCGAGGAAAACGCCCGTTCAGTACCACATCCGGCGTCCGTCAATGCCCAAAAAACGGCTATCAACCAATCCGACCCGCGCGCACGGGCAGAAAGCAACGTCAGCCAGGTGTACAAGGTCGGCAAGGCCTTTCGCTTCGCCATCTACGACCGCGGCACGGGTCGCTGGGTCGAATCGCCCTTTTCCGCCACGGAAGACGAAGCCAAAAAAATGCGCGAAGAGGCCTGCGCACGCCTCGCCCGACAACCGATGCAGGGTTGAGACCACCGGCGTTTGACGGGTGCATGCGGCGTGGCGAATAATCCGCTGCCTTGTCCGCCATCACCGCCCGCGCCGATGCGTGAAGTCAAACCCGCCAGTTTCATCTACGAGATCGCAAATGCGCTCCCGGGCGATGTCTGCCGCGAGATGATCCGGCGTTTCGAGGCCAATCTTGAGCAACAATACGCCGGCCGCATCGGACAGGCCGGAACCGAAACGGCATCGATCAAGAAGACCACCGACCTGCGTATCAGCGGCCGCCAGGACTGGAAGGATATCGACACCGCCCTGATGCAGTCGCTCAGCAAACATTTCAGTGCGCTGGCCCAGATGTTTCCATTCCTCATCGCCAATCGCTTCAAGGATCTGGGTTACAACATGCAGCGCTATCGCGCCGGCGAGTACTATCACTGGCACGTGGACAGCGGCCCGGGCGAGTTCATGACTCGCCAGCTGGTGGCGATCTGGTATTTAAACGACGTCGCCGGTCCGGGCGGGGAAACCGAATTTCCAATTCAGGAGATCAAGGTGAAGCCGGAGGCAGGCAAACTCGTGCTGTTCCCGCCCTTCTGGACGCACCCACACCGCGCCGTGACGGTGGAGCAAGGCGTCAAATATATCGCCACGACCTGGATCTGCTTCGCCGAATGAAGCGCACACCGTGGGCAGTACCATGCTCGCTCTGATCGCGCTCACGATCGTCTGCATATTTACCTACACCTTCGAGATCGTCTTTGGTCTGGCCGGCACGGTCGTGCTGCTCACGGTCTTGACCTGGTTGTACGACGCCAAAACGCTGGTGATCTACTCGGCACTGCCGCAGATTCTGGTCGCGGTCATCGGCCTGCTGCGTTCACCACGCACTGTGCACCTCGAGGTCTTGGCCGGCATGCTGGCTTTTGCCAGCATGGGCGCGGTGGTCGGTCTGTATCTCTTTTACCAATTTCCGTTACCGTTGTTCCAGATGTTGCTGGCCGCCACCATCACTCTGTTCGGCATCTATCTGGTCATCGCTCCCAATCGTTTCCGGCTTACCCCCGTTCTGGCACGCTCCCTCGACACGCTCGCCGGCTTCTCAGCGGCACTGTTCGGAATCAGTGGTCCGGTCACCATGACCCGTCTCCTGGCCTCACACACCGACAAGACGATTGTTCGCAACTATGCGTTCGCGTTTTTCCTGTCGACGAACCTGTTCCGCGTCGGCGGCTATGTGCTGAACGGTACGTTCACCCAGCCCATCGTGGAGATGATGCTGGTCTCCGGCCCGTTTATCGCCGTGGCACTGTGGCACAGCCATCAGCTGCACTTTAAGTTGAACGACAAGGTATTTCGCCGCGTGGTTGCCTGGGTGGTACTGTTCGGCGGGCTGTCGCTTTTTTTCCGCTGAGCACAAGGCAGCCGACTATGAAAGGACGAACGAAATAGGACTTCAGATATAATGAACGTCACGCTCATTCCCGTTGCATAACGCGAGGCTCCCCGTGCTGCTCCGCATTCCTTCGGTACTCAATCGCGCTGAACTCGACATGGTGCGGCGCATGCTGGCCAGCGCACCGTTTGTCGATGGCAAGCTATCTGCCGGTCAGGTTGCCAAGCGCGTCAAGCACAATCAGGAAGTGGACCGGAGCGCGCGCGAGCTCGAGCAGCTCAACAATCTGGTCATGGGCAAGCTGGTGCAGCACCCGATCTATCGCAGTGGCGCGCTGCCACTGCGCGTCGCGGCGCCCTACTATGCGCGCTATATGCCCGGCATGCAGTACGGCGACCACGTGGACGATCCGATCATGGGCGCGGATGGCGCAATCTACCGCTCGGATGTTTCTATCACGGTCTTTGTCAATGATCCGTCAGACTACGACGGTGGCGAACTGGTGATGCAAACGCCCTTTGGCGAACAACTGATCAAGCTGCCGGCCGGCGATGCGGTCATGTATCCCGCATCGAGCCGGCATCGCGTGGCCGAGGTGACGCGCGGTGAGCGCCTGGTGGCCGTGACCTGGCTGCAAAGTCTGGTGCGCGATCCGGCCCGACGCGAACTCTTGCACGAACTCAACAGCGTACGCGAACGCATGCTCGCCAGCGCAGCTGAGTCCGAGGATGCGAAGCTGATCAACAAGACCTATGTCAACCTGGTGCGCATGTGGGGGGATATTTAACGCCCGATGCATACATCAGACGGAGGTTGGGCATGAAAAAAGACTGGGATAGAACCGAGGCGGAGTGGCGCGCACTGCTCACACCGGAACAATACCGTATCACGCGCGAGAAAGGCACAGAGCGCGCCTTTACTGGGCAATACCATGACTGCCATGATTCCGGCATCTACCGTTGTGTCTGCTGTGGTGCCGAACTCTTTGACTCGAACACGAAATACGATTCTGGCAGCGGCTGGCCCAGCTTTTTTAAACCATTGAAGCCCGAGAACATCGGCGAGGAAAGCGACACTCAGCACGGTATGCGGCGCACCGAAGCACTCTGCAAGCAATGTGGTGCGCATCTGGGTCACGTGTTTCCCGACGGCCCGGAACCCACCGGTTTGCGCTACTGCATCAATTCCGCGTCACTCAAGCTGGAAAAGAAATAAAGTACCGCAGACACCGGGAGCTCTCCGCTCTCTTCCCAGGATATGAAAGAGGAAGATTATCTATTCTCTTTCGTCCCCAGCCACATCCATGCCATGCAGGCGTCGTGTTGCGGTAACAGTGACTGATTCGAAGGCGTCGCGCAGATTGCGCATCACCTTCTGGGAAGAGAATTTTTCCACTTCGTCCAGTCGGTGCTGCTTGTCGAGCGTGGTCAGCACCAGCTCGAGACGTACGGCATTGGGAAAGTAATGCTGCGCGAGTCTCGCGAGCGCGTCCGGCTGGGATGGCGTCACCCGCGGCAGCGTGAAGGCCAGGGTCGTGGCACGCTCAATGTGCACGCTCGAAAAGACCGGCCAAAGATGCGTCAGCACATCACGTTTCACGCGTTTGCGAATCTGCGCCGCCAGCATCTTCTCCATGGCAAGCCATTCCGGTGCCAAACCGGCATGGCCTTCAAAATAATTGAGCGCCGGGTAATAGCCGTGCTTTTCGCTCCGGACAATACTATCGACACGTTCGGCCAGCGTACGGCTGAGATTTTTCTCCGCCGCGTTCAGCTGGGCATCGAGCCGCTCCGGAGCCATCACGACCTGCAGGGTGAGCGACACCGGCACAATCCCAAGCGTATGCGGGTTATCCATGTGGCATTTGCCGCAGCGCTGCAAGCTGTGCGAGCACCGGCTTGATCACGGGCTCGATCTTGCGACGCATCAACGTGCCGGAGGCACTGCTGTGCGCAAAAATCGGCGTCACGATCGCTTCGTCCATATGCGCGAGCGCCTGCATGGCTAGTAGTTGTGGGCGCAATGCCGGAAGCTCTGCCAGCAGCTCCTGGGTGGCCGACCACGAGTTCAGCCTGGATTCGGCCTCCTCCAGGATCACCGCGACATCTTGCGTCGGCTGGTCGCTGGAACGCGCGGCGAGGAAGTAGCGGCTCATGCTATTGAGCACCGCCACCACGGCTTCCTGACTGGACAGCTTGTGCAGCACCTGCTCGCAGGTGGCAGCAAAGGTCTGTCCCGGACTGTCCAGAATACGCAAGAGCAGCGTCGCGATTGGGTTGTTACGTGTTGCTAAGGTGGTCAACGCTGGGCGCAGCGCTTCCAGATCAGCGTGCGCTGGTACTGGCTGCGGCAGGCTTTCCGGCTCGGCCTCCAAAAAACCGATGCGATATACGTTTTGCGCCGCGCCCTTCTCCCACAGGCGTTGACGCACATCCGGCTCAACCAGCCCGGGTTGCAGCACGAGTCGCACCGTGTCGATGATGACGCGCGGTTCGCTCTCGAACGGCAGGTGTTCGATGAGATAGTCGGCCAGTGCCCGGCCCATTGCGCTTTGTACCACGCAGTCGCGCGCCAGCATGCGACGGGCATTTTCCGAGGTCGAATCGACCCACCAGGCTCGGCGCGCGAGTTCCTCCGTGAGTCCAGGCGCACACACCACCGCCGTGATGGCCTCCGGCTCGCCGAGCATCAACAACTTGGCGAGATTCGTATCACGCGCCTGCCCCATGCGCGTCCAGCGATTGAGATGCACCGGATAGCCGCTCGGCGAACCGAGCGCGCAGGAGGACAGAAATTCGCGCACAGCGCGCAGATACTGATCGCTGCGTCCGGTGGGATTGAGTTGCACCCTGGCTTCGCCACGCGCCGACAGCCCGAACACCGTCAACGTGCGTTCCTCGATGCGGATCGCTTCGACGTTGTTGATGAGCACGTTCAGACGCAATGTGTCTTCGCTGGAGAGTTCAAGCATTGGTCATGTCATTTTTTGCAACAGCGAAGCATACCTGCACAAAACAATTAATTAAGCTGGACACGCTGGCCCCACGGCACCGGCGACCGGCCTTTCACCAGCCACAACACCGGGAACGCCGGCTCGTGCGCCGGAAACTCGCCCTGGGCATCGGTAAAATACACCAGCAGGTCGGGCTGGCGGTCCTGGCGTTCGGCCCAGGTAAACGGCGGCAGAAAGCTGGTGCCACCACCGCCCTGGAATGTGCGTGGCAGCTTAAGCTCCTCCCAGGCCTCGACCTGCCAGGGGCCGTCCGCGGCCAGTTCGGTGTCGCAGGTGTGCAACGTGATGCGTGCCTGCATCTGGCCCTTGATGGCATTCACCTCGGCCAGAAACTCGTTGAGTTCGGCTTCGGTTACCGAGCCACTCGTGTCCAGCACCACCGTGAGTTCCAGGTGATGACTGCGCAGACTCGGTAGGATGGCATTGCCCTCGCGCCGCGACGGGCGCATGTAGCTGTAGTCGTCGCGCGCAATGGACGTGAGGTAGCGTGCCAACAGCATGCGCCACGGCAGCTGTGGCTGCAGCAGATGATCGACCAGACGCGCCAGACCACCGCCGAGTTTGCCGGCCTGCAAGGCTTGCTGTGCGGCACCCGCCAGGCGCTGCTGCCATTGCACGGCAAGCGTGTCGCGCTCTGTGGATGATAGGGGCGGCGGCTGCGGCGCACCACCGTGGCCAAGGTCCTGCTCTGCCTGCGGCGATCTGCCACCAAAGTTCGTCTCGTCTGTGGATGCGCTCGATCCTTTCCCCTGTTGCGGAGGCGGAGGATTCGGATTGTTCTGATTGCCGCGCTGCCCGCCCTCGGCGTCGTCGTAGGCGTGCTGATCAAGGGTTTCTTCATCGGTGTCGTCCTTGATGTACGGATAGATCTCTTCCGCGGTCATGTCCTTGAATTCGTCCAACAGCAACGTGCCGGGTGGCGGCCGCAGGCCGTCCTCGACCAATAGCGGATTAATGGCGTGGTCACAGGCGACGTCCCAGCGATGCTTCACGCGATGCTGACGCCGGGCAAAATGCGCGAGCGCGCAGTGCAGCGCCTCGTGCGCCAGCATGAACTGCACATGGTCGAGGCTCAGTACTTCGATGAATTCACGATTGTAGTAGAAGGTGCGCGCATCGGTGGCGGTGGTACGGCACCAATTAGGGTCGGCTTCGACCATCGGCAGGCGCAGCACCAACGCGCCGAGGAACGGCTTGTCGAGGATCAGGCGCGTGCGCGCCGCACTCAGTTTGGTTGCAATCGGGTCCTCGGCCATGGACCACTCCCCACTACATCTCGAACAGCATCACATCCGCAATCGACTTCGCCCACAAGGCGAACTGCGGCACTTCGAACAGCACGGCGCCGATGGCGCGCTGCATGTCCGACACCAGCATCACGCCCATTTCGCGCTGCGGGAAGCGGCGCGCGTAATCGAGGATACGGCCGTAGGCTTCGTTGGCATTGCCGCTCGCCTTGGCGCGAATGGCACTGCCGACCAGCGCCGCGGCCACGGCATATTGCAGATCGATCTCCTTCGGCACCGGCACTTCTTCGCCGCGCAAGATAGCATCGATGTCCGGCAGGTTGTCGAGGTTGTCGACAAACGCCTTGAGCTCGATGCCGGCCGCCGGTCCAACGCAGGCCTGCAGCGCCGGCAACAGCAGCTGCGGAAGGTCGCCGAACTTCTGCAAGGCACGGTGGGCAAACTCCCAAGAGCGCGGGCTCGGAAACGCCACCGGGTTGTGGGCCGGATCGAAGTCGAACAGTAGATCAGGACGGAAGCGCAGGAAGGCAATCAGGCGCTCGTCCAGTTTGTTGGCGTAGGCCCAGGCCACCCAGTCGTCGAGATGTGCTTCCACCGTAAAGTGCGAGAAACGATTGGCGAGCGGCGCCGGCATGCTGTAGGTGACACCACGGTCGCCCTGCCGATTGCCGGCCGCGAAAATCGCCCAACCATCCGGCACGCGGTATTCACCAAGGCGCCGATCGAGAATGAGCTGATAGGCCGCCGCCGACACCGTGGGCGCCGCCGAGGTGATTTCGTCGAGAAACAGAATGCCGGTCGCGCCGTGGCGTTTGGCATCCGGCAACAACGCCGGCACTGCCCACTCCACGATATTGTCCAGGCGGAACGGAATGCCGCGCAGATCGGAGGGCTCCATCTGCGACAGGCGAATATCGATCACCGCCGTCGCGTGCTTGGCGGCGACCTGCGCGACCATCTGCGACTTGCCGACACCCGGCGGGCCCCACAACATGACTGGCGTGTGCTGCCGGTCACGGGCGCTCAGGAATTCACGTTCAAGAATCACCAACAGTTCGGCGGGACGCATACGCTCTCACAATCGATAAAATAGCTAATTTTGTGCAAGCGTGCTTTCCATGAATTGCCTTGCGTACCTTGGGAATTTCAAAGGCACAGGGAAAACTAGGGAAAGCGGGCCTGCACAAGATTAGCCAAAATTATAGTGTCTTTCGGAGAGGAAATCCCGAGTTAATCAGTCATCGTGCGCTACCGGGCGCGCGGGATCGCGAATCCATTCACTCCAACTGCCGGCGTAGAGCTTGGCGCCAGCCAGTCCGGCGTGTTCCATGGCCAGAATGTTGTGACAGGCGGTAACGCCGGAGCCGCACATCTGTATCACGTGCTCAGGCGGCACGTTCTCGATGAGGCCTACGTACAATTCGCGCAACTCCTGCGGCGATGAAAACCGACCACTCACGTGCAGGTTGTCTTCGAAGGGAAGATTGATGGCGCCGGGAATATGGCCGGCGACCGGATCGAGCATCTCGATCTCGCCGTTGAAGCGTTCCTCGGCACGCGCATCCATGACCAGCCAGTCAGCCTGTTTCACCGCCTTGGCGACGGTGTTCGTATCCACCCACAGGTTGTCGCGCACACGCGCTGTAAAAGTTGCCGGCGTCACCACAGGAATATCCTTTGTTACAGGTCGACCTTCGCGTGTCCAGCGCGGCAAACCACCGTCCAGCAATGCTACGGCGTCGTGCCCGAGCCAACGCAGCAGCCACCACAGACGCGAGGCCATGGCGCCGAAGCTGTCGTCATAGGCAATCACCTGTTTGCTGTTGTCGATGCCCCACTCGCCCAGCCTCGTCGCCAACCGGTGCGGATCGGGCAGTGGATGGCGACCACTCAGTGGCGTGATCGGCGAGGACAGATCGTCGTTGAGGCGCGCATAGCGAGCTCGATCGATGTGACCGGCCTCATACGCGCGCCGTCCGATACCGGGATCGGACAGCGCAAAGCGGCAGTCCACCACCACCCACTGCGGATCGTGGATATGCAGTGCCAACGTGTGGCAATCGATGAGCGTGCGGTACATGGGCAGAAAAAAGGCCGCGTTGAGCGCGGCCTTTTTTCGGAATCAGTAGCCGCCCTTGCGGCGCGATTCCGGCAAGCCGGCGATGCGGCCGCCCTGCTTGCTCGGATCCTTCGGGAACAGATCGTAGACATCCTTCTGGATGACGTCCGTGCCCCACTTGTCCGACATGGCCTTGACGATGTTGCGGGTGTTCGGCTGATTGCCGCTGTTGTTGATGAATTCATCCCGCAGGAAATCGATCAGATCCCAGTGTTTTTGGGTGAGCGTGATGCCTTCCAGCTTGGCCATGTGCTCGGCCAGTTCTTTGCTCCAGTCCTCCTGATTCACCAGGAAGCCGGTGGCGTTGGTCTCGATGGTCTTGCCATTGAACTCGATACTCATGTTTCCCCCTTCAATTTCAGGAAAAGTTACGAATGGGTCATTGATCCAATTGCGCGAAAGCGCGCATGATACAAAGCGCAAGCGTCTATTCCAAGGCCTGTTTGACTTCCTTGATGTCCTTGTGCGGAATAAACAGCCCGCAACCCATGTGACGCAGCGGCCCGAGACCGCGCTGCTGCAGGGTGACGGACTCCTGTTGGTTCAGTTCGGCAAGCATCAGACTGCGGGTATGCACAGGCTGTCCGGGCGTGGCAATCACTTTCTCGATACCGCACAGCATTTTCTTCGGGCGCACACCGAGTGCCTCCATCTCACGCAGCGCAGCCTGCAGAAAGGCCGTCTCATCCAGACCTTCAGCACTCACCACATAACGTGAGAAAATGGTGGTCAGTGCACTGAGTGGTCGCTGAGTTGCCTTGTCCACGCGCAAGCCATGACCGGCGACATCAAGCTGCTGGCCGACCAGTGCCTGTGCGGCAACGATGCGTTCGCGTGGCACGCGCAATACCAGCTTGGTGCGGCGCGATAGGCATAGCAGGTCGCTGGCATTTTCCGGGCGCATCCAGCCATTGCCGGAATCCGCCACATGGATAGGATGCACGCCGGCCAAAGGTTCCCTTTCGAGCCATGGCAACACGGCACGCAGCGCTTGCGACAAGGCCCAGGCATGATCCACGGGTAGTGCGCGACAGTCGATCTGGTAAACAATGTCCACCACGTCATCCGGGACGGCGCGTACTTCCTCTTGGGTTTCCTGCCAAAACATGATCAGTTCACCGGCAGCCGTTCACGCAACGCATCACGGTCGAACCACCAGTCATCCTGCACCAGCACATCCACGACATTGCGCAGGCGCGGTAGAAACAGCTGCGGATCATGCAACTCGAGTTTACGCAGCCAGAAGTCGTAGGCCTCCTGGGACTGCACCTGACTGTGGCGGCGCGCCACGGTACCGAGCAAGTTGTTAGTATAAAACACAAGATCCTCATGCCGTCTGCCTTCGGCGCGCAGATCCGCGACATAGTGCGCGGTAACGGCCGCGACCGCCGCACCGTCGGAATCATCCGGCGTTTCCTCGACCACGTGTTCGAGTATCGCGACCGTCAGCTCTGGATCGATCGGGAAAGTCACGGCCAGCCAGATGCCCTGGCCCAGTGCGGCCAGGGAGCCGGGTTGGTCCGCGGCATACAGCACATCGCACGCCTCAACCGCGCCCTGCCAATTTTCCTGGCTCAGATAAGTATCGAGCGCGGCACGCGCCGCGTCCCACGCCGCTTCCATTTTTTCAAGACGGATGAGCAAGCGGGCTTCTTCCAGCATCAGATCAGCGTACGCGCTCGAGCGCCGATCTTGGATCTCGGCACGCTGCTCGCGCAGCGCGGCAAGACGCGCTTCCAGCAGGTAGGCGGATTCTTGAACCTCTTCGCCGCTATCGGCGTCGCGCATGTGCTCGTCTTTCAAATATTTCATGATGTCTGTGGCTCCCGCCAAAAAATTTGGCGTGTATGGATGAGGCTCAATATTGTGAGCGAGTAATGGAATGTATGCCCACAAACGCGCCTTCCAGGCGATCCTCCCAGTTCTCCGGCGTGTCCGGATAGGGCGGCTTCACGTCGATTTTGAAATGCAGCTCACCCGTTTCCTGCGCGCGCCGGGTAATCGTGCTTAGCAGCTGTTCGAAGTTCTCAAGCTGTGGATTCTGGATCAGGACTTCGCTTAGATAAAGCATGGGTCAAAGAACTCTGGATGTTGCATTCAATTCTGTGCCGCGGATGCGATCGTAATAGCGCGCCCGGTATATCAGCCGGGTAAGACCCTTGTCCACTGCATCCGCAAACTCCGTACGGTTATGCAGCACGTTGTTGCACAGCAAGCCCTCGCCGGCAGCGAGACGATAGCGAAAGACATAGGGCGAGCTCTCTGTGAGCAAGCGCTCCATGGCCTTGACTGCGTTGTGCGTCGCCTCATCCGCCTTCCATTCGATGCTTCGAGTACGTGCCGTATAACGCATATGGAGGCTGCCCGTTGCAGGATCAATGCTGAACACCGGACCGGTCTGCGCCGGGCGATTCTCGCCGCCGTCTTCGGTGTTGGCCGGAATGGTCATGGCATCTGGCGCCATCAAGGCACGAATGAATTGCGGGTTTTCGTCACGCAATAACAAATAGGCGATTTCTGGATCAAGCAACGTGTTCTCGCCGCCACTCGCAGCTGGCGAGACGCAGTGCAGCACGAAGGCGCGGACGCGCCGCTCCGACGGGTTGTAGTAGCCATCGGTGTGCCACAGGAGTCTTCGATTCGAGTAGGGGATGTAGCCTCGGCCAGCCTTCTCTGGCGCCCACTGCAGGGAGGTCACGGCATCCTCATCGGCCAGCAGGTTGCCATCGAGTCGGGTCAGACCGAATTGTTCCCCGAGACGGCGCGGAATCTGCTTGTCGGCAAGGCTGCCAACGCGGCTCACGTAGATTGCCATGTTGGTTTTGCGGCACAGCTGCAACAGGCGCTGTCGCTCCGTTTCGCGTAACGCACGCGGGTCATCCACCGCAACACACAGCGCCGCGACATCCGCCGGATAATCATTCAATTTGGCCTTACGCCATTGGGCGTAGGCCTCCACATTCTCGAGCGCGAACGGGCTAACGGGGAATCTTGGCATATTTTGTCTGGCCGGCTTCATGTGCGACTACGGCTTGGGATGCGCGCCGCCGTCTGTATGGGCGGGGTGCGGTTGGCTGTGGAGAGATTTCGAATAATATTTTAAACCGCCACACGCATTGAATGCTGTGCTGTACGGCACTTAGAATGCACAATTTTGGATAATCCAGCCAAAAATTGATCGATAATCTAAATTAATTTTTAATTGTAACATGCTGATTAAAATATAATAAATATTCTTTACTACATTCACGATTTCCCTCTCAGGGATTGCGGCATATCTCCTTAGGGGGATATCCTGTGCGCCCGCCCCCTCCCGAATGAATGATTTTATTCATGCATAAGGGGTGACTAGTATTCGCACCGCATCAGAACATAGTTACAAAAGTGGGTGCGAGGTCTGTCTCCCAATCCGATATTCGGATCGCCGCCGACAGGTCGCCCGCTTTTTAAAAGTAATTAAGATTTTCGAACGGTGTCTTCGGCACTAGACGTGGCTGAAGGCACCCTGATCCATCCTTAGGTTGCCACAGGAGGTCGTTTCAATGGCTCAAACACCGAAGAACCCGGAAAAGCACTCCACCTATTTGCCGCTGGACAAGAAAAAATCCACAAAGGCATTCCACAAAACCCCGATGCTCGACCAGCTCGAGAGCGGTCCATGGCCGAGCTTCGTAACCGGCCTCAAGCGCTTGGCGCTCAACAACAACATGATGGTCGACCTGCTCGGCCAGCTTGAACACTCCTACAAGACCCGTCTCGGCTATTGGAAGGGCGGCACCGTATCCGTATTCGGCTACGGCGGCGGTATCATCCCGCGCTTCTCGGAAGTCGCGAGCATGTTCCCCGAGTCCAAAGAATTCCATACCCTGCGCGTCCAGCCGCCGGCCGGCAACCATTACACCACCGACATGCTGCGCAAGCTGTCGAACTCGTGGGACAAGTATGGCTCCGGCTTGATCGCCTTCCACGGCCAGACCGGCAACATCATGTTCATCGGCACCACCTCCGAGAAGACCCAGCACTTCTTCGACGAAATCAATGAATACGGTTGGGATCTCGGCGGCGCCGGCCCGTGCGTGCGTACCGGCATGTCGTGCGTGGGCGCGGCCCGTTGCGAACAGTCCTGCGCCAACGAGCAGAAGATTCACCGCCTGCTGGTGAATGACTTCCTCGACGACATGCACCGCCCGGCCCTGCCGTACAAGTTCAAGTTCAAGGTCTCGGGCTGCCCGAACGACTGCATGAACTCCATCCAGCGCGCCGATATGGCCGTGATTGGCACCTGGCGCGATGACATGAAGGTCGACCAGAAGGAAGTGAAGACCTTCGTGAAGGGCAAGGGCCGCAAGTATGTCATCGACAACGTCATCAACCGCTGCCCGACCAAGGCCCTGTCACTGAACGACGACGACAGCCTGGCCGTTGACAACCGCAACTGCGTGCGTTGCATGCACTGCATCAACGTGATGACCAAGGCCCTCTCTCCGGGCGACGACAAGGGTGTCACCATCCTCATCGGTGGCAAGCGCACCCTCAAGATCGGCGACACCATGGGCACCGTGGTTGTGCCGTTCAAGAAGCTCGAGACCAATGAAGACTACGAGTGGATCAAGGAACTGGCCCACACCATCATCGACTTCTGGGCGGAGAACGGCCTGGAACACGAGCGTTGCGGCGAGATGATCGAGCGCATTGGTCTGGTCAATTTCCTGGAAGGCATCGGCATCGAGGTCGATCCAAACATGATCACCCATCCGCGCACCGGCTCCTACATCCGCATGGATGAGTGGGACCAGGAAGCGGCGAAGTGGAATGAGCGCAAGCACGCTGGCTAAGGCTGCTTGAGAGATCCGCCCTGCGGGGCGGTTTCTCGGATCGCGACAACGACTGAACATCTGAAGTTTATTGGAGGCAATAATGGCTGACATGCGTCCCCCGATCGAATCCGGCTGCCCGGATCCGTTTCAGTACATGCACCCGCTGATGATCAAGAACTTCGGCAACTGGAAGTATCACGATCGTCCGCGCCCCGGCGTGCTGCACCACGTGGCCCACTCCGGCGATGAAATCTGGACGGTGCGCGTCGGTACCCAGCGTCAACTCGGTCCGTACGAACTGAATCTGATCTGCGACATCATCGACAAGTTCGGTGAAGGTTTCGTGCGCTTCACCATCCGCTCCAACCTGGAGATCATGGTTTCCAAGAAGGAAAAGGTCGACCCACTTATCAAGGCCTTTGAGGAAGCCGGCTACCCGGTCGGCGGCACCGGCCCCTCGGTAACCATGATCTCGCACACCCAGGGCTGGCTGCACTGCGACATCCCAGGTACCGACGCCTCGGGCGTGGTCAAGGCGCTGATGGACGACCTGCACGAAGAGTTCGTGAAGGAAGATATGCCGAACCGCGTGCACATCACCACCTCCTGCTGCCAGATCAACTGTGGCGGCCAGGGTGATATCGCCATCAATATTCAGCACACCAAGCCGCCCAAGATCAATCATGACCTGGTGGCGAATGTGTGCGAACGCCCGTCGGTCGTGGCGCGTTGCCCGGTGGCGGCTATCCGCCCGGCGATGGTGAACGGCAAGCCGTCGCTCGAAGTGGATGAGAAGAAGTGCATTTGCTGCGGCGCCTGTTTCCCGCCCTGCCCGCCCATGCAGATTAACGATCCGGATCACTCCAAGCTCGCAATCTGGGTCGGTGGCAAGAATTCCAACGCCCGTTCCAAACCGATGTTTCACAAGCTTGTCGCGGCTGGCATACCGAACAACCCGCCGCGCTGGCCGGAGGTTAATACCATCGTCAAGAAAATCCTGCGCGTCTACAAGCAGGATGCCAAGGACTGGGAGCGCGTGGGTGACTGGGTGGAGCGCATCGGCTGGCCGCGTTTCTTTGAGCTCACCGAGCTGCCGTTTACCAAGTACCACATCGACAACTGGCGTGGTGCGCGTGCCACCCTGAATGCCTCGACGCATATCCGTTTTTAAGTCTTGATCCGGTAAGGCGACAAGCGCTATAAAGGCATACTTTAATCCGGCCTATTAGAATTAGAAGGGGACGCGACATCATGAAGTTTGGCATTCTGGTGAACGAAGGCCCGTACACACATCAGGCCTCGGACACGGCATATCAATTCGCCAAGGCTGCCTTGGAGAAGGGACACAAGATTCATCGTGTCTTCTTCTACCACGACGGTGTGAACAACTCGACTCGGCTCACCGAGCCACCGCAGGACGATCGCAATATCGTGCAGCGCTGGCAGAAACTGGCGGCTGACCACAAGCTTGATCTTGTGGTGTGTGTGGCGGCAGCCTTGCGCCGGGGCATCAAGGAAGAGAATCTCGCGGAAGGGTTCCGCATCTCCGGTCTCGGACAGCTCGTCGAATCAGGTATCCAAGCAGACCGCTTGGTCACCTTCGGCGATTAAGGGCAACCGACATGACTGAATCGACCGGTGGTATTGATATGGATGAGGAAACGAGCGGCGTCGTCAAGAAGTTCCTGTACGTCAACCGCAAGGCGCCGTATGGAACTATCTATGCGCTCGAGTCCCTCGAGGTGGTGTTGATTGCAGCGGCCTTCGACCAGGACGTGAGTCTCGCATTCCTCGACGACGGCGTGTACCAGATCGTCAAGGGCCAGCACACCAAGGGCATTGATGTGAAAAACTTCTCACCTACTTTTCGCGCACTCGAAGGCTATGACATCGAGAAGCTGTATGTGGAGAAGGAGTCGATGGAAGCGCGGGGCCTGACGGAAGCTGATCTTCTGGTGGAGGTAAAAGTCATTAGCACCGCAGAGATGACCGAACTCATGGCAGGCCAAGACGTTGTTATGAGCTTCTGATACGAGGGGAACAAGCATGCTCCATACCGTAAACAAATCGCCCTACGAGCGTAACACCTTCGACACCTGCCTGGCACACGTCAAGAAAGGCAGCGCCATTCTCCTGATCGAGGACGGCGTGTATGCCGCCATGAAGGGCACGGCTCCGGCGAAGAAGCTCGAGCAGATGATGAAAACCATTCCGGTCTATGTTCTGCAACCGGATGTTGAGGCGCGCGGCATGCAGTCGCGCGTTCTCGATGGCGTCAAGATGGTGGACTACGGCGGGTTTGTGGACCTTGCGGCCGAGTATCCGACCTTCCAATCCTGGCTGTAATGCTGCAGATCCACTTTAACCTAACAGGAGATAGCACATGAGCACGATTACCGTATCGGGCAAGACCGTTGAAGTCGATGAAGAAGGTTATCTCGTCAACCGCACCGACTGGAGCGAAGCGATTGGCGCGGAAATGGCCAAGATCGACAACTGCGAACTCACCCCGAGCCACTGGGAAGTAATCAACTTTTTGCGCGAGTACTACGAGGAGTACCAGATTGCTCCGGCCGTTCGCGTGCTGACCAAGGCGATTGGCAAGAAGCTCGGCGCCGACAAGGGCAACAGCAAGTACCTGTACGAACTGTTCCCGTACGGCCCGGCAAAGCAGGCGTGCAAATACGCCGGCCTGCCAAAGCCGACTGGCTGCGTCTGAAGCATTAATCGTCGCAACCCGCGGGGCACACAAGCCCCGCGCGTCTGCGTAACACCGTTCACACTCGGGGACCGCGATGTCGGCCGTGACCGTTATCTACGCGTTGTTGTTCTACGTTGCGACGGCGATCCTCATCGTTGGCGTGACGCGCAAAATTGTGATCTACGCGCGCACACCGCAGCCGCTCAAGATCCCAACCACGCCTGCCCCTACCACGCGTTTCGGTGTGGTGATGCGCATGGCGCGTGAGGTCACCGTCTTCGAAAGCCTGTTCAAGTCCAACAAGTGGACCTGGTTGTTTGGCTGGCTGTTCCACGCCTGCCTGCTTGTCGAACTGCTCTGGCATCTGCGCTACTTTACCGAACCCGTCTGGTTCTTTGTGCCGTTGTTGCACTGGTTCACAACCTTCACCGGTTTCGGCATGGTCGCCGGCCTGCTCGGTCTGTGGTCGCGGCGCTTCTTGGTGGACCGGGTGCGCTATATCAGCAACCCGTCCGACCATCTGATGCTCGCCCTGCTCGTTGCCATCGGTGGCAGCGGGATCGCCATGCGCTATCTGGCGCACACTGACATCATCGGACTCAAGGCGTTCTTCCTGGGACTGATGCGCTTCAGCTGGCAGCCGCTGCCAAACGATCCGGTGCTGTTTGTGCATCTGGCGCTGGTCGCCACACTCATGATCGTTTTCCCGGTATCGAAGCTGCTGCACGCTCCCGGCGTGTTCTTCAGCCCGACTCGCAACCAGGTCGACAACCCGCGCGAAAAGCGTCACGTTGCCGGCTGGTCCGCGCAATACGACAACAGCAAGTCGGACGCATAGATCATGGCAGATTTCGCGACACCCACTCTCCGCGAGTACCCGATCATCCCGCTGGTGCACGCCGATACCATGGCCCACAGCCGGACGTATGTCGCCAAGGCCGAATATCAGACGCCGCTCGGCTTTCCTGGCGAGCTGGTTGAGAACTGGGAGCAGAAGGCGGTCGACAAGCTTGGCGAACTGGTTTCCAAATCGCGCGCGCTCCAGGTGTTCCTCGACTCGTGCGTGAAGTGCGGTGCCTGCACCGACAAGTGCCATTACTACCTCGGCACCGATGATCCGAAAAACATGCCGGTTGCGCGCCAGGATTTGCTGCGCAGTGTCTACCGTCGCTACTACACCTTCGCCGGCAAGGTCGTCCCGTGGCTAGTGGGTGCACGTGACATGACCAAGGACGTGCTCGATGAGTGGTATACCTATTTCCATCAGTGCTCGCAGTGCCGGCGCTGCTCGGTGTACTGCCCGTACGGCATCGACACCGCCGAGATTTCCATGGCCGCGCGCGATGTCATGGATCACGTCGGCCTCGGCCAGAGGTACTCGAACGAAATCATCGGCAAGCTGCAAAAGATCGGCAATAACCTCGGCCTGCCGGAACCGGCCCTGCGCAACACGCTGGAAGGCCTCGAGGAAGACGTCAAGGACGAGACCGGCGTGGATGTGAAATTCCCGCTCGACGTCAAAGGCGCCGACATCCTGTTGATCACCCCGTCCGCAGATTTCTTCGCCGAACCGCACATCGATGGCCTGATCGGCTATGCCAAGGTGTTCCATGCCGCCGGGGTCAGCTGGACGATATCATCGTACGCCTCGGAAGCCGCAAACTTCTCGATGTTCATCGGCTCGCACGACAACCTGCACAAGGTGGCCATGCGCATCCGCAAGGCCGCGAAAGATCTCGGCGTGAAGCGCATCGTGGTCGGTGAGTGCGGCCATGCCTGGCGCGTGGCCTACAGTTTCTGGAACACGTTGATCGGTCCGTTTGACTTCCTCGATTCGCGCTACCCGATTCCGCAGCACATCTGCGAGTTCACTTATGACCTGATCCAGAAAGGCGCGCTGACGTTCGACAAATCCGCAAACGATGACAAGGTGGTTACCTTCCACGACTCATGCAATGTCGCACGCGCTTCGCGCATGGGCGACATGCCGGGCGGCCAGTTCGTTATTCCACGCGAAGTCATCAAGGCGGTGGTCAACAATTTCGTGGACATGTCTCCCGAGACAACTCAGGAAGCCACTTTTTGCTGCGGTGGTGGTGGTGGTCTGCTCACCGATGACCTCCTGGAGCTGCGCGTCAAAGGCGCGATGCCACGCATGCAGGCACTGAAGCAGGTAGTGGAGGAAAACGGTGTCACCCACATGGCGGCGATTTGCGCCATCTGCAAGGCACAGTTCACCAAGGTCCTGCCCTATTACAAGTATCAGATGGACATGATCCAGAGTGTCCATGGACTCGTCAGCAAGGCAATCCGGCTCACGCCTTCCGGCGAATAACGACCCCATTCATTATCATCACAGCTTAACGCGACAACCAGGAGATCCGTACGATGGCAACTCCCGCTGACAAGACCAAAGACGCAACCCAGGGCCACACTTGGCGCCGTTATAAAGATGGCGATCACACCTGGCGCCGGATGAACGACGTCATCTTCACCGCCGACGAAACCGACAAGTGCCCGACCTACGTGCACAAGACGCCGCCCTGCCAGGCGAGCTGCCCGTCGGGCGAAGACATTCGCGGCTGGCTGAATATCGTGCGCGGTATCGAGAAGGCGCCGAAAGACGTGAAGTGGCAGGAGTACTCCTTCCGCCGTCTGACCGACGCCAACCCGTTCCCGTCCATGATGGGCCGTGTGTGCCCGGCGCCCTGCCAGACCGGTTGCAATCGCAATTCGGTCGAAGATTACGTCGGCATCAACGCCGTGGAACAGTTCATCGGCGACTACGCCCTCAAAAATAATCTGGCCTTCACGGCCGGCCCGGAAACCGGCAAGAAAGTCGCCATCATCGGCGGCGGCCCGGCCGGTCTCGCAGCCGCCTATCAGCTGCGCCGCAAGGGCCATGGCGTCACCGTGTTCGACGATCACGAAGAACTCGGCGGCATGGCCAAGTACGGCGTGCCGGGCTACCGCCTACCGCGCGAGTCGCTGAACGGCGAGATGGGCCGCATCGTCAACATGGGTGTCGAGGTTAAGCTCAAGACGCGCGTCGGCAAAGACGTAGCCCTCAAGGACATTGAATCCAAATACGACGCGGTGCTGCTCGCCATCGGTTGCAAGGCCGGTCGCATGTTGCCAATCGAAGGCGGCAACGCCTCCAACTGCATCAGCGGTGTGGCGTTCCTCGAGGCCTTCAACCAGGGCCGCCTCAAGGCCGTATCCGGCCGGGTGGTGGTCATCGGCGGCGGCGACACCTCGATCGACGTCGCGTCGGTGGCACGTCGCCTCGGTTACATCAAGGAGATGAAGGAAACGGAACGTCCCGAGTACGTGGTGCTCGGACAGACCGCGCACGACGTGGCCGTAACCGCGAAGAAGGAAGGCGCCGAGGTCATGCTGATCTCGCGCCAGCCGGTGGACAAGATGAATGCTGCCAAGCACGAGATCGACGACGCGCAGCGCGAAGGCATTGCCATTCAGGGTGCGCTCCAGCCGGTCAAGGTCATTCTCGATGACAAGGGCCGCGCCAAGGCACTGCGTGTAGTGAAACTCGACTATACCAGCGGCAAGCCGGTTGAAATGCCGGGCACAGAGATGGACTTGGAAGCCGACCTGATCGTCTCCGCCATTGGCCAGGCCGGCAACTTCGAGGGCCTCGATGGCTTCGACAACGGCAAGGGTCTGATCAACGCCGACAAGTTTTATCAGGTGCCGGGCAAGCAGGGTTTCTTTGTGTGCGGTGACATCATCCGCCCGCACCTGCTCACCACCGTCATTGGTCAGGGTTCGATCGCCGCGGAAAGCATTGACCACTTCCTCAAAAAACAGGACATGGCCAAGCGTCCGAAGGTGGACGTGCATCACTTCAACCTGCTGGCCAAGCTGCAGGAAACCGGACTGTCGCCGAAGGAATTCAAACCGTCCGAGGCCGAGGGTCCGCGTCCGATCGACCAGGGCCTGCGCGGTACCGCGCTCGCCGGCAAGGGTGTGGGCGGTTTCGCGGTGCACAACTACGAAGACCGCGCCGAGGCCGAAGTGTGCCACTCGGACGAATTGTTCCTCGCCCACTTCCCGTATGTCGAACGCATCAAGCGCGTCGAAAAGGTGCCGAGTGCCACCGAGGTGCTCGGCCACTTCGAAGAGCGCATGCTCGGTCTGGACGAAAAACAGACCGTGGAAGAGGCCAAGCGCTGCATGAGCTGCGGCCTGTGCTTCGAGTGCGACAACTGCGTGATCTACTGCCCACAGACCGCGGTCAAGCGCACGCCCAAGGCCGAGTCCACCATGGGTCGCTATGTGTATACCGACTACGACCTGTGCATCGGCTGCCACATTTGCGCGGACGTCTGCCCGACCGGGTACATCAAAATGGGTATGGGCGACCATTGATCTGCGAGACCACTTCATCGTCATGCGCACTGTGAAATTGCTTCACCCCTTGGCCAGCTTGGTGCTGGCCGCTGGTCTGCTTCTGACTGGCGTCTCGGTCTTCGCCCACGACAACGAGGCGCCGGCAACAAGCGCCTCGGGTCGTGTGCCAATGCCGGTCCGCACCATCGAGAAGGGTGAGCACTGCGTGGAGCCTCTCGAAGTGATGCGCCGGGATCACATGAAATTGATCCTGCATCAGCGCGACATGACGATGCATGAGGGTATCCGCACTTCGAAGCACAGCCTCAAGAACTGCGTCGACTGTCACGCCGACTCAAAGACGGGCAGCGTGCTGGGCAAGGATGGTTTTTGCGAGAGCTGCCACCACTATGCGGCCGTCAAGATCGACTGCTTCGAATGCCATTCCTCGGTGCGCGAGGCGAGCGCTGCTGTCGCCACACCGCCGTCCACAGTACGCGCGCTTAGTAATACTGCTGTGCCTCAAATGACCAACGAAACGGCCAAGGGTAAAAAGCCATGAGCATTAACCGCCGGCAGTTTCTGGGCCTGAGCGGCGCGGCCATCGCCGGTGCCGCACTCGCCCCCGGCCTGCGTCTGATTGAACTCGCCCAAGCGCGTACGCCGGAAGAGGCTGCCACGGCCCAGCACCGCTGGGGACTGCTGATCGATTCCAGCCAATGCGCGGACGGCTGCACGGCCTGTGTCGACGCCTGTGCCGAAGAAAATGGTATACAGAGCCATGGACGCCCGGCCACGGACGCGCAGTGGATTCGCAAAGTCACCCTTAAAGACAAGCAGACCGGCTACGTTCAAAATCTGCCGCTCATGTGTCAGCACTGCGAGTCACCACCGTGCGTGGATGTCTGCCCGACGGGCGCCTCATTCAAGCGCGCCGACGGCATCGTGCTGGTCGACAAGCACATCTGCATCGGCTGTCGCTATTGCATGATGGCCTGCCCGTACAAGGCGCGCTCATTCGTGCATGAAGTCACCACCGGCCAGAAGGCGTATGCGCCCCGCGGCAAGGGCACCGTCGAATCCTGCACCCTGTGCGTGCAAAAAGTGGATCGCGGCGATGGCAGCACCGCCTGTGCCGACGCCTGCAAGAAGGAAGGTCACCAGGCCATCCTGTTTGGCGACCTCATGGATCCGAGCAGCGAGATCAGTAAGCGTCTCGCCAGTCAGCCATCCATGGAATTGCGCGCAAACCTCAAACTCAACACCGGCGTCCGCTATCAGGGCCTCTGAGAACCACTGAAACGCTATGGCACACGTTCACTATCTCAAGATCGAAGGTCGCAGCGCAGGATTTTTCGCCCTGCTGGCACTGCTGGCAGCATTGATTGCCACCGGCCTTGGCGCCGCCTTGTACATGGAGCACAACGGCCACTGGGTGACGGGCATGAGCAACCAGATCATCTGGGGCACCCCGCACGTGTTTGCCGTGTTCCTGATTGTCGCCGCCTCGGGTGCGCTCAATGTGGCGTCCATTGCCTCGGTGTTCGGCCGCCAGCTGTACAAGCCGCTGGCACGCCTGTCTGGCCTGCTTGCCATCGCGCTGCTGGTGGGCGGTCTCGCGGTGCTGGTGCTCGATCTCGGTCGCCCGGAGCGGTTGATCGTGGCCATGACCTATTACAACTTCAAGTCGATCTTTGCCTGGAACATCATTCTGTACACCGGCTTTATGGCCGTCGTCGCTATCTATCTGTGGATGATGTTCGAGCGGCGCTTCAATGACTACACGAAGCCCGCCGGCATGGCGGCATTCCTGTGGCGGTTGACCTTGACCACCGGTACCGGCTCGATCTTCGGGTTCCTGGTTTCGCGCGAGGCGTATGACAGCGCCATGCTGGCACCCATGTTTATTATTCTGTCGTTCGCCTATGGGCTGGCGTTTTTTATCCTGGTACTGTTTGCCGCAACACGCTGGACCGATCGACCGCTCGGCGATGTGATGGTTGTACGTCTCAAGAATCTGCTCGGCGTGTTCGTAGCGAGCGTGCTGTATTTTGTGGTGGCCTACCACCTCACCAATCTGTACATGACCGGCAAGCACGATCTGGAACGCTTCATCCTGCTCGATGGTGGGGTCTACACACGCCTGTTCTGGATCGGACAGATCCTGATTGGCGGCGTGCTGCCGCTGGTGCTCCTGTACTCGAAACTCGGCCGCTCCCGCTGCATGATCGCCCTCGCAGCGATCCTGGTCATTCTTGGTGGACTGGCGCAAATGTATGTCACCATCATCGGTGGACAGGCGTTGCCGATGCCGTTGTTCCCGGGAAAGGACGTCAGCAGCAGTTTCTTTGATGGCGTAGTGGCAACGTACACACCCAGCCTGCCGGAATTCCTGCTCGGTATCGGTGGCATTGGCATCGCGCTCGGCATGACGACGTTCGCTATCAAGGTGCTGCCATTTCTGCCGCAGAGTCTGGCGGATGCCGACGTCGACCCGCACCACAAGACCGCGTAAGAGCTTTTTGCAACAAACACGCAAAGAACGCAGAGAAATCCGGGATCAGATCGGCTTTCAAAAGTACGGCATCCTTTGCGGTCTTTGCGTCTCTTCGCTAGAAGTTCATACTTAAGCGTATGAACAGACTGCTCATCTCCGCTGCCCACAAATCCTCTGGCAAAACCACGCTGTCCATCGGCCTGTGCGCCGCGCTCGCGCAACGCCACCTGCAGGTTCAGTCCTTCAAAAAGGGCCCGGACTACATCGACCCGATGTGGTTGGAACTGGCGAGCGGACGACCTTGCCACAATCTCGACTTCTTCCTCATGCCAGACGAGGAGATTCTCGCGACCTTTGCCGCGCAGGCCCGGGACTCAGATATCGCGCTCATCGAAGGCAACAAGGGATTGTATGACGGACTCAACCTCGATGGCAGCAACAGCAATGCCGCGCTTGCCAAGCTACTGGGCGCACCCGTGATACTCGTCATTGACGCGCGCGGCATGACGCGCGGGGTAGCGCCTCTGATTCTCGGCTACCAGGCCTTCGACCGCGATATCCGGATCGCTGGGGTGATCCTGAACCAACTGGGTGGCGCACGTCACGAGCGCAAGCTGCGCGCGGTCATCGAGCACTACACCGATGTACCGGTCATCGGCGCGGTCCATCATGACGAGCGCCTCGCGATCATCGAACGCCATCTCGGCCTGATGCCAAGCAACGAGACAAGCGCGGCGCGCGCCAAGATCGACGTCATTGCGACAGCCATCGCCGCTCAGGTGGATCTCGACCGTTTGATGACGATCGCCTCCTCTGCTCCGGTGTTGCCTGTTTCTGATATTCAGGAAGGAACCCTCCCCCAAACCCCTCCCGCGAGCGGGAGGGGGGAATTGGACAAGATCCCCATTAAGGTGGGCATCGCACGTGATGCGGCATTCGCGTTCTACTATCCGGGCGATCTCGACGCCCTGCGCCGGCAGGGTGCCGAACTGGTGCCATTCGACACCCTCAAGGATCCGCATTTGCCGGAGGTGGATGCACTGTTTATTGGTGGCGGTTTTCCCGAAGTACACATGCAGGCGCTGGAGGCGAACCGCAGCCTGCGCTCCGACATCCGCCGGGCAATCGAGTCCGGTTTACCGGTGTACGCCGAATGCGGCGGACTGATGTATCTCAGCCGCAGCCTGCGCTGGAAAGGCACGCAATGTGAAATGGTAGGCGTCATTCCTGGCGATACCGTGATGCACGACCGGCCGCAAGGTCGCGGCTACGTCAAGCTGCGTGAAACCGGAAAGTCACCCTGGCCACGCGTCGCGGATGCCGCCGTTGAAATCCGCGCTCACGAATTCCATTATTCCACCTTAGAGAACGTAGCAGCCAATCTGGAGTACGCTTACGACGTGACCCGGGGAACGGGAATCGATGGCCGACACGACGGTATTGTGTATCGCAATGTACTGGCCTGCTACACCCATATGCGTGATGTGGGCGGCAACCACTGGACAACACGCTTTGTCGACTTTGCTCGCGCGCAATACCGAGCGCGACGGCGCAACGTTGCCAACGGCTGAACGAATCATTCTTCTACAACCATCCGAATCCGACAAGGAATTGATACCGATGATTACCATTACCCCCGAGGCGGCGGCGCAAATCCGCAAGGCCGCAGAACTGGCCGACGCCGAAGACATGTACCTGCGTCTGGCCGCAAAACGTGATGATGACGGCAACATTCAATATGCCATGGGTTTTGATGATATGGGAGGCCAGGATCAGATCTACACCTCGGAAGGAACCGATGTCCTGATCTCTGATTCCTGCAAGGAACTGCTGCGCAACGCGACCCTGGATTATGTAGAAATCAGTTCGGGGGCGCACGAATTTATCTTCGTAAACCCAAACGATCCGCGCCATCAGGCAGCCCAATCGGACCGCTCCTGATCAGCCCTTTGCGGTGTTCTGGCGAGCGATTCTCATCACACGCCCTGCCGTGGCAAAACCACACGCCGCCACCCATACGGATACTCAGCGTTCTCCCTGTAATTCACAGCAACGTGGCTTATGGCACCCATGCCGGCCCGAATGCCTGCATGCATCGCATATTTTGCTATCATGACCGCATCAGGCCGTTGGCCGTAACCCATCCTGTATCAGGATATTGAAACATGTCGTTCTGGCGTAACAATCAGGCAACTCGGCCATCACCCTGGCGTCGGCTGAAACAGAAACTCGGTACGGTGTCGGGTATGGCCAGCGGTGAAACACCGACGTTTCGCAAGTTATTCTTGTGGCCGTCCGTGTCGATCCTGGCGGTGCTGCTGCTGACCACCGTCATCGGCTTCATAGGTCTGGCCAGTCCTGTTCACCGGGCCATCTTCCTCTTGATCCTGACCATTGTTGGCATCGTTGCGCTGGCGATACTGCTCTTGCGGCTGCGCGCACAATTGCTCAAGCCAATATCCCAATTGCGCAAATGGGCCTCGCGTGTACACAGTGGCCGTTACACGGCACGCATCCCCGAAGATATGCAGGGCGGGTTTGCGCAACTTGCCCATGACTTGAACGATTTGGGCGATGAATTGCGCTCACTGAATCTCGAGATGTCGGTGCGAGTCCGCCGCCATACACAGCATCTGGCGCGCAAAACCCGTTCCCTCGAGATTCTCTACGACATTGCCTCCAGCCTGAGCAAATCCCGCACTCTCGAGGAACTGCTAGAGAGTTTTCTCGACACTTTCGTGCAACTGTTCGACGCACGCGCCGCCATGGTGCGGCTGGTGACTGAGAACGGTCAGTTACGCCTCGTAGCCAGCCGCGGTCTCGATCCACATGTGATCGAGCGCGAAAAGCTCATGCCAATGGACCGCTGCCTGTGCGGCCAGACTGCCCTGGGTGGTGCGGTACACATTCAGAAAGGGGCTACCGCCTGCACCGCGATTCTGGGTATGCCGCTCCTGAAGGATGATTGCCACGAACTCGTGGCCGTCCCCATCCAGTACCATGATCAAACTCTCGGTGTGTACAACCTGGTTCTGGACAAACCGGTATCAGATTTCGGAGACGACCTGAGTGATCTGCTGACCAGCATCGGCCGACACCTCGGCATGGCCGTCGAAAAGGCGCGGCTCGACGACGATACCCGGCGACTGGCCATCATCGAAGAACGCAATTCCATCGGCAATGAACTTCACGACTCTCTCGCGCAATCGCTGGTCAGTATGCGTCTGCACGTAAAACTGCTCGGCGAGATGCTGCACCGGAAAGACCTGTACAATGCCCAATATGAAGTACAACGTTTGCATCTTGCCCTCGAAGAAGCACACACCAGCCTGCGTGAGCTCCTTGCCAACTTCCGTTCCCGTATGGACGAGCGCGGCTTGGTACCCGCTATTGAGGAAATGGTTATGCGTTTCGAGGAGGAGACCGGTATCGCAGCCTATTTTCAGAATGAGTGTGGCGAACTGATCTTGAGCCCCACAAAGGAGATTCAGGTGTTCCGTATCATTCAGGAAGCACTCGCCAATGTGCGCAAACACAGCGATGCACGCACCGCGCGCATTCTGCTCCGCAATGAAGGTGGCGACGTCTATCATCTCCTCATTGAGGACGACGGGCTCGGCATGACGCCAGTCACCTCCTCGGGACGTGGCGAACATGTCGGACTTACGATCATGCGCGAACGCGCCGACCGACTCGCTGGCTCCCTCCACATCGAGAGCGATCCGGGCGAAGGCACGCGCGTGAGCCTGACCTTCGCGGCGTCCGCTCCCGCCCTCTCGCAGACCGCCTGAACGCAATCATGCGTGTTCTCCTGATTGACGATCACACCCTCGTACGCAAGGGTCTGGAACAACTGCTTCAGAGCCGTGGGGTGGAAATTGCCGCTTCCGTCAGCAGCGGACAGGAAGGCATCGTCCAGGCACAGACACTCCATCCGGACATCATCCTCCTGGACATGAAAATGCCGGACATGAACGGAACCGAAACACTCCGGCAACTGCGTGCCGTAGGGGTGTCTGCCCCGATCCTCATGCTCACCATGAGTCGCGACGAACAGGATTTACAGGCAGCACTGCGCAACGGTGCGCAGGGTTACCTTCTCAAGGACATGGACCCCGAAGATTTGGTGCCGGCGCTCCAGGATGCACTGGCAGGCAATAATGTCGTGGCCAAGGAATTGATTGGCTCGCTAACACGTCTTGTCCAGGGTCAGAGCGGTCGAAGCGCCAGCAAGACCACATCGGCTGGACTGCTCGCGGAACTCACCCCGCGTGAACTGGAGATCCTGCGCCACGTGGCCGAAGGTGAAAGCAACAAGGCCATCGGGCGCGCGCTCGACATCACCGACGGGACGGTCAAACTGCATGTGAAATCTATCTTGCGCAAACTTGGCCTGCGTTCGCGCGTCGAGGCGGCAGTACTGGCAGTGGAACATGGCCTCAGCCGGAAGGCCGGGACCCACGACTGAGTCAGGTCGCCGTCACCGGTGGCGGCAAGAACCAGCTGAGCTTTTCATGCAATAACACCACGTCACCGACAATAATGAGCGTGGGTGCCTTGATACTTTCCTTTTGCACCAGTTCCGGAAGATACTGAAGCGTGCTCACGAATACACGTTGATTGGGTGTCGTGCCCTGCTGGATCAGCGCCACCGGGGTGGAGGCCGGCATGCCGTGACTCGTGAGCCCTGCGCAGATTGCCGGGACTCCATGCAACCCCATGTAGAAAACCACCGTCTGGTTTGGCTGGGCCAGTGCCTTCCAGTTGAGATTCACCGTGCCGTCCTGCAAATGGCCGGTGACAAACACCACCGCCTGCGAGTAATCGCGATGGGTAAGTGGAATCCCAGAGTAGGCGGCGCAACCCGAGGCGGCGGTAATGCCCGGCACGACCTGGAACGGGATGCCTTCCGCCGCCAGGGTTTCGATCTCCTCGCCACCACGTCCAAAGATAAACGGATCGCCACCTTTCAAACGCACCACACGCTTGCCCTCCTTCGCCAAGCGTACCAACAGCTGATTGATGTCTTCCTGCGGGATCGCATGGTTATCGCGCTCCTTGCCGGCATAGAGTTTCTCAGCATCGCGTCGCACCAGTTCCAGCACCTGCTTGGATACTAATCGGTCATACACCACCACGTCAGCCTGCTGCATCAGGCGCAGGGCACGGAACGTGAGCAGGTCCGGGTCACCCGGGCCACCGCCAACCAAATAAACTTCGCCCAGCGCGATACCATCCTGCGTGCTGGCCAGTTGCTTCTCGAGCGCCACACGCGCCTCATCGTCGCGCCCGGCGTAAACCATCTCGGCCACGGCGCCTTGCAATACGCGCTCCCAGAACACGCGCCGTTCCGCGCCAGGTGCAAAACGTGCCTTTACCTTGTCACGGAAGGAACTGACCAGTGTGGCGAGCCGCCCATACGCGGCCGGAACGAGCGATTCCAGGCGTGCCCGCAACAGCCGCGCCAGTACCGGTGAGGCACCGCCACTCGACACTGCCACGACCACGGGCGAGCGATCAATGATCGCCGGCATGATGAACGTACACAATTCCGGTCGATCCACGACATTCACCGGGATGTTCTTGCGTTGTGCAGCCTCCGCCACCAAACGATTTACCGTTTCATCGTCGGTCGACGCAATCACGACGCGCTGGCCGCCCACATGTTCGTCACGAAAAGTGGCAACAAGGTGTGTGAGTTTGCCGGCTGATTTCAATGCAGCGAGTGTTGAGTTCAGTTCGGGTGCGACCACCGTAATACTTGCCTGGGCCTTGAGCAGCAGCTCAACCTTGCGTGCCGCCACATCACCGCCGCCAACCACAAGACAGGGCTGACCGCGAACGTTTAGAAAAATCGGGAGAAATTCCATCTGGAAATGAATGACTTTTATCGTTAAAAAACAATATATTACATAATTATTATAAACAGCTTTCGATATAAACCTATAGCCAAAAATGGCTCCTGAGTGAGCCCGCTAACTGGCGGAGAGTGAGGGATTCGCCAACCGTCGCTATGATGACCAATCTTTCAGTACGTTTAAGGTGTCTGCTGCTGACACTTGGCGTACCAGTACAGTGTACAAATAACATCCCTCAAAACCAAACCTGAATGAATGCCTCGTATCTGACTACGATAACCTTTGAAGGTTTGCTATTTCAGAACCGATTCGCAAGCCTGACTGAATCTGCAAACACACTTATCCAGCTGTTCAGATTTCCGGGGTTAGTTCCCGATTGATCAGCCGGGCGGGCTGGGCACGGGAAACATCAACCAGCACCTGCACGTCTAAGGCACGATAGCGACGACGCACGACCGCAGACCACTGGATCGCGCAATACCATGCTTCCTGCCGGCGGCGGCCCGGCGTCACCCGAGAGGTAAACAGTGTATTCCGCGCATCCGTCACGCCGTCTTCCCGCATGGTATCGAGCCATAGCCTGGCACCACCCTCGATATCGGTGTCGTTAGAGGCCAATCTCGCGTTCTCCGGTAGGCGGAGTGATATTTTCGTGGCGTTCCCGCCGCCGACGAAAAGGTGATCGTAATGCAACAGCGTGCAGAGAATCTCGATCGTGTGCGCCACCCGCTTGCCCCAATGTTTCTTGCCGGCCTTTTTGAACGCGGCCTCGCCAATATAGTCGTTATATGTCTTGTTCTTGTAGATCGGGTGATGGGCAAGCTCGAGATGCGGTATGATTTCGCCACTGCGGAGCAAGGCCGTGCCCACGCCGGTGCCGAGGTCAGCACCAGTTCAAGCCCCATTCCTTTGATAAGGGCCATGCCCTGCATCTCCGCATCGTTGATGAGGTGCGCGGGCGCGATTTTTGCGTTTGGCGGTCACGATGCATACCTCCATTGGTTCGGCGCCGTTGATTTCTGATAGCGCTGCTATAGGGAATCACCACGCGGTCGTCGCCTCCGCCAGCCACACTCGCCATTGTTGACAGCTGCTGGCGCGCGGCCGAATTCCCCCGAACCTCCGTGTCGAGAAACGTCAGCCTCCAGGTGAAGAGCGCGTCGTTGTCCGCCGCCTCGGCCAAGCCAAGAGGTTCTAACCTTGCGATGCAGTTGCTACTCGAGTCGCTTTCTGTGTTCGTAACTCAGTGCGCTGTGCTTGGAGGCATTGTCCTTGATCCTGGTACTGCGCCGGCAGCCAGTCGTTTATCGACGGCGGGAACAGGTAGTTCGTGTCGCGATTGATCAGCTTGAATGGACTCATCTCGTTATCCTGTGCAGCTCTGGTCTGGCGTTATTTTGTCAGCTCTTGAGAGGTCAGTCCGACAGGCTGCTAGGTCTGATAACTTATTGAATATATTTAAGAAAACTACTTTCAAGTGGTAAAATGCGTCCTCGCAGAATCGTTTGTCGCTATACTACTTTTGGTTCTATAGACTTCTATAAACAATATGTATGCAAGATAATCAGAAACCTACTGTCTCCTGCACTGCAGATTTGCAACGTGAAGTTGCTGAATTGATGATCGAGTGTCTGAACCTAGAGGTCACAGCAGATCAAATCCCACCTGATGCCGCGTTATATGGCGAAGGCTTGGGCCTGGACTCGATTGATGTGTTGGAAGTTGCGCTGGTCGTTTCCAAGCGCTACGGCCTGCAACTGCGTGCAGACAGCGCAGACAAACAGCACGTTTTCAGCTCATTGCGCAGCCTCGCCGACTATATCGCAGCACAGAGAACCCGCTAATGGCACGCCGCATCCTACGCTGGCTGGGAATTGCCACACTGTTAATCGGCTATCCGCTGCTGGCGCATTACACTAACGAATCTGCGCACAGCGGCAACTTGGGTGCGCTGGTGTCCCTAGCACCCGCGGTATTGCTTGCACTGCTGCTGGTCTGGCGTTCATCCCAGCGTATTGTCATGCTGGGTGTGCTTGTGCTGGCGTGTGCAACATTGTGGGCCGGATGGTCGGCGCTCGAGCAACATTTTGGGCTGGTTTACTGGCTGCAATATCTGGGCATGCAGCTAGTACTATTCATAACCTTTGCGCGCACCTTGATCGCCGGGCGCCGACCACTGTGTACCCACCTCGCAGAGGCAGTGCATGCACCGTTGACACCTCAGCAAGAAATCTATACACGCCAGGTCACAGTAGCCTGGACCTTGTTTTTTGCCGCGATGGCGTCAGCTTCCACCTTGCTTTTTTTCCTGGCGCCCCTGACCATGTGGTCAGTTTTTGCTAATTTTCTGACGCTGCCTCTGGTCGCGCTGATGTTCATAACCGAGTATTGGGTACGCCGATGGGTGCTACCCGATATGCAGCACGCGCACATTCTCGATGCGGTACGGGTGTTCCGGAATACATTGGCGCGCCCCCGCTAATCGTAATCGTTAGTCGCAAGCTTAATCATGTCTCCACTGCCGCTGGTATCCCATGTCTCTCAGGACAGTATCATCGCTTGGCGCACCGATGGCGCTGTCACGCTGCGCCAGTTCCTGGCCGAGGTCAGGCAGCTCGCCGCCCTGTTTCCCGCTGGGGGTCATCTGCTCAATATATGCAGCGACCGTTACCGTTTTAGCGTGGGTCTGGCAGCTGCCATTGTGGCCGGCAAAGTGAGCCTGCTGCCATCTACCCACACCACGGATACGGTGCGCCACATCAAAATTTTTGCACCGGATGCGTTTTGTTTGACAGACAGTGACCTGTGTACGGTGGATCTGCCCCAACTGCGTTACCCAGCGATGGACGTTAGCCAAGCGGACACATTTTCCATTCCGCAAATTGATGGCAGCCAGCGCATCGCAGTGGTATTCACTTCAGGCTCGACCGGCACGCCACAACCGCACCCCAAAACCTGGGGTGCGCTGGTCAGCAGTGTGCAAACTGAGACAGCGCGCCTTGGGCTGTTACATGACACACGCTGCACCCTGGTTGGCACCGTACCACCGCAACACATGTACGGATTTGAATCCACGGTACTGATGGCATGGCATAGCGGCAACGCCTTCAGCCATAGGCAGCCGTTTTACCCGGCCGACATTTGCCAAGCACTGGCGACCGTGCCCACGCCGCGAGTGTTGGTGTCCTCGCCCGTGCATCTACGTGCCTTGCTGGATGCTGGGCTGACGCTACCGGAGATCACAGGGGTGGTATCCGCCACGGCGCCGCTGTCCGCCCAACTCGCGCAGGACGTTGAGGCACGCTGCAATGCGCCGCTAATGGAAATCTATGGCAGCACCGAAACCGGCCAGATTGCTACCCGCCGCTCCACGCAAACGACTGAATGGCAGTTATTTCCCGGTATAAAATTGATCGTGGAGGGTGACTGCGTGCGTGCGTGCGGCGGTCACATCGAGACACCAACCGTCATGAATGACGTGATTGAACCTATTTCTGACGAATATTTTTTACTGCACGGGCGCAAGGTAGACCTAGTCAATATCGCAGGCAAACGACATTCGCTGGCAAGTCTCAATCACCTGCTTAATTCCATACCTGGCGTTGTAGACGGCGCCTTTTTCATGCCCGACGAAACCAGTCCAGACCATGTCACCCGGCTTGCTGCATGCGTGGCGGCGCCAGGCGTGGAGGCGCCCTTCCTGCTGGCGGCGCTACGCGAACGTATAGACCCGGTTTTCCTGCCGCGCCCACTGCTGTTTGTGGAGGCACTGCCACGCAACTGCACAGGTAAGCTGCCGCGCGAGGCGCTGCAAGCCCTCTTGCAGGCGCGTAACGCACAGAAATCCGCATGAATAACACCACGCGCTGGATCGTTCCGCTAGATCATCCCGCGTTTGCCGGCCATTTTCCCGGCACCCCCATTCTCCCCGGTGTCGTGCTGCTGGACGTAGCACTGCAAATAATTGCCGACACTCGCGGGATCGCACTGGATCTCTGCGAGATCAGTTCAGCCAAGTTTCTGAGCCCGGCGAATCCTGGCGACGAACTGGTGATCCAGCACAGCCTGTCGAGCAGCGGCGCAATACATTTCGACATCGTGGCGGGCATGCGCAAAATTGCCAGCGGCGGTATCGCGCCGAGATCATCTGTATGACATCGCGCCCGACAGCCAGCCAAGCCGCCTGGGCGCACATCCCGGAACGCAGCAACATGCTCATGTTGCGCATCATGACGTGGCTTTCACTGCGCCTGGGGCGGCGCGCAGCGCGCGCTGTGCTGCATCTGATCGCCAGTTATTTTCTGTTGTTTGCACCGGCCAGTCGTCGTGCTTCAAGAGACTATCTCAGGCGCGCACTAGGTCGATCTGCCCACTGGCACGAACTGTATCGGCATTTCTTCAGCTTTGCCGCCACCGTTCATGATCGCATCTACCTGCTAAACCGCCGCTTCGACTTGTTTGATTTTGAAGTGCACGGCGAGGACACATTGCGCAATCTGCTTGCCAGCGGCAATGGCTTGTTTCTGATAGGCGCGCACCTGGGCAGCTTTGAAGTGATCCGCGCGCTTGGCCGGAAAGACACGGATTTACACATCGCGATGGTCATGCATGTGGATAACGCACAAAAAATCAACGCCATGCTGGCTGCCATTAATCCGGACGCCGTGCAGGACATCATTGGCCTGGGACACATTGATTCCATGCTCAAGGTGCGGGAGCACCTAGAGGACGGCTGTGTCGTCGGCATGTTGGCCGATCGCACCACGGGCAACGACACCCTGTACCCTGTGCAAATTCTTGGTACTGACGCCCACTTGCCCAGCGGACCGCTCCGAATGGCCGCGATGCTGCAGCGTCCAGTGGTGTTTATGACCGGGCTGTATCTGAGTGGCAACCGCTACGCCATCCATTTCGATCCTCTGGCGGATTTTTCTGACGTTGCGCGCGGTCAACGCGATGCCGCCCTGGAAGTGGCCATCACCCGTTATGCTGAACTACTGGATCAATACTGCCGTCAGGCGCCATACAACTGGTTTAATTTTTTCGATTTCTGGCAGTCAGCATCCACGACAACACCTCGCAAATCACGATGAAACTGCCCTCCCCCCCTGTATTTTCGTTGCGCACCATGCGAAACGCACTCGTCACACTGGCGCTGATGTTGGGACCTGTCATCAGTCACGCCGCCGAGTGGGGGATTGACCAGCTCATGCATGGCCTGGCGCAAACCCGCTCCGACCATGCTCGCTTTATCGAGACTAAATACATCGCCATGCTCGAAGGACCGGTGGAATCCTCCGGGGAGCTGTTCTACATTGCCCCCGACCATCTCGAAAAGCGCACTCTCAAACCAAAACCCGAATCCATGATCCTGGATCACGGCACACTGGTAATCGAACGTGGTCGCCAAAAACATCATCTGCCATTACAGGATTACCCGGAGCTGGCGGCTTTCATCGACAGCATCCGCAGCACCCTGGCGGGTGACCGCAAGGCGCTGGAACGCAATTACCGACTGAGTCTGGAGGGCACAGCCGAGCACTGGACACTGCAACTACTGCCGGTGGACAAAAAAATTCGGGCAGTGGTAAAGCGCATCCGTATTGCGGGGATGGGCGACTCCGTGCGCAGCGTCGAAATTACCCAGGCCGATGGTGACAGCTCGCTCATGCTTATCGATAACTTGGCCACACCGTGAAGCAAGCCCCAGTGCGGCGCGCTCGGACAGCGATAGTCCTGTGGCTGGTGTTTATACTCGTATGCGCCATCACTATCAGCCGCAGCCAGTTCACCACCGATTTATCGGCATTTTTGCCGCGCAGTCCCACCCCCGAGCAGCAATTGCTCCTGGATCAGATACGTAACGGCCTGGCCTCGCGCCTTATTCTGGTGGGCCTTGAAGGCACCGATGCGCCCACCCGTGCCCGACTTTCCAAACAAATCGCCCAGCGTCTGCGCGCTGATCCCGCCTTTGTCAGCGTCAATAATGGCGAGCCGGTCAACACCGAACGCGATCATGCTTTTCTGTTCAACAATCGCTACCTGCTCAGCCCTGCAGTGACGCCTGCACGCTTTAGCGTGGACGGCCTGCATGCCGCCTTGAGCGACAGCATCAACTTGCTCGCCTCGCCAGCCGGGCTGCTGGTCAAGTCGCTGCTGCCGCGCGACCCGACCGGTGAAATGGTGCAATTACTCGACCAGCTCAACAGCGGCACCCACCCGAAGCTGGTTGATGGTGCATGGGCATCGCGCGATGGCGCGCGCGCCTTGATGCTGATGCAAACGCGCGCTTCGGGCGCCGATACCGATGCCCAGCAACGCGCCATGGCTGCCATCCGAGACGCGTTTGACACGGCACCCAGTGCAACACCTGCCGCCAAACTGGTGATGTCCGGCCCCGGTGTGTTTTCGGTGACGTCGCGCGACACCATCCACAGTCAAGTCAGCCGCCTGTCCATCATCAGCGTGGCGCTCATCGCGACGCTGTTATTACTGGTGTATCGTTCCTTCGCCGCGCTGGCATTGGGTTTTTTGCCCGTAATCAGCGGAGCACTGGCAGGCATCGCGGCAGTCAGCCTGGGCTTTGGGGCGGTGCACGGGATCACCCTGGGTTTTGGCACCGCACTGATCGGGGAGGCGGTGGATTATTCAATCTACCTGTTTGTGCAATCAGAACAGGGTGGTTCAGACCATCAGAACTGGATCAAACGCTTCTGGCCTACTGTCCGTCTCGGTGTATTGACCTCGATATTCGGCTTTGCTTCGCTGCTGCTGTCCGGCTTTCCGGGTCTGGCGCAACTCGGCCTGTATTCGATTGCCGGTCTGACAGCCGCCGCCATGGTGACCCGTTTTGTCTTGCCTCATCTGCTGCCAACGAACTTTCGCATTCATGACGTCTCGGCTATCGGCCGCGGTCTATCCCGTCTGGTACAGCACACCGCTGCACTGCGCTGGGCGGCCGCGATACTGCTGCTGGCGGCCTGTGCCATCGTCGTTGAGCACCGCGCCAATTTGTGGAATGACCAGATTTCCTCATTAAGCCCGGTATCGCAAGCCGATGTGGCCTTGGACACAAGTCTGCGCGCTGACATGGGTGCGCCTGATGTGCGTTATCTGGTGGTGGTATCCGGTGCGAGCCGGGAATCTGTATTACGGTCTTCCGAACAGGTCTCCACGATACTGCAAACGCAAGTCGATCAAGGCGAACTCGCCGTATTTGAAAGTCCCAGCCGTTATCTTCCCAGCACAGCGACGCAGCGCGCGCGTCAGGCCAGCTTGCCCTCCTCTGCCGTGTTGGAAACGCGGCTGGCGCAAGCTGTTCAGGGATTACCGGTGCGCGCGCAACTGTTTACGCCGTTTCTTGCCGATGTCGCCGCCGCGCGCGGCCAGCCCTTGCTGCAAGCTACCGATCTTTCACAGACCTCGATGGCCATGGCGGTAGATGCGCTACTTGTCCAGCAAGACCGACACTGGAGTGCCTTATTGCCGCTTACCGCACCCAAAGGTATCAGCATCAACGCAAACCGAATTCGCGCCGCCTTGAGCGCCATGGGCTTACCCAATGTGCTGTTTGTGGATATGAAAGCCGAGTCCGACCGCCTGTATTCTGGATATCTGCATGAAGCCATCCAGTTGTCGCTAGGCGGGCTGGTCGCCATTGTCGGACTGCTGCTCGTGGTTTTTCGCTCCCCCATGCGCGTGCTACGCGTCATCGCGCCGCTGGCAGCCGCGGTCATCACCGTCACGGCGGGATTGGCCGTGTTTGGCCAGCAACTGATTATTCTACATTTGGTGGGTTTGCTGCTGGTGGTCGCGATAGGCTCCAATTACGCCCTGTTTTTCGAGCATGCTGACCATCCTCTCCCCAACCCCCTCTCACAGGGAGAAAGGACAATGGCTGAGCCAAAACCGATAGCCCACATGATTTCGCCCCGCACGCTGGCCTCGATGCTGTTTGCCAACCTCACAACCGTCGCAGGTTTTGGCCTGCTGTCATTTTCCAACGTATCAATATTGCAGGCCATGGGCGTCACCGTGGCACCGGGCGTCATCCTTGCCCTGATTTATTCTGTGATTTTCGCCAGGCAACCCAATGCATAATACACGCTGGCAACCCACACTGTTGATCCGCGCCTCCATCGTGTTGCATTTTCTGGCCGTGATCGCCGTCATCGCAGCGCCGGGTCAATGGCGCTGGGCGCTGGGCGCCGTGCTGGCCAATCACGCCCTGCTCACGCTGGTCGGGCTTTGGCCGCGCAGCCACTGGCTGGGGCCGAACTGGGCACGACTGCCCACCGCTGCCAGTGCCAGAAATGAAATCGCCCTGACCTTCGACGACGGTCCCGATCCCATCGTTACTCCGCAGGTGCTGGATATACTGGATCGTTACGCTGCCCAGGCCAGCTTTTTCTGTGTCGGTAAAAATGCCGAGCGTTACCCGGACTTATGTCGGGAAATCGTGCGCCGTGGCCATGCCATCGAAAACCACAGCCAGCATCACCGCCATCACTTTGCGCTACTGGGACATTCTGGTTACATGCGTGAATTGCAGGCCGCGCAGGACACGCTCACTACGATAACCGGTGAGCGTCCCTTGTTCTTTCGTGCCCCGGCCGGCTTGCGCAATCCATTTCTCGACCCGGTGCTCACTCGATTGGGGCTACGGCTGGCCAGCTGGTCGGCACGCGGTTTCGACACCCGGACCAGCGATGCTGAGCGCGTTAAATACAGGCTGTTACGCCACCTGCGCGCGGGCTCCATTCTGCTGTTGCACGATGGCAACGCGGCACGCACATCCAATGGCGTCCCCGTTGTGCTCGAAGTACTCCCCACTGTTCTGGCCTCCGCTGCGGCTGCTAATCTGCGTTTTGTTACCTTGCGTCAAGCCCTTGTCTGCCGCGTGGCAATATTGCAGCGCCCCATGGAGAACACGCCTTGAACGAAACCAGTGCACCGATGCCCTGGTACCGTCACATGGCAGCGGTAATGGCCAAGCATGTGTATCTCAAGAGCATCGGAACAACGCTTTTCATCGGCCTGTTTTTCACTGCTTACCTCTTTTTGCTCAAAGAGCCGGTCTACCCAACCACGGTGATGCCCATCACCTTGCTCGATCGCCTGATCGGTTTTCAACCCCTGGCCTTGCCCCTGTATGTATCACTGTGGGTCTATGTTTCCCTGCCCCCGGCATTACTGGCGACGCGGCGCGAGCTGGTTGGCTATGGGTTGGCCATGGCCGGGACCTGTCTCGCAGGGCTGATCGTCTTCTACTTCTGGCCCACGGTGGTACCCGCCGCCGATATCGACTGGGCTCAGCATCCAGACGTGGCCTTCCTTAAAACGATGGATGCCTCGGGCAATGCCTGCCCTTCGCTGCACGTCGCCACGGCCATTTTTTCGGGTATCTGGCTACATCACTTGCTGCGCGGCTTTGGCGCGCCGCGGTGGTTACTTCTCATCAATTGGGTGTGGTGTTCCGGCATCGTGTATTCCACCCTGGCCACACGCCAACATGTGGCGGTGGATGTGTTGGCCGGTCTGGTGCTGGGGGCGCTGGCTGCCTACCTGTCATTGCGACATCGTGTGGACGCGGGCGCAACCGGTTACGTCCACCACCCATGAGTTTGATCCATCGCGTTCACTGGAATTTGCTAAAATCCTCCGCTCCTGACGATTGGCTTGCTTTGCTTTGAACTCGCTCTGGCTGTCCCATTTCACCGCGACCAGCAGTATCGGTCGCGGCCTCGACCAGACCCTGGCGGCGCTGCGCCAGCGTCGTGCCGGGCTGGTGCCGTGTGCGTTTGATAGCGTGGATCTGGCGACGTTCATTGGCAAGGTGCCAGGGGTGGATGCGGTGCCGCTTCCGGCGCAACTGGCCGACTTTGATTGCCGCAACAACCGGCTCGCGTTGCTGGGATTGACCCAGGACGGCTTTGCCGAGGCGGTACACGCTGCCATCGAAAAATACGGGGCGCAGCGTGTTGGTGTGTTTCTCGGCACCAGCACCTCCGGCATTCTGCAAGCCGAGCTGGCCTACCGTCGACGCGACCCGGTGACGGGCGCATTGCCTGCCGGTTTTATTTACCGCACCACGCACAATACGTTCTCCGTCGCCGATTTCACGCGCCTTTATTTTGGCCTGAGCGGTCCGGCGGTCGCGGTGTCATCGGCGTGTTCGTCCAGCGCCAAGGTGTTCAGCTCGGCACGGCGCATGCTGGCGGCGGGACTGATCGACGCGGCCGTGGTGGGTGGCGTGGACTCGCTGTGCCTGACGACGCTGTATGGCTTCAACTCGCTCGGCCTGGTATCTGAACAGGCGTGTCGCCCATTCGACGCGCAACGCAACGGCATCTCGATTGGCGAAGCGGCTGCCTTCGCGCTACTGGAACGCAGCCCGGAACACCTGGATGCCGATGCCGTGCTACTGCTCGGGATCGGCGAATCCAGCGATGCCTATCACATGTCATCGCCGCATCCGGATGGACTGGGTGCACGCATGGCCATGCAGGCCGCGCTGAACATGGCGGGGTTGAAGCCGGCTGGAATTGACTATATCAACTTGCACGGCACCGCTACCCAAAGCAACGATGCCGCAGAGGGAAAAGCCGTGGCCGCCGTATTCGGCCCAGACATACCGTGCAGTTCCACCAAAGGTGCGACCGGACACACCCTGGGCGCTGCCGGTGGCGTGGAGGCGGTGATTTGTGCGCTGGCGCTGCAACACGGCTTGCTGCCCGCCGGGCTGAACACTCAGCAACTCGACTCCACCCTGGATCTCGATTATGTACTGGAAAATCGCGAGCAGCCAGTGACGCGTGTGCTCAGCAATTCATTTGGATTCGGCGGCACCAATTGCAGTCTGATCTTTGGACGAGCGGGTAACCCATGAGGCTCACCGCATATATCGAAGGCATCGGCTTGCTCGGCCCCGGTCTGAGCGACTGGCCAAGCAGTCAGACTGTCCTTGGCGGGAAACAACCCTATCAGCCGCACAAGACCATCCTGCCGCCCCCCACGTTGCTGCCAGCGGCAGAGCGCCGGCGCAGTGGCGCGATCGTCAAACTCACCCTGGCGACGGGGCTGGAGGCCATCGCTGCAGCCGGCCTCGATGCGGCTAACCTGTCCAGCGTGTTTTCGTCTTCCGGCGGCGATGGAGAAAACTGCCACGCCATCTGTGAAATGCTTGCCTCGGATGACCGGCAAATCTCCCCGACACGCTTTCATAACTCCGTGCATAACACGGCCGCTGGGTATTGGAGTATCGCCACCGGCGCAATGACCACATCATCGGTGCTGAGCGCCTTTGACGCCAGCTTCGGCGCAGGCCTGCTGGAAGCACTCACTCAGGTCGTGGTCGATCGCACACGCACTGTTTTGCTGGCGTGCGATACTGCTTACCCGGAGCCGCTCTACAGCACCCGCCCCATCCCCGATGCGTTTGGCATTGCGCTGGTACTGGCACCGCAACACAGCGCACGGGCCCTGGCGAAAATCACCGTCAACTTGACTGACGCTGGCGCCGACCGGCTCGACGATGCCGCGCTTGAAAGCCTGCGCAGCAACATCCCCGCCGCACGTGGGTTGCCGCTGTTGCGCGCTATCGCACTGCGACAGGACCAACGTGTGGTGCTGGATTACCTCGACAGCACGCGTCTCGCCGTGGCAATCGCGCTGTGCTAAATCAAACCACGCTGAATCACGCCTGGATTGCCCGCCACATCCGGCATCAGGGCAGCATGTGCCTGCTGGACTATGTGGAGGCATGGGATCAGCAGCGCATCCAGTGTCGCGCCAGTAGCCACCGCGCCGCCGACAACCCGTTGCGTGCTTACGGCCGACTTGGTGCCGCCTGTGGTATCGAATACGCGGCACAGGCCATGGCCGTGCACGGCGTCTTGCTGGCACCAGTAGACAGTACCCGTGCACGGGTCGGCTATCTGGTCAGCGTGCGCGGCACACAGCTACACGTGTCCCGGCTGGACGACATTGCTGCCGATCTGCTGGTGGAAGCCACCTGCATCACGCGCAGCGAAAACAATATTCTTTATCAGTTCAGCGTCCGTGCAGCGGGTCGCCTGTTGCTGGAGGGCCGCGCCGCGGTCGTGTTCAATGCTGACGCCCTCACACCCACTTCAGGAGAGGCGCCATGAAAAATGCCCTGGTTACCGGCGGCAGCGGCGGCATTGGCGCGGCCATCTGCCGCCGTCTGGCCACCGATGGCTGCCATGTTTTCATTCATGCCAATCGTAGTCTACAAGCCGCACAGACCCTGGCCGATTCCATTTGTGCAGGCGGTGGCAGTGCGCAGGTACTGACATTCGATGTGACGGACGGCACAGCAGTCGCCGATGCGTTGTCCCCTCTTGTCGAGCACCAACCGATCCAGATCTTGGTTAACAATGCCGGCATCTATGACGACGCCGTGTTCCCCGGCATGCGCCCCGAACAGTGGCACCGGGTGATCGACGTATCCGTTCACGGCTTTTTCAACGTCACCCAGCCGTTACTGATGCCGATGATCCGCAGCCGCTGGGGGCGCATTATCAATGTGTCTTCCATCGCCGCGCTGACCGGCAATCGCGGTCAGGTCAATTATTCCGCTGCCAAAGGCGCGCTCAATTCAGCCACCAAGTCGCTGGCGCAGGAAGTCGCCAGCCGGGGCATCACCGTCAACGCGGTCGCGCCCGGCATTATCGACACCCGCATGAGCGAATCTGTCTTCGATGCCCAGGATATCGCGCGCCTGGTGCCGATGAAACGCGCCGGCACCCCCGCGGAAGTTGCCGACCTGATCGGGTTTCTCGCTTCTACACAGGCAGCCTATATTACCGGGCAGATTATTTCCATCAACGGCGGCATCATTTAACGGTGAGTGACAACATGACCTCCTCAAAGCCAACTCCGGTGCGTGCACCGCACCTCCCGCTGACCGATTACTACCAAACCGAGCAAGATCGTCAAGCTTACTTACGCCAGATTTTTGATAACACCGCCGCCGATTACGACCGCATCGAGACGATGCTGGCGTGGGGTTCTGGTTCCCGCTATCGACGCGAGGCGCTCATTCGCGGCGGTTTGAGAACCGGCATGAAGGTATTGGACGTCGGCGTGGGCACCGGCCTGGTTGCCGCGCAAGCCTGCATTTTGACCGGCAATGCCGCCCTGGTCACCGGAGTCGATCCCAGCCCCGGCATGCTGGCCGCCAGCAAGGTACCTGACACGATGGTGTTAATTGAAGGTCGCGCCGAATCTTTGCCATTTCCTGACGCTACTTTTGATTTTTTGAGCATGGGTTATGCGCTGCGTCATATCAGCGATCTGGGCGTGGCCTTTGCTGAGTTTGAACGGGTTCTGAAGCCGGGTGGCCGTTTATGCATTCTTGAAATTACCAAGTCGCAAAACCGTTTCGGGCAATGGCTTCTTAAGATCTATATGCGCGGCGTGATACCGTTGCTGACACGATTCGTATCCAGGCAAAAGGATTCCGCGACGATGTGGCGCTATTTCTGGGACAGCATAGAAGCCTGCGTACCCCCCGAATATGTCGTAGCCACACTCGGTGCCGCGAACCTGACGCAGGTTAAACGGCATTTGGAACTTGGCGTGTTTTCGGAATACCAAGCGCTCAAGGCCGATCCTGGCCAGACTAACTAACTGCTCTCAAAACCCATGACTGCAGCCGTTCACATCGCAGCCCATAAAACCGAAGCACTATTGTTTTTCACCCTCCTGCAACTCAGCGTGATCGTGCTAGTGGCCCGTATCGGTGGCGAAATCGCGCTGCGTATCGGCCAATCAGCGGCTGTCGGCGAAATCATTGTCGGGATTTTGCTGGGGCCGTCATTGTTTGGCCTGCTCGCTCCGGAGCTGTTTCAGTATGTGTTCCACTCCGGCACACCCGAGCCGATGCAAATGCTGTCACAGATTGGCCTGGTATTGCTGATGTTTCAGATCGGCCTGGAGTTCGATTTTTCCCACCTGAGCGAAGCCCGCAACCGCAGGGCGATGTTATGGGTTGCTGCTGCCAGCCTGATGGCACCGTTTTCGCTCGGTTACAGCATCGGTCATATCAGCGCTCCGATTCTGTCGCCCAGCGCGCATCCGGTGGCAGCGGCGCTGTTCATCGCCACCGCGTTTTCGATTACGGCGTTACCGATACTGGGTCGCATCATGATGGAATTCGACATGACACGCACGCCGATTGGTGTCATCGCCATCAGCGCCGCGGCGATCAATGATGTCATCGGCTGGCTGTTGCTGGCGCTGATTACCACGCTCACGTTGTCCGATTTCGACGCAGGCCGCTTTTCCCTGAAGGTGGCGCTGGTGCTGGTGTTTTTTGCCGTGAGCTGGTTCGGCGTGCGCCCGCTGATGAAGCGTATCTTGCATCGCTTCGATGCCAGAAGCGGCGCGCTTACCAATAATCTGCTGGGGATCGTTTTGGCGGCGATTTTCCTGTCTGCCATGACCACTTACCAGCTCGGTATTTTTGCCATTTTCGGCGGTTTCATGCTGGGGGTGTTGTTGCATGACGAACACGCTTTCGTGACAACCTGGCGCGCGCGCATCAGTCCGTTCGTGATGGTATTTTTCCTGCCTATCTTTTTTACTTATACAGGACTGCGTACTAACATCGGCAGCCTGAATAGCGCCACCGCATGGGGCTGGTGTGTGCTGATTGTGTTTCTCGCCACGCTGGGCAAGTTTGGCGGTGCCTATCTGGCCGCGCGGGTAGCAGGCTTGAACCACACTGAAAGCAAGATACTGGGCATCCTGATGAACACCCGGGCGCTGATGGAGCTGATTGTCATTAACGTCGGCTACGACCTGGGTGTGATCTCGCAGCAGATGTTTACCATCCTGGTCATCATGGCGATTTTCAGCACGGTCATCACCAGCCCGCTGTTGCGGCGCTGGCTGCCGCGTATTGGCATTCCTATTCCGATATACTCAAAAACGTCCCAACGCACGCCTTACCAGCAAAACGGGTAACCGCAACACAAAACCAACAAACAGACGCGTGTGCATCCAGGTCAATAACACGTTGTCGCGCAGGTAACAGAAATGCGAGACGCCGCCCTCTCCCGCGCGGTAGTAGCGCACCGGGGCAGGCAGGTTGACCGGCTTGACCCCGCGCCAGCACAGGCGCACCACGGCCTCTGGGTCGAAATCGAAGCGGCGCATCCACGGCTGATGGCGCATCGCCCTTCGCAATGCTTCAACCGGATACACGCGAAACCCGAACAACGAGTCGCCAATGCCTGCCCACAACGTTTCCAGATTGGCCCACCAGTTGGATATGCGTCGCCCTTTCACGCGCAAACCCGGCGCACTGGCATCGAATACCGGCACGCCCAATATCATTGCAGCTGGCTGTCCGGAGGATTCTGCCATGAACGCGGGGATACGTTCGGGTGGATGCTGGCCATCCGAATCCATAGTTAATACGTGGCTGAATCCCGTCGCTGCCGCCTGTTCCAGGCCGTGCAATATCGCCGCACCCTTACCCTGGTTGCGCGGCAGTACGATCACGCGCAGTCCGGCGTCTTGCGCCGCCATCGCCAGCAAGCCCTCGGCGCTGCCGTCGGTGCTGCCGTCTACCACCACCCACACCGGGTTCCAGTATTGGCGTGCCGCACGCACGGTTTCATAGACCTTGGCACCGGGGTTATAGCTGGGGATGAGAACAAGATGCGTGGTCGAGACCACAGTCATGACGGTGTACGGGAAGTGAGGCTTGGAGTACGGTCAGCCTGCGTGGACAGGGAATCGGTCGGGTAGAATGCCGAGTCTTGCACCAGCTCATGCGCAAAGTAGTGTTCCAGTTCAACCATGAAGCGCTGGGTATGCTGCGGTGGATCAAAGCGCCGTCCCAAGCGCACCCGATAATGGATCGGCATGGGTGGTTTGCGAAACAGCGACCAGCCTTTGCTCAGATACGCCGAATCGGTTTCTATCAGAATCGTCTGTACTGGCACCTGCGCATGATGCGCGATCAGTCCGATACTGCCCTTGAGCGGATTGACCGGGCACGAGGTGGTGCGGGTACCTTCCGGGAATAGCAACAGATGGCTGCCGCAGTCAAAATCCTGGGTTGCCAGATGCACCATGCGCCGCACCGGTTCACTGCGGATGTAGCGCGCCAGACGGGCGCCCGCGCCGAGAAAAATATTGTTCATCAGATCGGCTTTAAGCACGCAGGCGACATTCGGCAAGCGTGAAATGACCATCACTGCATCCAGCAGGCATGGATGATTGGGCGCAAGAATCAGCGACGGCTCATCGCGCAGGACATCCAGCGCTGCAAGGTCAAAGCTGCACCGGTGCGACATGCGAAGACTGGCAAGATAAAATCGAAATGCTGCCATGATGACGTAACGTCCCAGCGCCCTTCCCCGGCGCTCGGACAGTAACGGGTAAGAAATTAACGCAAGCGGCGTCCATGCCAAGCACAGCATCCCCAGCCAGACCAGGCCGAGATACAGCACCAGGTAATCGTAGCCAGTCAGCAAAACACGCAATGCGGTGCGCATGATCAGTCCCAATGACCGGACATGAATACCAACGGATGCGCGGCCGTGGCCTCAATTTCCAGCAGCAGATCCTGACGACACACATCAGCCTGCAGATAGACTGCTTTGAGCGCGTCGCCGACGTGGTGCGCCAGTTCGACGCGAATCTGCGCCAGATCTGCCGGGTGGCGCACGTATACCTTGTAATGCAGACTGGACAGATCGAACCTGCGTTGGCTCGCCAGACGATTGGCCTCGGCCAGCACGGCCTTGATATTGGCTATGGTTTCGCGGGTTTGTGCCACGACATCGGCGTGGTGCATGGTAGCGTGACCAACAATACTGGCGGTACCAGATATAAACAACACCTCATCCTGTCCCAGACGCACCAGGCTGGCGCGCGAAAACGTCGGACTGCGCGGGCCATATTGCTGAGGATATTCGTAGGCACTGATCTGACGCGGGTTTTCAATGCTCAGCGGCGCCACACGTCCGGCTAAAAAGCCAATGGTCAGTGGCCCCTGAGCCGAACCCAGCGCACACGCGGCAGGGGCGTTCCCCGCCACATCGCGACCATAAGCAAGGAAAGCGTCCTGCCGTCCCAGGTTGAACTGACGATAGCGCTCCAGTCCAAAGCTTTGGGCGTTGATGTCCGACATGTAATTCCAGAAACGGTACAGATATGGGAAGCGCAGCGTGTCGAGCAGCGAAAATACCTGACGATAGGCCGACTCGGTGGCCTGCTGTAAAGGCGTTTTGTCTGCACTGGCTTCGAACAGTGTTTCGGACAGTACAATCACACCAAACAACACGCCATCGTCATGGCGATAATGAATAGCGCCACACTGACCTTGCATCATTTGTCCAGTACCGTGCCAAACTTCGCAGATTGGATCGCCGGCATCCAGTCTCTGCATAGGTACGTGTATACAAGGAATCGCCATGCCGGCTTGCTTCTGGCTCTCAACAGCATCCGCAGGATAACAGTGGGCGCCAAGCACACTGTTTTTCCGTTCTGCCAATTGGCTAAAAAACGCAGCAATAGACGGATTTTCGCCATGCACAGGGGATACCGTGTCGCGCATCAGTGCATCGCTGCGCCAGTCTCATCCACAACCCGAATATTGTGTTTGCGCATCCGCCATGCCTTCACAGTGCGACCGAGATTGAGCAAGGATGCGGCGTAATACAGTCCTTTGAATAGCCGCAACGGGCCATGAATCGGTGTTTTGCCAAACACGTCACCGGCCAACACCGATAACAGCGCCTCCTTTATGCGAAAAATATTTCGCGGCCCCATAAACATATTGCGTAGGGTGGGGTTGGTGACTCGATAAATAAACCAGGAGAATTCCTTTGGACCAATTCGCATCGTATTGTCGAATTTTTTCAGTGCAGCAGCCGCCTGCTGCGGATGACGCAAGCAGGTGTCCACGGTGTCGGCCCCGACAAAGGCGCTGTGCATGGCCAGCATCACGCCAGATGAAAACACCGGGTCAATAAAAGTGTATGCATCGCCCAGCAGCAGATAATTGCTGCCGTGGGTACGGTCACACACGTAAGAAAAATTGCCGGTGGCTTCAACCGGTGTAGTCAGCTTCGCGTGTTGCAGTCGCGCATTCAATGGCGCGCACAATGCGATGGTTTCCTGAAAAAACTGCTCGAGCGATTTTTTGTTGCGTGTTTTCAGGTAAAATGGCCAGGTCACCGCACCGACGCTGGTCGCGCCATCGGACAGCGGGATAAACCAGAACCAGCCATGCTCAAACCAGAATATGGTGATATTGCCGGCGGCCTTGCCCAAGTTGCGCACGGCACCCGAAAAGTGGGCATAGATGGCGGCACTGTTGTGTTTCTTGTTGCGCTGCTTGGCTTTGAAGCGATTGCCAAGAAAGGTATCGCGGCCTGAGGCATCCAGTACAAAACGTGCATGCACCGTTTCGATGCTGCCGTTATCGTGGCGGCCCTGCACCAGGGCACCGGCATTGTCGGGTAAAAAATTGACGTCCTGCACCTGACAGCCTTCCACTACACGGACATTTTTACGGCTGGCGTTGCGGATCAGAATTTCATCAAAATCGGCGCGGCGTACTTGATAGGCCATGGGCATGGACTTATCCATGGCATCGGCAAATTCGTACGATTGCTTGTGTTCATGCCAAGGCGAGACAAATTCTGCGCCCCATTTTTCCATGCCGATGGCCTTGACGGCGTCAGCCACGCCAAGCTTTTCCAGAAGTGGCAGATTTGCGGGGAGCAGCGATTCACCGATGTGAAAACGCGGATGGTGCGCTTTTTCCAAAATAGTCACGCGATAGCCACGCTCGGCCAGCAGCGCCGCGGCAGTCGAGCCTGCGGGTCCACCACCGATTACCAATACGTCGCAATCCGAATCATGGGCGGCGGAGACTGCGCGGGGGGTGCTCATTGCTGAACGTGGCATGTTATTCATCCTTACAAATTCTATCACATTACACTGGTAATCTCGTGATTTTGAGATATCCAGATAGTGACTAACTGCGGCGCAATTGCCCCTATTTTCTGCAATTTAACAACATGGCCAGAGAACATCTTGAATTATGGTACAGCATATTTTTCACATATCACCATTCGGGTGAGGTCCTAGATTTAAGAATTGTTGGCTTTCCGCTGCTCCCCAAGGTTAACTGCTTTCTTTAGCGATCCGGACGAACGCTGTTGAAGGATGATTCCCCGTTTGACGTGGGCATACCGGAATTAAATCGTAACCCACAGAACATTTTTCCGAGGTGGAACAAGCCGCATTCGAGCACGGCAACGTGTCCCCACGGCATGAGTGCGTCACCTGACAGTAATGTTGCAGGAATGACTGTTGGCCTACACGGACGCGCAGAGCTGCCGTATCCGCATTCACTATGCCGTACTGACCGGCGAATGCCTGTATTCATATTCATAAATACCATCGCCTTCAGTTGATCCACAAGGTGACCGCACGAAGATCAGACAAAAATTCAGGCCAGGTTGCGCCAGCCGCATATTGAAGGACACACACGCCTCCTGTATCTCCTCTTGTCAAGTACCAATGGCGGCACGCAAGCGCTGTTCTTCTTTGTTATTCAAGTAACACATGGGTGTATCGTCATGACGCCACTGTTTAATCTTCGCCACGGGGTGACTATCAAGAATGCTCTACTCGACTTGGTCGTCCACACCGGTGAGGATGCGCGGCGCGGCGCCATTCGCTACTTTGGATAACGAAGCACGGAGAGCGGCGAACTCGTTGCCAGATCGACCGAGCGTTGTCGCACCAGGCGCACCGCCTCCGGGCGGTCACGGGTGCCAAGGGAAGACATAATTTCCTGTTTATCTGTCTAATGGCACCGAAGATACTCGGGGATCTTCACCCGAAAATAGTAGGTTGTGCCGCGTTTGTGCAGCCGAGCTTGATAGTGCATGCCCGCCGTCAATGGCTCCATAGTGGGCCACCTTGGTGTACCAGTCAGACATGCATAGGTGCCCGAAAGAACGAACCTTGTTATTTTTTCGGATATGGCGGAGAGGGAGGGATTCGAGCTCCCGGACCCTTGCGGGTCAACGGTTTTCAAGGCCGTTCACAAGCGGAAACAGATCATAGAATTAACATCGGGTATCGTTCCTATCTTATTATTATAACAGGAATATAATACCCTATACGATCCCTCATTGTCCCCCGCTGTCCCTAAATATTTCAGGGCCAAGTGTGCCAAATTCGTGACAAGGAATTTTGTGGATCTGGTCTGAAGGTCGCGCAGATCAGAACATCGTCTCGCTACAATTGACGATCACGCTCCCAGCCAAAGACTGTGGCATTCACGAGCGCGTCATCGATGCGCTCCAACTGCCAAGCGAACGTTACGCTGGCCGCACCAGCCGGATGCGCTGCGGCGTCGAACAGTCGCGCACTCGGGCTATTGCCTGAGGCGCTGTCATAGTGCAACGCGAGGCGCGGGCCGATGTCGTTGGGCCCGTGTGGCGTGTCATTGCGAATCGAAAAATCTGCGGTGCCGGTCGAAGGCTTGGACGAGAACGATTCGCCGAGGGACGACGTCATGCCGCCCGCGTCGGGAAGCGACGGAACCTGCGCATCAAAGCCGACATCGAGGCTCATGATTCCGAGAACGCGTTGGCGCAATCAATCGCGGAACGAAGGACTATGATCGACCTCTCCACTTGCAGGCTAACTGTCGGGGTGGCCAGTCAGGTTGTGGATGTTTGCTTCGCCTGTCATTTAATAATTCTCCTTCCCGCTCGGGCTTGGCGCGCTTGTACACCTCCTCGAAACTGCGCACGTGACGCCGGATGAATTCCGCACGCGCCGCACCCTCCAGCTTGAGGATTTCCTGCCGCGGGTCCGGACCGAGAAGGGGATTTCCCTTTTCCACTTTGGTCGGGAAAATCTTCACGACGGGAACTTTGCCTTCCGGGCAAACGGACTTGATCCGCAGACCAGTGGTGGCGGCAGCAGCTTCTTCCTTCGGATGCTCTCTTTCCCCACGGGCGCGAGGCGTCGGCGCCATGCGCTTCGGTGGAGGTTTCACATCTTTCGGCCTGCTGACACATTCAACCGATGGTAGCGCCGCGTCATCCGCCGCAGCGACGGACCCGCTGATGCACCACAGCCCCCCCGAGACCAACGACGGCCAGAACCAGAGACATCGAAACTAGATTGGACTTCATTGACATTCCTTCTCATGGCAGGCGAGGACAGGGTGGCGATATGTCACAGCGGCACTGATTCGTTACCTGCATCTTACCGTCCGTCCATGTAACAAAATCCAAGGGGGCGTAGTGATGTTCGACGCCGTGCGGTGGCAGCGCTCGGGGCGTCACCGTACCGTCTGCCAACGGTTCATGCCCCGGCCATTCGATGTTACCCGTGGCCACCCGCGCCGGGATCAGCCAATAGTCCCCGCTCCGATATCTACCGCCGGAGGCAAACTGGATCTGGACGCCGTCTTCCAAATCGATCCAGACGGGTTCGCCAGGCGGCGACAGCGACTCTTGCACCGGCACGGCACCCTGGTAGAGAACCACGTCCTCGGTTTGAATTTGATCCCAGCGTCGCACCTTGGGCTTAAGGGGATACTCGCTCCATGCCAGGCTGGCCGATGCCGGCAAAGAATCCGGATCCACGGATAATACGTTGCCCTCCACCTTGGCGAGTTTTACCAGGACGCCCGGCTCTTCCCGCAAGTCCAGGGTATCGTCTGATAACTCGACCCAATTGCCGGCGGCAAAACCCCGTGCGTTGGCCACCTCCAGCTCAAACTCGCCACCGGCGTTGCCCAACCAGGCAGTGGCGATACTGCCGTTGTCGCGCGACCATTTGAAGGTGGCGACACCGACACTGCCGCCTTGATGGATCTCGACGCGGTAGAGCTGATTTTCGGCGCCGCGGTATTTGGCGTCGGGCGATATGACACACACGCCCTGGTCCTGTGCGCCGGGATCCACCCGGGCTGCCAGATTCGGTTTGTCTGTCCGTTGCAGTCGATTTAAAAGGTCCGCGCACGACGTCGGATCACCCACCGCGCCGGCGGCGGACTCATCATATTTCGCGATCTGTGCGTCGATCGCATCGATCTCCTTTTTAATCTTATCGAGCTTCTCGCCGGTGGCCTTTTTGGCTTGTTGTTCTAATTTCTTTCTCGTTTCCTGAAGTTTCGTCAGCTGCTTCGCGGCTGTGCCCCCGCCCAAGGCTGGAGCCTGGGTCTCGGACACCCACGCCTTTACCTGCCACACCACTTTAGTACGTGTACAGGTATCAGCGCCGCCTAACGCCTTCTCCCGGATAGTATCGTCTTCGATCGGGGTGATGTGACGCTCCCACACGTCCAGATATAGCCAGAATTTCTTCTCGCCAGACTGCTTCATGGCAGCGAGCAGCGCGTCGTCCGTCGGAGGAGAATAATCCGGCTGGGTGCTGTAGGTGCACTCCGCTGCGTTTTCCACCAGTATCCCGTCCACATAATAGCGGCCCTTGCTGATGGTAAATCCGTCAGACGTGGCAGAGGTGAGCAAAAAGCCGCCCTCCGCTCCGGCGGGCGCCGCGTAGGGCCCCATCAGATCGCGCGCCAGCGTGCGCAGGTAATACAGCAGTATGGCGGCCTGTTCATTGCTGTCCGCATCCAGTGTGACCCGTCCTTGCTGCATCAGTACACGACTGAAGTGCTTCGCGGGATCGAATGTGTCTCGAGTAAAATCACCTTTCATGGCTGGTTTCCTTTGCGTTAGTGTTTTCAAACCGATGGTGCGATTCGTTTCCTGGAATCCGCGCGTCTTGTCATCCTGGCGCGAACCCTGTCAATCCGGCACCTCTCTTTAAGTCGCAACAATGATTCCGACGTCCATGCCGGCGGGCGTATATTCGTCCAGGCGTACCTGCAGATTGGCCAGGCGTTGCGGCTGAAACAGATCGTGGAACGCCCCCATCTCCGATTCATCGTCGGCCCCGCTTTTTATTTCATCCGCGCAGGTCAATGCCAGCTGGGCATAACCCGGCTTGCCATAGCGTATGCTGGTAAATTGTGGACGCACGCGCAAGCGCTCACAGGCCTTGGCGGGTGCTTGTTCCGCCTCCGACAGCGCCGGGTTTTCGAGTACGGCCTGATCCACCAGGTCCGGCTGGCAATGGTAGCGGCGCGGCGTGCGACAGCCGGGCGGCACGTAGCTGAAGCGCACACAACCCAGCTGGCGTCGGGCCACGTTCACGCAGTCATTAAAGATGCAGTTCTCCGCCAGCTCCACGGCATGCACGTCCACGATGCCGAACACCGTGCTGCGCAGTACCGTCAATAGCACGTGAGCCACGGCGTAACCCGGCGCGCCGATGGCCTCCAACTGCGGACCGGCCGCATCCAGGATACTGTCGCTGATTCGCAGCGCGATCGGATCGGTAGTGACCTCGTCCTCGTTGACCTGAATGGATCCGAGAATGGAGTGCTCGATACGCAGCGTGGCGCGCACGTTATACAGCTCCAGACTCGGCTCCGCCGGGCGGCGCGGTTCGCAGTCGTGGGCCAGTCCCCATCCCGGCACCAGGGTGCAGTGGCGTATCAGCACCTCGGCGTGGCAATCGGTGGACGGGGTCACACCCGGGGTTTCCTGTTGCGGCCCGGTGATGTGCACGGCACGTCCGGTGACCAGCAGTCCATCCAGACTGAAACGGCTGCCGTGGTTCATGATGACCGAGAGCGAGTCGGGCGCGTCGGTTTGCCAGTCGAGCAACCGGATCACCGGGCGCGCGCGATTCGCAGCGCGCAGTTGCAGCGTCTGGTCTGGACCGAGTTCGATATAAATGGGTTCGACATACACGCTGCTGTCGGTCAGCTCGATCACCGCTTCCCACGGCTGGTCCTGCTGCCAGCGCTGCAGCGCATCGCCGATATGATGAAACGCTTGGCCCTCGCCTACCCGATAAATCGTGGGCGCGATGGTCTGACGCAGGGACTTGGAGTCATCCTCGGGGTCGGGGACTTCCACCTGCCTGCCCGGTGGGTCGAAGATGGCGCGCGTGTACTCGCCGCCGCCCATATCTGCGCTGAAGGCATAGTGATAGATCACGCGCACGCCTTTCTTCGGCAACTGACTCGGCGGAAAGGCAAAGCGTCCCAGCACCGGGTCCAGGGCGATGTGCTTGAGTGGCGGAACGTAATGCCAATCCGACAAATCGGCGGGGATAATCATTTCCACCGGTATGGGTTGTTTGGGATCCGTATCCGCCCAACCCTCCGCCCAGATTACCAGGCTCTTGTTCTGGCCATAGTAGAGATCCTTGTGCTGGTCGAAGGCCAGGCGACGGATGGGTGCGGGAAGATTCAACTCCTCGGCAATGTGGGTCGGCTCCGTTTCGCGCTCCGGCCGGATGAAGAGCGGTGCATCCTGACCCAACACGCTGAAAGTGTAGCAATGGGGGCCGGTATTTTCCGCGCAATAGGCGGGGGTGTGCGTCACCGAATAGGGTTTGAGGCGCCAGATAAAGACACCCACCGAGGGGATGTTGTAGCGCCCGAGGGAGCGATGGGCGTTGATGCGCCGCACATCCACCGTATGTGCCAGCGGATCGAACGGACCATCAAGCAAATCCAAGTCCGCCACACGCCGCAGATCGGCCGTGCGGGCGCGCTCAAGATGCGGGTGGTTGATGTTCTGGTTCCAGCCCAGCAGCTTGAAAAACTCCACCGCGCGCGCCGGCCATGCGGCCACGTCGTTGGCCAGCAACTCCAGCAAAGCCAAGCTTCCCTTGCGCCGCCGGTAGCGGATGGTGTTCGCCACCTCGCGGCGCGGAACGAGCACGCGGTTGAGTTCGCGCCCTTCCCACGTCGTCCCGTCGCCGGCCGCCCCCGCGTCCAACACCGGGCGGTAGCCGATCAGATCCGCAATATACGGCACCGCCCAGTCCTCGGCGGTTTCAATAAACCAGTTCTCGTACAGTTGGGCGATGTCGTCCTCAACGACATTGACCTGCTCAGCGATCACGCGCAGCAAGGCCTGTAATGGGTACCGTTGCTCCGCGTCGCGCATCCGGTAGATGGCCGGAAGCAACCGGTAGAGTCGATCAATACGTGCGTCTAGCGTGGCTGGTGTCATGACAGGGACCTCAGGTAATCTGGTTCAGTATCAGCGTGTCCGACACAGCCGGACTGAAGATGGCCAGTTGCGCCGGCCGCAGTGTGCCTTTTTCGAAATCCGCCAGGTTGACATCGACGCTCGGTGCGGGTCCGGGGGGCATGGCCGGCAGCACCTGTCTGGGGCTTGGCGCAATTCCCTTCGGGTACGCGTCCTCCAGCAGCCAGCGGTTGAGTTGCACAAGCGCATCGCCTTGAGGATTTTTCTGGAGCAGCGCTTGAGTCGCCTCGGTTAAAACAATGCCGTCAAAGCGTTTTTGTTGATAGATACACTCGCCCTCGATGATGTTGTTGAGTTCTTTAATCAACGCCGCCTTCAGTGATTCCGTCACCGGCCCTTTGGAGCGAAAATGTTCCACCAGCAGTTGCCTGGTATAGGCGGAAAACTGCGGTACAAGATAGTTCGACAAGTTATTGCTAGGGTCGATCAAGGCCTCAACGAGCGGGACCGCATTGTCTTTGAGGTCCGACACACGCAGCAGCAAGGAAGGATAGGCTGGATTCACAATTGCCTTCATGGTTAACGCTATCTCGTCCAACGTCAGCAGCCGCCGTATGGGTCGCGCAGGGTCGGTGCCGTCCGCTGTCTTTTCCGGTATGCCACCAAAGGCATCCACGTCCACGTAGGCCACACCGTCGATATTCTGCATCAGGCTGATCACCTCCGAGAGCAGCGCCGGTTGGCCCAAAGCGCGCCGCTGGAAGCCGAAGACATCCAGCAGCGCGGCGCGTATTGCCGTCGCCACCGGTTCCCACAGATAGTCCGGCGCTAGGCGCACCTTGGCGCTCAGTGTCAGCACCTTTAGTTCGCGCAGGTCCACACGTATCGCCAGCCCCGGATCGCCGAACTGACGCAGGGCGATCAGCAGATTGCGGTACAAGTCGGACACCGGATCGATGGGGATATCGTCGGCGCCGGCGATGGTAAGATGCAGCAGCTCGCGTTTGCCATCGGAGAGGCGGCGTGCCAGGGCCTTGCCAATGCCGGCAAATGTGCGGGTGAAGTCGGCGTAGTCTTGCACGGACACCAGACGGTCCAGGGCCATCACCGCCAGCGGCGCATTATCCCGCGCCTGGTCGCGGCTTTCCTTGTCCGCGCCGCCCGAGGCGCGTAGGGGATTGATCACCTCCTTCACGCCCAGGGGTCGTGTCATCAATATGCTGACCTGCTCCGCCAGGACGTTACCGCCCTTGCCGATGCCGTTGCGGTAGACCGCCTTGATGTTCTCGCGGCCCGTGGGTAGACGCGAACCCTGTTTGCCATTACCGAAGATCACCGTGGTCTTGGCATCGTCGTCGGTCTGGGTGACGAAGTTCCGGTCTTTGCGTCCTAAACCGGCCAAGGTATCCCTCTCGTGCCACGCCACGTCGTTGACGTAGACCTTGAGGGTGCTGTCCACACCCACTGGCGTGGGCGCCGGCACAAAAGTGAGTGGCGGTTGCTTCAGCGCAAATGATTGCAGCGCCTGACTGCCATCGCCGCTGCCGAGGGTCTCGGTGCGCGTCTCGCCGTGGGTGGCCTTGACGACGTTGCCATAGATGGCGAGGGTGTCGCGTTTGTATTGATAGGCCAGGGGTGTAGCGAGCGACAGCGTCGTATGAATCTTATCGCCCGGTAACGTCGGGTCGTAGTCGTGTTTCAGACCGGCGATCATCAGGAGTTCGCTCACCTTCACGCCCGTCACGCCGGGTATGTCGGTCCGCTCACCGGACAGAATGACCCAACGGCCCGAGACCAGTTCCTTATACAGTCCAGCGAGTTCGATATTCTGTTCCTGGACGTTTGCCGTTATCGGTTCCTCGACGAGTATCAGCTCCTCACTCTGTGCGTACACCAGAGTGCTGCGCACCGACGCCATCGTGTCCAATATCTGCGTGGCACCCGCAATGGCCTTGGCTGACCACCACGCTTTATCCAGCGTCAGTTGCGTCGTTTTGCCGCTGATTCCATAGGCCGTGCGCGACGTGGTTTGCGCGGCGATCACCTGGTAGGGCAGCGGGTCCGTGCTAGTGGCCGCTTGGTTTTGTATCAATACAAAGCCACCGGGCAAAATCGCTTCGTAGGTTCGGTCCAGAAACAACGCATCATTGCTCTCATCAAGATCCAAGGGCCAGTCGTCCCAATCTTTCTGCGGCATCAATTCGCACGCCTTATGCTGGTTGGGTCCCGTCGTGACGGTATCGGTGTAATACTTGGGCGGACGGGCGACACTCGCGCCAAACAAGGGTGCGGCGACGCGCAGGGCGTAAACAGCCTGCAACGCGGGGGTGGCTTCGTTTATGTTAGCGCTCGACCAGGCGGAGTAATAGGTGTCCTTGAGGCGCGGCGCGAAATTGACAAGCAACTGGGGCTGTACGTCCGAACCCTTCAGCGCCGAGCGTCCCAAGCTGCGGTTGAGATGCAGGCTGCCGGTCACCTGCGGCACCGATTCCTTTAACAATGAGGTAACAAACAAAGAAGGATTGGTAACCACCGCGGTCGTACCTAGCGACTCGAGCGATCCCACCCGTTCGCTGACATCAGCCTCGAATTGGGTAAAGAGTGTCTCCAGTTGAGGAAAGGGCTCATCGGCCGCAGAAGCGATGGTATTGGGCCAGTCCGCGGGGTTGGAGAGTACGCCCAGATAGGTGTCATTCAGAATCTCCTCGGCGCGGATCACCATCCGACCTTCCGGTGACTGGCTAGTTTTAGCGACCAGCCGTAGCGCCTCCGCCAAAAAACCCGCCAGGAGTGGCAGGACAAGCAATACAGCGGGCGGCAAGGGTTGTAACTGAATATCGATTCGATTGTCGGCGAACTGGCCCTCGGCCTTGGCCACCTTGCGAACCACCGAAGTGCCGGCGTTATCGTCAAACCTCAGTAGCAGCAGATCACCCGCCTTAAGATTGGTGCTTGTACCGGCGACATAGATGTGGTTAGTTGCGAGCGCGGTTGCAAGCGTGATATTTTGCGGCCGCCGCAGGCGTACCTGCAGGTTGTTCCACTCGCGGCGCGCCACGACCCGCTCCGCTGTCTCGAATGATTGCGGCAGCTCCCCCGGCCCGGGTATGCTTTGCGCGCGGGCGCCTAGGGGGATTTCCACCGGATCGATCTGCTTGTCGTCCAGCGTATAGGTCAAGTACACCGTCGACGCCACACCAGGGCGCAGTGCATAACCCACCAGGCGCGCGAGCTCCAGAATAGAACGGCGTTCCGTAGCGCAACGCAGGTAACCCTCGTTGGCAATGCGTTCCTGATAGAACGTCAGCACGTCACCCACTGTGGCCCAGCTGTCGAGCAGCGCAATGGCGGCGTCCCCGGCATCGCGCGTCGTCAGTCCAAGCAAGGGCTGGAAGCTTTCTATCGTCTGGCCATCGGCGCCGGGTGCGTCCACGCTCATGCTCGCCAGACGCGCCTTCATGCTTTCCAGGAACGCACCGTGCGTGCCCACCCGATAGCGCAAGGCACCGAGCCCGGGCCGGTTGCCCGTGGATAACGGGGTCCACTTTTTTGTGCCGGCACAGCAATCACAGGTTGCGACGCTACAGCCACAGGTTTTGTTCAGCATGTCATCTTCCCCCGCGCACGATGATGTCGAGTTTTCCGTTCTCGGGATAATTCGGATCGTTATCGAGTTGCGCGATCTCGTCGCGGTGCAGGCGCAGTACGCCGCCCTCGAGTTCGTGATTCGCCGATGCGAAGCGCCGACGGAACCGTGTCACCTGCACGCTGGCCACGCCCGCTACGCTCTGGGCCAGGGCGATGATGCGACTGAGGTAAATGCCTTCGCCGAAGCTCAGATTGTCCACGTGGAAAAAACCGCGTTGACCGTGCGGCAAGATGCGATTGCTGAAAACTTCGAGCAGGGCCGCCTTCACATGCGCGCGCTGAAAATGCGGCTGTGCGCAGACTTCCAGGGCCAGATCCAGCGGCACGTAAACCGCCGGCATGACATGCAGGTCGTGGCCCATGCGGCGGTAGCGGTACAGGTCGCCGGCGATTTCCTGCAGCAACACCGGGTCGGCGCTGGCATTGCCGAGGGGATCGATGGCCACATCGGCTTCGTACCAGCTGCCCGTCCAGACCAGTTCCGCCGAGGCGCGCTGCACTATTGGATTGCGCTCGGCGATTTCCTGGTAGTCGTCCGCGATAATGGCGCGTTCGATGCGTTTGCGAAACGCGCGCGGCGCGAAGACCCGGGCCTCGGCCGTCGGTTCCGCATCCACCCCGCCACGTGCCGGTAGCGGGTTGCGCACGGTGACCGATACGCCACTCAGGCTCGTACTTTTCAACACCAGACGCGAGATCGACTCAGCCCCCACATTGCCCTGCGTGCCATTGCCGATGCGATAAAGCGTGTCGAATTTCATGCCGGCAAGTGGCGCATAACCCAACTCACCGTCCCCGAAGCGTAAGCATGGAATACCGTCATTATCTATTTCGACGACGAAATGCCGGTCATCCATTCGACTGTCGAGCAAATCGTAACGCGGCTCCCAGGCCTCCGCGGGCGTAGAGATCAGGGTCACCTGCGGTAAAGCCTTACGCTCGTCCTGTGTCAGGAACGCAACGGCGGGAACCCAGCGGGGTTGGGCGGGATCATCGGCTGGCAATGACTCTCCATAGGTAAGCGGTGTCTTCGCCAGTCGCGGACGGAAGCGACCCGCAATCTGTTGAATATCACCCGGATGATCGGGGCAGATACATTCTGAATCGGTGCGCAGCGTCGGCACCGTGCCCAATTCAGCACGATCCAGTGTTTTGCCATGATCCACCAAGAGCACGTTGCCGCGCGCCACGCTGATATTCTTTATATAGCGGCAATCAGGCGCGGCGCCGATGGCAGACAGACATAAGGTGAATGGCAGCGCGTCTTCCTCAGCCCACTCGATTTCCAGGTATGGTGTCGGCTGGCCGGTGCTGGTTTTGCTAACCGGATCCGTACGTGGCGTCACCCGCGTCAAGCGCACCGCGTGCCGACGGGTGGGATCGGCATCCGCTGGCAGGCCGGTGATGGGTCCAAGTACCTCTTCGAAGATCAAGACATCGCCGGGCTGGAGCTGCAATACCCGCGACGCGTCAGTAGGCGAATTGTATGTCGCCGCATTTGTTGTCAGCGCCGCAGCGTTTGAGCCAGAGCGCAATACATCACCCGCGACCCAGGCATCCAGCAGAACCGCCGAGGTACTGCCGCGTTCCAGGCAGCACTGCGTCGAACCCCAGGTGTAGAAATGAATCTCGTTGTGGGCACTGTGCAGCAGGATGGGAATGGAACGATCCGCCACCAGGGGCTCGAACACTTCGTACGACGTTGCGGCGACGTCGCGCAGATCCTCCCACGACAAAAGCGCCTGGCGCGCGGTCAGCGCATCGTTGAGGCCGGTGATAAATGCGATCTCGGCCGCGTCCAGCGCCAGATCGACGCTGACTTCCAGACACACCCAGGCGCGCGCGTTGCAGCCCTCGTGCAGCTGGTAGTCGACCAGGCGCACGTGCCGTCGCACGGAGATGCGTTGGCGCGCGGTGTCGAGGTAGGCCTCAGTAGCCACCGCATCCTGATAGTAGCTCAGGTGATCGCCGGTATACGCGAGCACTTCGACCAGGGCGATACCCAGATCGGGCACATGGCGCTCGGTCCAATCGGGCAGCAGCAAGGCCAGCCGGTCGAGCATGAGTTGACGAAAACTGGCGTAGTCCTTGGCGAGATAGTTGATGTCCGGCTCCGCCAGCACCGGCGGTTCGCAGTCACAGGCGGGCGCGCAATCCAGGTCCGATGGGCAATCGACCTTGAAGGAGAACTCCACATGGTCGTAGCGCGCATCGATGTTCGCCACCCCCACGAGCCTCAGGGTGTAGGTGGAAAAATCGCCATACCGGTCCAGCTGCACCACTAAATAGTCGTCCTTCTCGGGATCGGGGTCGGCCACCGGATCGATGTCGGTGATGCGGATAGTGGTTATCCGTTGACCGCCTTCCAGCCGCAGAAAGCGCTCGATGCCGGGCTTGTTCTGGCTAAGCTCCGGTGGCAGCTTGCCGAGGAAATAGACACGCAGCGTAAGCTGGTCATCATCCACCTCGATGTAGTCGAGACCGTTCCATCCCTGCATGCGCCGGACCGCATCGCGGCGTTCGTCCTGCTGGCAACAAAGGTTCATACGTCCTCCTGCTTAGACCGTCCGTGTAAACGTCGCCGTCTGTTCCTGGTTGGTGCGGCGGATCAGGTATTGCATGTCGATGGTCAGCGCCGCGTCCACCGCCCGTACCTCCAGGGCCTGAAGCTCGATCACGTCTCCCAGCCAGCGCTGGATCGCGGCCTGGAGCGTGAACTGCACGGTCGCCGCCAACTCCGGGCTGTTGGGTGCAAAGATCAGTTGCAACAGACCGCTGCCGAAGTCCGGCCGGTTCACCCGCTCACCCGGACTGGTGAAAATCAGCTGCTCGATCATGTCGCGCACGTGATCGCTTTCGTCCGTGGACGCGGTACGGCCGCGGCTGTCGAAGTGAAACGGGAAGTCGATGTTCATAATTGCCTCACAGCGCGGATACCCGCGGTTGAAGTACAGTGATCAGCAACGGCGTCCCCGTGGGTACACATATCGCCATGCTACTTTGCACGAGCAAGGGTTGCCCATTGGACAGAACGCGCGTCGTGCCGGTGGTCCATTGCGCCGTGACACAAGGTCCGTTGGCCGCCGGCGGTGGCGGCAAGGTGCAACCGGCAACCATGTAGGGTGTCGCCATGAGCACCGTCGGCTGTCCGTTAACCGTCACCCGCGGATTCGGCACCGTTGGCTGTGCCTGCCCCGCATGGGAACAAAGAACGGTCGCGCCAACATGTAATAAGAATCCGGGCATGTCAGGTCACCACCAGTGCAAGCTTGTTAATCATGACGCTCGGCCCGATCATTTCGATGGAGGCGCCTTTTCCGTTATTGATAAATATCCCGGCGTCGTTGACCACGATCATCGCGCCGCTCGGGCTACGCAACACTATTCCGCCGGTTCCCGGCGGCGCCGGCGCCGGGATGGGTGCGGTGATCGGGATGGGCGCGGCGTCACTGATCACCAACAGGTGTTGCAACGACGTCTGGAAAACAATGTTTTGCCCGGGCGGGATAGGCGGCGTCAACGCAGCGGTTGGCACCTCCGCCACCGCCCCCCAGAAACCGCCGACCCAGATGGGATAATCCGGGTCGCCCTGCTCGAACTCGATCCACACCGCCGCCCCGACTTGCGGCACCATGTACACGCCCTCCTGCTTGCCGGCGATGGGCAAGCAGGGCAACGCCCACGTCGTCGGCACCAGGCCCTGCACGTCCGGCACCATGGCCTGAATGCGTCCGCGCTGTTCCGGGTCGATGTTGTTGACCACCGTGCCACGATACTTGCCGTAATAGCGATTGCTCTCGTTGTTGTTCATGCCGGTACCCGCGGAACCGTTGAAATGAGACCGTTGCGACTGAGTTCAAAACTCTGCTTGTACTCGCCGCGTTTAATGTTGTGCGTCACGCTCTTCACGTAATACAGGCCGTCATACGCCGTCCCGGCGCCGCGCACTCCCACCAATTGGCGCGCTTTCAGAATACGGCCGTAGCGCAGCACATTCAGCTCCCCCGTACCGGTGACCGCCTCCGCCCATTGCGAGGCCTTGCCCAGACCGATCATGATGCCTTGCAGCAACGACCGCTTGGCAAGATCGTAACTCACCGGCGCCAGGCGCGTCGGTATCGGCGGGATCAGACCCAGCGGCGGGTTGAGTGGCGTGACCGGCGGGATCGGCACCGTGATAATGGTCTTGGTCAGTTCCTCGTAGTGATAGACAGTGGGAATCGCATTCAGGTTGTTGTTAAAGGTAAAGGACAGCGATTCGACATTGGTATGCGCGTCCATATTGATGTTGAGCGCCGGTTGCGGTATCCCGACCTTGATCTGCGGCCCCCAATACGCGATGTTCATGCCGGGCACGGGACCCGGATCGATGTAAAACACATAACCGACCTGCTCGGCCAGCTCTTTAATATAGGAAAGATCGGTACCTTGCTGATACGGGATACGATCGACTGGGATCGGTACGTCGATCAAGATGCTGGGTATCACCAGCGGCACGATCCCCAGGACGGAATATTTCAAAATCAGCAGCGCCACGCGGCCTTCCGCCGGCATGGCCGGAAAGGGAAAGCCGCTGAAGTCGATCTTATCCATTAATACGGAAAGATCCTCGCCCGTGATGGTGAGCGTGGCGTGACCGGGGTCTTTTGCCGGTTGAATTTGATGGTTGGTCACCACGCCGTCCATGATGACATTCGGCGTTCCATTGAGGATCACCACAATGACGACCCGCAAGATACTGATTGAGGAGCCACCGGTCAGCAGGAACAGCGTGTGCAGCGGAGATTGCGTGCTCAAGGTGAATGACAGCCGAAACCCGCTCTGCCCCACGTCGTTCACGGTCACCGAGACATCGGTCAAGGCCTCGATGACCACACGCGGCGCGGGGATCGGCACCAGCGGGCCGATATAGAGTTGCATGTTAACGCCCTTAAGCATTGGGTATCCCCGGCATGCCTTCCGGTAGGGTAATGCGCAGGCGTCGGCCGGTTGTTTCCGTCAACTCATCCGGACGCATGGCATTGTTGGCATCGCACACCCTCCAGAACTGTTCCGGGTCACCCAGGTAAAGCGCTGCGATGTGGTCCAGCCGCTCGCCCTCCGACACTACGTGCTCGCGCAGCAAGGCGAGACTTTCCGCCAGCGGCAGGAGACGGCGGCGGATATAGATGGTTACACTACCATCGGAGGCCGGCAGCGTGGCCGTGTCGATGCCGTGATAACGGCTGGTTGGCGGGAACAAGGTGCCTTTTAATGCGGCAGGCTGCAGCAGGGCCTGCAGCGCCTGGTTGGCGTCGCTCATGGAATACCTCCTATACCGAGAACCTTAAAAGATCCGGATGCCGCGAGCTGTTTCATCAGCTCTTTTTGTTGCAGATAGGTGATGAACAGGCTACCGCCCTTTTGTTCAAAACCCAGGTCGTCCACGCTCAATACCCGCATGCCAAGACTGACCTTGGCGCGGATGGGATTGAGCGAGGTGTCGAAGGCCTCTTCGGTGACGCTCAAATCGGTAATGCGCACCGGCATAATGCGATTGGGGCCAAAAATAAACACCGTGAGCGGCGTCTGCGCCGGCACAATTTCCAGCACGCCCGCAGACACCAGGGCGTTGGTCGATAGCAGATGGGTACTGGAGGGATAGACGGTAAGTTCCAATACCGCCAACGCCGGGTGCAGGCCAAGCTGCGCCGCCTGGCTGTCGCCCGCTTCGAGCTGATCGGTCAGGTCCATCTCGGCCTCCAACTTGAAGGTTTCCTCCGGCGGCCCCTTCAAACGTAATGCGTCGATGTGGTCGCCGCTCTCCGTGTCCACGCTTTTTATTTTCAGACTGCGTGTCAGCGTATCCGGGTTGTACTGCAGCGGAACGATGCGCAACACCGCACCGGTTTGCGCATCGAGCAGTGCGAGACCGCCTTTGAGTAGCTTGGGACTGATGGGCGCTGCGTTCATAGGTTAGGTCACCATAGCATGATGGTTATACGGGAGTCGCACGCGAACCAGAGCGCTTCGCGGAATCGACGTGACCTCGGCTGGATATCGCACGCTCAATGTCATCGCCTCACTCCTTATCACGCACATTCAAAGTAACCCGGTATTTCATGACTTCGTCATCTCTACTGCCATAATTGACTCCGACCCCATTTACGCCATTTACCCACGGAGAATTTCGCCTCAGTTCATCCCGTCAGAAAATGCTTTTTACCTGCCGAACCAAGTCACCCGGCTTGAACTTCGTTAGGTCCACATTGATCATAATGCGTACGTCAGGGATGGGCTGCGGCTTGTCGAACTCCGGAATGCTCTTCCTGACTTGCGTCATCTGGCCTTCCGGACCCATAAAGGTCGGAGGCGGGCGAAGCACGTCCTTGTATACGCCGGCCGAGACCGACAAGCCCGGCACCACGCCGAGGCTGGCATCGCCACCAAGGACGGTCAATCGCTCAGTGGCTGGGTCATAGCCCCACTGCATATTGACGCTCAATGCCATCTTGGGTAACCCGCGGCTTTCGGTGCGAAGATTAATCAAGTCATCCGCCTTGAAGCCGGTCTCGAACTTGAACAATCGCTTGTCCGGACTGCTACCGCTGGGCAGTGTGTATTTGAAACTGCTCAAGGGCATGTACGGGATCAGCGTGAATGGCGTGGCCAGGTTCAGGCCTTCCAGCTGTTTACGGCCGCCAGGGTCGGACAGCATGGCGCCGCCCGCCATACCGAGGGTGGCTGCACCAAAACCGATCGTGGCAACCTGCTCGCCGGTACTAAAGCGGTTCCATTCGCGTTTGAGTTGGCTCTTAATCGGCTCAATGATGACCTTCTTCACCTGCGGGTTGTTGTCCACGGCCTGTTCGGCCACGATCTTCAAGCCGTCGACTACCACGTCACCTGCTTCTTTCTTCTCCGCAGGCTTCTTCTCGACATCGCCGCCGGAAGTCTCGCGCTGGAGCGCAACACTGCTAGCGGTGGGCGATACGCTGGCATGCGCACCCGCCATGACCTGGCCCGCCGCGGCATCCGCCTCGCGCTCAAAGGCATCGCCGGGCTGGTTGATCGTCAGCTTGCTTTGCAGCTGACCCCCGCGGTCCGCCCTGCTCTGCTGCATAACGTGCGTCAACTCGTGCGCGATCAGGCGTGCGCCTGCGCTTGTCCGCGGCGCATATTGGCTTGCGCCAAATACCACATCTCGACCGACGGTGTACGCCAGCGCATTCACCGCCAGCGTCGACTCAGCGGCCAGGGTATCGGTGTGCACGCGCACCCCGCTGAAATCGTGTCCGAAGCGTGACTCCATGGAAGCACGCGTCGTCGTATCCAGCATCTGTCCCGGTGAGCGTAATACCTCGTGCACGATGGGCGGAACTTCTGTCGATGCGCTTTCGCCGCTCGCTTTACGTTGCAGGACAGCAGGTCGCGCGGGAACCAAAGTGGTTCCCGGAACCAACGTGGCCTCCACTGGATATCGTGTCCTCAACATCATCGCCTCAATCCTTATCACGTATATTTAAGTAACCAGGTACTTCTTGGCTTGGTCATTGCTACTGCCTTAATTGGCTCCGACAGCACTTACCACGTTTACGTTAGGCAGCGAAAATGGGGTCTGTCCCCTTTTTCCTCTTTTTCCTCACTTTGTTCCTGATTTCTTCGCGTGCTTTTTGTCATAGGCTGACTTGCAATTATCATCCCACCACTTGCCGTAATGTTCCTTGTGGCTGGGGTTCAGGAAATTCTTGAAATAATCCTCGAAGTCCTTGGCCTTGCGCGCCCACTCCTTCTCAGCGGTTTTGCACTTCCAGACGTCTTTGCAGGCGTCGAAGGCGGTAAGGACATTCTTCACGCCGGTCTCGTACTCGATCTGTTCGGTCTGCTTGATGTAATCCGCGCGGCTGACGTCGCCGGCGAGGGCTGAATTGTCCAGCTTGTCGAAGTCGGCCTTGCGCGACAGGTTCGAGAGCTCCTGAACGAGGACCTGCACGGCGTTGCACTTGTCCTGTGTCTTGTTGAGGGTGATCTCGCCCGTCTGTGTGTCTGTCCAGTCCCCTGATCCGGGCGTGATCTTGGGATCCTTGTCTTTGTTGGCCTTCTTCGCCTTGGCCCAGATGCCCAGCTTGCCGTCGCACGCATCGAGCATCTTTTTCAGTTCATCGACGGTCCAGGCCGGAGACGCCTTGGCCTCGCCGGCATCGCCCTTGTCGCATTGGATCGTTCCGCGCGCACTCGGAGTAATAGAAGACAGACCCCGCTTTTCATTGCTTTGATCAGTATGCATTCCATCGAAACCGGACTGCTGCACCACATGCGTCAACTCATGGGCAAGCAAGCGCCGCCC
>Ga0326726_10000058_pt1 | contig 99053 bp, 109 predicted proteins | sample MHFenrmetagenome_2_FD_207603 | JGI IMG/M metagenome (GOLD analysis project Ga0326726, IMG submission 207603) | Lab enriched peat soil microbial communities from Michigan Hollow, Ithaca, NY, United States - MHF15MN | ecosystem: Environmental > Terrestrial > Soil > Wetlands > Peat | place: USA... | reverse complement strand
CTCGCGGTGATCGCCGAGGCGATGACCGCGCTGTCTGCCGCCGTCGGCGCGGCGCGGCGGCATGAGCAGACGGCCCCCGGCACGACGCTGGGCAGGCCCTAGAGCCACTGCGTGCCGGTCGCGCCGCGCATCCGACGGCGCGAGGCGCACCACCCGGCGCGCGGGTCGAGCAACCGCATCGCCTGGCCAAGAGTTGACTCGCGTCAATTCAAGTCGTGCGGCCGGCGCACACCATAGCCATCATGGAGCGCAATCGACGGGACAATCTGATCCGCAAGGTGGCGCGCGACGCACGTGTGCCGCCCAACATGGCCGACTGGGCAGCCACCCGTGCCTCGTTCTCGTGGCAACAAGTGCGCGAGGAATTGCTCGGTCGCGACCCCGATGACGTGAACATCGCGCGGCTGGCGGTCGATCGCCACGCGCTGGGCCCGCGCGCCGGGCATGCGGCGTTGCGCCTGATCGCAGCCCATGGCGGCGTGCGCGACATCTCGTACGCCGAACTGCAGCGGTTGACCCACCGCTTCGCCAACGTGCTGGCTTCGCTGGGCGTTGCACGCGGCGATCGCGTCTTCGTGCTGGCGGGACGCACCGAGGCGCTGTACGTGTCGGTGCTCGGTGCCCTGAAGAACGCCTGCGTCGTGACGCCGTTGTTCTCGGCGTTCGGGCCCGAGCCGATCGCCACCCGCATGGGCATCGCCGGCGCCCGTGTGCTGGTCACCACCGCCGCGCTGTATCGGCGCAAGGTGGCGGCGATGCGTGGGCGGCTGACGACGCTCGAACACGTGATCGTGGTCGGCGACGACGGCGAGTTGCCGGCCGGCACCCACGACTACGCGACATTGATGGCGCGGGCGTCCGACGAGGCACCCAGCGTGCGCACGAGCGCCAACGACATGGCGCTGCTGCACTTCACCAGCGGCACCACCGGCACACCGAAAGGCGCGGTCCACGTGCACGCGGCCGTGCTGACGCATTTCGCGACCGGCCGCTACGCGTTGGATCTGCATCCCGACGACGTGTTCTGGTGTACCGCCGATCCGGGCTGGGTCACCGGCACCTCGTACGGCATCATTGCCCCGCTGCTGCACGGCGTCACTAGCCTGGTCGATGAAGGCGAATTCGACGCCGAGCGCTGGTATCGCACGCTGCAGGATCAGCGCGTCAGCGTGTGGTACACCGCGCCCACCGCGATCCGCATGCTGATGAAGGCCGGGCCCGAGGCGGCCCACCGCTACACGTTTGCGCAGCTGCGCTTCATCGCCAGCGTCGGCGAGCCGCTCAACCCCGAGGCGGTCTGGTGGGCCCAAGACGTGCTCGGCCTGCCGATCCACGACAACTGGTGGCAGACCGAGACCGGCGGCATCATGATCGCCAACACGCCGGCGCTCGACATCAAGCCCGGCTCGATGGGCAAGCCGCTGCCCGGCGTCGAGGCGCTGATCGTCCGCCGCAACGAGGCCGGCGCCATCGAGGTCGTCGAGCAACCCGATGTCGAAGGCGAGCTTGCACTGCGCGCCGGCTGGCCGTCGATGTTCCGCGGCTACCTCGGCCAGGAGGAGCGCTATCGCAAGTGCTTCGCCGGCGACCTCTACCTGAGCGGCGATCTGGCGCGCCGCGACGCCGACGACTACTTCTGGTTCGTCGGACGCGCCGACGACGTGATCAAGTCGGCCGGTCACCTGATCGGCCCGTTCGAGGTCGAAAGCGTGCTGATGGAGCATGCCGCGGTCGCCGAGGTCGGTGTCATCGGCAAGCCCGATCCCGTGGTCGGCGAGACGGTCAAGGCCTTCGTGCTGTTGAAGTCGGGCCACGAAGCGAACGAGGCGTTGCGCATGGAACTGCTCGGCCATGCGCGCAAGCGCCTGGGTGCCGCCGTGGCGCCCAAGGAGATCGCGTTCGTCGCCTCGCTGCCGCACACGCGCAGCGGCAAGGTGATGCGTCGACTGCTGAAGGCGCGCGAGCTCGGCCTGCCCGAAGGCGACACCTCGACGCTGGAGAGCGCGTGATGACCAACCCCAAGCCGCCCGCTGCCGCCGTGCCCGGGCCCGACCCGCGAGCCCTCGGGCGCGAGTTCTGCCTGGCGCGGCTGGCCGACATGCTGCGCATCCGCCGCCTCGAGGAACGCTGCGCGCAGCTGTACGGCGAGCAGAAGATCCGCGGCTTCCTGCATTTGTACGTCGGTGAGGAAGCGGTCGCCGCCGGCGTGATGCCCAACCTGCGACCCGAAGACAACGTGATTGCGACCTACCGCGAGCACGGCCATGCGCTGCTGCGCGGGGTGTCGATGAACGCGATCATGGCCGAGATGTTCGGCAAGCGCGAGGGCTGCTCGGGTGGCCGCGGCGGGTCGATGCACCTGTTCGACAAGGCCACCCGTTTCTACGGCGGCAACGCGATCGTCGGTGGCGGTCTGTCGCTGGCGGTCGGCCTCGCGCTGGCGGACCGTCTGACGCCGCGTGCGCAGGCGGTCACGGTGTGCTTCTTCGGCGAGGGCGCCGTGGCCGAGGGCGCCTTCCACGAGGCGATGAACCTGGCCGCGCTGTGGCACCTGCCGGTGCTGTTCATCTGCGAGAACAACCTGTATGCGATGGGCACCGCGTTGTCGCGGTCGCAGTCGCAGATCGACCTCACCGTCAAGGCCACCGGCTACGGCATGGCGAGCGCACAGATCAACGGCATGAACGTGCTGGCCGTGCACGACGCCACGCGACAGGCGATCGAACACGTGCGCGAGCATGGCAGCCCGTTCTTCCTCGAGCTGCATACCTACCGCTTCCGCGCGCACTCGATGTACGACGCCGAGCTGTACCGCGACAAGGCCGAGGTCGAGCGCTGGAAGCAGCACGACCCGATCCGCACCTTCGGTGACCGCCTGCTCGCAGCGGGACTCGCCGACGCCGCGGACATCGAACGCATCGACCGGGATGCCGAGCGCGAGGTCGACGCGGCGGTGGCGTTTGCCGAAGCGGGACAGTTCGAGCCGGTCGAGCAGCTGACGCGGCACGTGACGGCCTCGTCGTGAGCTGTCGCAAGGAGACTCCGCGATGAAGGTGCCGACCCGCCATGCCCACCACAACTCTCGGTCGTGCTGCCATGCGGCGCACGGCCGGCCCTTCGTCGATTGACCCGCCATGGCCTCGATCACCACTTACCGAGACGCACTGCGCGAAGCTCATCGCGAGGCGCTGCGGCGCGACCCGCGCGTCTTCCTGATGGGCGAGGACGTCGGCCGCTACGGCGGCAGCTATGCCGTGAGCAAGGGATTGCTGGCCGAATTCGGCGAGGAACGCGTGCGCGACACGCCGCTGTCGGAGCTCGGCTTCGTCGGCGCGGGCATCGGCGCGGCGCTCGGCGGCGCGCGCCCGATCGTCGAGATCATGACGGTCAACTTCAGCCTGCTCGCGCTCGACGCGATCGTCAACACCGCGGCGCTGTACCGTCACATGTCGGGCGGGCAGTTCAACGTGCCGGTGGTGATCCGCATGGCCAGCGGCGCGGGGCGGCAGCTCGCGGCCCAGCATTCGCACAGCCTGGAGCCGTGGTACGCCCACGTGCCCGGCCTGCGCGTGCTCGCGCCCGCCACGCTGGAGGATGCCCGCGGCATGTTGTGGCCGGCTTTGCAGGACCCCGATCCGGTGATCATCTTCGAGCACGCACAGCTGTACAACCTGGAAGGCGAGTTGAGCGATCCGCCGCCGCCGGTCGACATCGTGCACGCCGCCGTCCGTCGCGTGGGACGCGACGTGACGCTGGTGACCTACGGCGGCTGCCTGCCGCGGGCGCTCGAGGCGGCTGCGCAACTGGCGGCCGAGCACATCGATGCGGAAGTGATCGATCTGCGCGTGCTGCGCCCGCTCGACACCGCCACCATGCTCGCCTCGGTGCGCAAGACCCGGCGAGTGGTGGCGATCGACGAAGCCTGGCGCACGGGCAGCCTGGCCGCGGAGCTGCTGGCGCGCGTCAGCGAAGACGCGTTCTACGAACTCGATGCACCGCCCGCGCGCGTGTGCAGCGAGGAGGTGCCGATGCCGTATGCCAAGCATCTGGAAGAGGCCGCGCTGCCGCTGGCGCCGAAGATCGTGGCCGCGGTGCGGGCGCTGTTCGCGCACGCGGCGTGACGCCGTCGATCGAGTTGACGTTCGCGCCGCGATGATCGAGTTTCGACTGCCCTCGCTCGGCTCCGACATGGACCAGGGCACGCTCGTGCAGTGGCACGTGCAGCCCGGCCAGGCGGTCAAGAAAGGCGACGTCGTCGCCGTAGTCGACACCAGCAAGGCCGCCGTCGACGTCGAGATCTGGGTCGACGGCACCATGCACCGGCTGCTCACCGCGGTGGGAGACACCGTGCCGGTGGGCACGCCTATGGCGCTCGTGCTCGCGCCCGGCGAGGCCGCGCCGCCCGTGGAGCCCGCTGCGCCGCCAGCGCCGAGCCCGCGCGCACCGGTGCCGATTGTTCCGCCCGCACCCGTGGCAGCCGCGGTGATCGCACCGGCCGCGGGCGCCACGACGCCGTCGCGCGCGCGCGTCACGCCCGCCGCGCGGCGACGCGCGGCGCAGCTCGGCCTCGCAGCGGACGCGCTGCATGGCACAGGTCCCGACGGCGCGGTGACGCGCGACGACGTCGAACGCGCCGCCACGGCGCCGCTGCCGGCCGCCGTTGCGCCGGCGGCCGGCACAGTGGCCACCGCGGCGACGGCGTCGAGCCGTGCCGCCGAGATGCGCAAGGCAATCGCCGCGGCGATGGCGCGCTCCAAGCGCGAGATCCCGCACTACTACCTGAGCGAGCCGATCGCGCTGCGCGCGAGCGTCGAGTGGTTGCGCGCGTTCAACGCCGCGCGGCCGGTGACCGAACGCGTGCTGTCGGCAGCGCTGCTGCTGAAGGCCGTCGCGCGGGCCCTGCCCGCGGTGCCCGAGCTGAACGGACACTTCGTCGACGGCAGTTTCCGCGCCGTTGCGCAGGCGCACGTGGGCGTCGCGATCTCGCTGCGTGCCGGCGGCCTGGTCGCGCCGGCGCTGCACGATGTGGCCGCCAAGCCGCTGCGGCAGCTGATGCGGGAGTTGGCCGACCTGGTGCAGCGCGCGCGCGCCGGCAGTCTGCGCAGCTCGGAGATGTCGGACCCGACGATCACCGTGACGAACCTGGGCGAACAGGCGGTCGAATCGGTGCACGGCATCATCTACCCGCCGCAGGTGGCGCTGGTCGGCTTCGGCCGCATCGCCGACAAGCCGTGGGTGGCCAACGGCGCGCTGACCGTGATGCCCACGGTCACCGCCAGCCTGGCGGCCGACCATCGCGTCAGCGACGGGCACCGCGGCGCGGTATTCCTCGCCCGGCTGCGCGATGTGCTTCAGCAACCCGAACAACTCGAGGACTGACGATGAACCCGGCAGACATCCGCAGCGGCGTACTGGAGACCTTGCGCGGCATTGCGCCCGAAGTGGAGACCGACACGTTGGCCGATGCCCGGCCGTTGCGCGAGCAGGTCGACCTCGATTCGATGGACTGGCTCAACGTGCTGCTGGGCTTGCATCGGCGCTTCGGCGTCGACATCCCGGAGTCCGATTACGCGCGCCTGTCGACCTTGCAGCAGATCGTCGACTACCTCGCCGAGCGTGTACGCTGAGGGCCGCTGAGCGGGATCAACCGCATTCGCTGGAAGCACGATGGAGTTCAGGGACTACTACGCGACGCTCGGCGTCGAGCGCAAAGCGACGCCGGAGGAGATCAAACGCGCCTACCGCAAACTCGCGCGCAAGTTTCATCCCGACGTCAGCAAGGAGCCGGACGCCGAAGCGCGATTCAAGGAAGTGGCCGAGGCGCACGAGGTGCTGAGCGACCCCGAGAAGCGCGCGGCCTACGACGACGTCGGCCAGCGCTATGGCCAGCGCGGCGAGTTCCGACCGCCACCCGATTGGGACGGTGGTGGCTTCGAGTTCAGCGGTCGCGACGGCGGGCCCGGCGCGGGCATGGAATTCAGCGATTTCTTCGAGTCCCTGTTCGGCCGCGCCTCGCGCGGCGGTGCACATGGCATGGCGGGCATGGCCGGCGGGGATCACCACGCGAGAATCGTGATCGATCTGCAGGACGCCTATCGCGGCGCGCGCAAGACGCTGACGCTGCGTCTGCCCGTAGTCGACACACGAGGCCACGCGACGTTGCGCGAACGGCAGCTCGACGTCAAGATCCCGCCGGGCGTACGCGAAGGACAGCTTCTGCGCCTGGCCGGCCAGGGCGGCGCCGGTGAAGGCAACGCCCCGGCCGGCGATCTCTACCTGGAGATCGCATTGCGCCCGCATCCGCATTTCCGCGTCGATGGCCGCGACGTCACCATGGATCTGCCGCTCGCGCCGTGGGAGGCGGCCCTTGGCGCCCACGTATCGGCGCCCACGCCGGACGGCAGCGTGGAGCTGACCATTCCCGCGGGGTCGCGGTCGGGCCGCAAGCTCAGGCTCAAAGGCAAAGGCCTGCCAGGCGATCCGCCGGGCGACCTCTATGCGGTCTTGGTGATCACCGCGCCAGCGGCCGACAGCGCCGCGGCCGCCGACGCCTACGCGGCGCTGGCCCGCGCCTTTCCGCGCTTCGATGCGCGCAGCGAACTCGAGGCTTGACCGATGGCCGACACGCGCCCCACCGTCATCGAAGCCGTCGTGGTCGAGGAGAACCTGCGATTCACGTTGGCAGAACTATGCCGCGCCTGCGGGGCAGAATCGTCGCTGCTGACGGCGCTGGTCGAGGAAGGCTTGCTGCAGCCTAGCGGCAGCGGCCCCGAGGACTGGCAGTTCGCCGCTGGCGCGCTGTCACGCGCGCGGGCGGCGCTCAGGCTGATGCGCGATCTGCAACTGAGCGTCGATGCGCTGGCCCTGGTGGTCGAACTGCTGGACGAGATCGAGACGCTGAGGGCGCAGCTGCGCCGTGCTGGGTCGAACTGATCGGCGCCGGCGGCATCGAGCACATTGCGCGGACGCAATGCGCGAGTCGAGCGCTCGGTCCAGCATGCGAGCCCGATGCCCATCCACAATGCAGACATCGCGGCCATCTTCGACGAGATCGCTGACCGGCTTGAAATCGACGACGCGAACCCGTTCCGTGTGCGCGCCTATCGCAACGCGGCGCGCGTGGTCGGCGAGCTCGGCCGCAGCGTGCGCACGATGGTCGAGCAAGGCGCCGATCTCGACGCGCTGCCCGGCATCGGCCCCGACCTCGCCAGCAAGATGCGCGAGATCGTCGCCACGGGTCGTTGCGCCCTGCTCGAACGGCTGCGCAAGGAGCTGCCATCGACGATCACCGAGTTGCTCGCCCTGCCCGGCATCGGGCCGAAGCGCGTGCGCGCGCTGCACCACGAGCTCGACGTGCAGACCATCGAGCAGTTGCACCAGGCGGCGCAGCAAGGCCGAATCCAAACGATTCACGGCTTCGGTCCGAAGACGGAAGAATTGATCCTGCGGGCCACCACGGCCCACTTGCGGCAACCCCAGCGTTTCAAACGCGTCGTCGGCCAGGCGGTCGCCGAATCGCTGCTCGCCTTCCTGCGCGACGTGCCCGGCGTCGAGCGCGCCGAGGCCGCAGGCAGCCTGCGGCGCGGGCGCGACACCATCGGCGATCTCGACCTGCTGGTCACGACGCAACCGGGCAGCCCGGTGATGGATCGCCTCGTCGGCTACGACGACGTGCGCCAGGTGCTGGCGCACGGCGCCACCAAGGCCAGCGTGGTGTTGAAGAACGGCATGCAGCTCGACCTGCGTGCGGTGCCCACCGAGAGCTTCGGGGCCGCCTGGGTGTACTTCACCGGCTCCAAGGCGCACAACATCGCGCTGCGGCGGCTGGCGCAGGAACGCGGGCTGAAGATCAACGAGTACGGTGTCTATCGTGGCAGCGAGCGCATCGCCGGCGACACCGAGGCGGCGGTCTACCGCACGGTCGGACTGCCCTTCATCGAACCCGAATTGCGCGAGGACCGCGGCGAACTCGAAGCCGCGCGCCAGGGGCGCCTGCCGACCCTGCTGCAGCGCGCCGACCTGCGCGGCGACCTGCATGTGCACACCAAGGACAGCGACGGCCACGACACGATCGAGGCCATGGCCGCCGCGGCGCGCGAGCAGGGTCTGGACTACCTCGCGATCACCGACCATTCGCGGCGGCTGGCGGTGGCGCATGGGCTCGATCCGGTTCGGCTGGCCAAGCAGATCGACCGCATCGACCGCATCAACGAGCGCTTGCGCGGCTTCACGCTGCTCAAGGGCATCGAAGTCGACATCCTCGAGGACGGCACCCTCGACCTGCCCGATTCGATCCTGCAGCGGCTCGATCTGGTCGTCGGCGCGGTACATCAACGCTTCGACCTGCCGCGTGCCAAACAAACCGAGCGCCTGCTGCGCGCCATCGACCAGCGCCATTTCAGCATCCTGGCGCACCCGTCGGGCCGCTTGATCGGCGAGCGTGAGGCGTGCGAGTTCGATCTGCTGCGCGTCTTGCGCCATGCGCGCCAACGCGGCTGCTTCGTCGAACTCAACGCACATCCGGCGCGCCTGGACCTCGACGATCTGGCCTGCCAGATGGCCAAGGCCGAGGGCGTGCTGGTCAGCCTGAACTCCGACGCGCACAGCGTGCTCGATTTCGATGACCTGCAGCACGGTGTCGGCCAGGCACGACGTGGCTGGCTCGAGAAAGCAGACCTGCTGAATGCGCGCGCGCTTCAGGCCTTGCGGCCGCTGCTCGCGCGCACCATGTGAGCCTCGCGAGGAGCGCGTCGCTGGAGCCAGCGCAACGCCTCTCGTTCGTCAACGTACGAACGCAGCGTCTCTTGCCGTTGCGCCGGGGCGCTCAGCGGTGACCGTCGCGGGCAGCACACACCGCGCTGGGCGAAATCAGCAGCCGATCAATGTCGGCGCTGGCACGACCGCCCAGTTGACCATGCAGCGCCAGAACCTGTTCTGCCAACGACCGAAAATGCACGGCTCCGACCTGAGCCGCACGCGACAAAGCCGCCCCTGCATCGCCGTTGCGCCATGCCACGTAGGCCGACGCCAGAGCCGGAAACATGCGCGCACGCACACCTTCGTAGTTGGCGAACCAGAAGTGCAGTGGCCCGGGCGCGCCCCGTTGCAGCAAGGTCGGCAGGGTCACCTCGAGGTCGGCGATGTGGTCGCGTACCGCACGCACGTGCAGATCGGTGCGGCGCTGGTCGAGAGTCAGGCGCATGGCCGCCCAATCGGGATCGAGCCATTGGCCTGCCCGGTGCTCGCCCAGTTCGTGCAGCAGCAGCGTTTCGCACAACTCGTCGACCAGGCGCGGCAAGGCGGCAACGAACGCCTCGCTGTCGTGCAGCGCATAGGTTTCGGTCAGCGCCTTGAACGGGCCGTCGGCCCGGCGCAGGCTGAAGGCCTCGAACTTCTCCCATAGCCAGCGCGCGAGCGACTCGCGCCGCAGCACGATGGTATGCCCGTTGGCGAGTGCGGCCGGCGGCGCGAAGAGCCCGCGCGCGAGCTCGCGATCGGCCACCTGCAGCAGCAAGCCATCGTCGCGCTGTTGCACGCGCTGCAGACGCGCCAGGAAGAATGTCGGCCGCTGCGCAGCCGCCAGCCCTGCCCCATAGACAAACCCGCAGGGCATCAACTCGGCATTGAGCGTGTCTGCGTCGTGCGGATCGAAGAGTCGGTCGCCGAGCGGCAGTGGCACGAGCGCCCGCTCCTCGACATCGGCCCACAAGGCCTCGCGCCGCGACAGCCAAAGGCCCACCGCCGCGCGATCGAGCTCAGCGCCGAGGGCCAGGCCATGCTCCCAACGGTAGAACTCGCGCATCTGCAGCAGGTAGATGCACAACGGCAAGTCGGTGGCGTGGCGGGCATCGGCGATATGGCAATTGGCCTGCACGGCATCGACCAGCGCGCCGCGCCGATCGGCCGACAAACCCGCGTCCCCGGCGTTCACGGTGGCGGCGCGCGGCGAGGCCGCTGCCCCCGCCATTGCGCGAGCACCTGCACGATCGACGCCCACGGCAATCCGGTCAGGCTGCCGTGGCGCTCGTGCGCGGCGCCCACCATGCGGTGCACATCGGCGCGGGGCGCATCGAGCGCGCGTTGCAGCCCCAGCAGACCGCCGCATTGCAGGCGCAGCGCCTGCGCGTGAATCAAGGGCTGCCCAGGACCTGGCAGGCGCAGCGCGAAGCGCGCGCGCTCGTGCAGCAGCGCAGCCAGCGTCGCGCAATTCGTGCGGGCGACGGGCGACGGGCATTCGATGATCTCGCGCTCGGCCACCGCGCGCCGCTGGGCCAGCTCGCACACCGCAGCGCGGGCAAACAGGGCCTTGGCGAAGACGCAGGCCGTCGCGCTCTCGCAGCACGAGATCGGCGGCATGGCGTCGTCGGCGCTCATCGCAGCGACACCCCTGCGCTCAGTCGTCGCCGGCCGGGCTTGGATCTCGGATCTGGCATAGAAGGTCTTCGGCCAGTTGTTCATTCTCGGCAAAGATCAACTTGATCTTCACGTCGCTGTCTGCTGCCTGCGAGGCGCGCAGGGACTTGGCGTGCGATGACGCATCCTTGAAACCTTGGAACTCGGCCAGTTTTCGGATCTGTGCAAAGGGCCGCATGCTGAAGACGAAGTAGGGCACGGTGCTCCAATCAAAGGTAGTGCTTGCCGAGGCGGCGCCTGCCCGGCACCGCCTTCTGGATGACCACGCCGTGCACCGCGGTGAGGTCGGACAGCGGATGGTCAGCATGCCCGGCTTGAAGCGCATGCAGCGCCCAGCCGCCGCCGCTGCGCGCCAACTGGCGCAGCGTCCATTCGCCGCCTGCCTGCGCGAGCACGAAGCTGCCCTCGCGCAGCGCACCGCCGGGCTCGACGATGATGATCTCGCCGTCAAGGAATTCGGGGGCCATGCTGTCGCCCAGCACACGCAGCGCGAACACTTCGCCACCGCTGCAGCCCCCGTCGTCCGGCTCGGTCGTCACATGACCTCCGAAACCACTTGCGCTGCAGGGACGCCTGCAGCAAGCAAGGCCGTGTTGAGCGCAGTGACGAAGGCTTCGGGTCCCGCCAGATAGAAATCGCAGTCGATGTCGAACAGATCGGCGCGCATGGCGGTGGCCATCTGGCGAGCACCGGCGGCCGGATCGTTGTCGGTGAACAGCGCGAACTCGAAGGGATCCAGCGCCTCCGACCAGGCACGGCACTGGTTGGCCTGAAAGTGGCCGTCGCTACGCGTGGCGAGCCAGAACAGCGACAAGGAAGGCGCGCTGTCCAGCGACAACGCATGTTCGATCAGGCTCTTGATCGGCGCGAAGCCGGTGTCGCAGGCCGCGAACACCAGCGGATGGGTGCTGTCGGCGAGCACGAAGTCACCCACCGGCCCCCACAGGTTGATCGGATCGCCGACCTTCAGCGTGCCGTCGAATACCTGCCGCGCCAGTGCGTCGTCGTCATTGCGTGCGACGAAGAAATGCAGATTGCGGTCGTCGCACGGGCAGCTGGCGATCGGGTAGGTTGCGCGCACGTCGTCGCCCGCCGTCGCGGCCGAACCGACACGGCCCAGCGTCACGGACTGGCCGGCCAGAAAGCGCAAGCGGTGGCTGCGCGGGGTCTGCAAGTGCAGCAGCCGGGTGTTCGGCGCCAATTCGCGCACGCCACGAATCGACGTCACGATCTGCTGCGGCGCGATGTCTTCGGGCCCGCGTGCCTCCAGTGTCTCGAGCGTGATTTCGCTGCTGGCCGCGGTATGCGCGCACATCAACGTGTAGCCCTGCTGCTTCTCCGCCTCCGACAGCGGGTAGTCGAACGGCGCCACCTTGGTCACCTCACCCGAGATCACGCGCACCTTGCACATGCCGCAGGTGCCGTTGCCGCAGCCGTAGTTGAGTTTCATGCCGGCGCGCAAGCCCGCCTGCAGCAGCGTGTCGTGCCCCTCGACCACGAACTGGTGCCCGCTCGGCCGCAGCGTGACCTGCGCCGAAACCACCTTCAACATGTCATCCATGACATCCAGCACATCGACCGATTCAGTGGCCAGCGCCCGTGCCAGCCCGTCGTTCAGCTGGCGTTGCAATGCGAGCAGCCGGGGTTCGTCGTCGCCGGTTTGCGCCAGCAGCTCGCGCAGACGGTCGCGCAGCGCGATGACGAGCGCGTGGTAACGCTGCAGATGGCGTTGCACGTCGGCCAGCTCCTGGCTCTGGCGAAACACCCGCTGCGCCAGCACCTCCTGGCTCGGCAGCAGCCGCTCGCGCACGCGCCGGCCGAATGCATCGTCCTTGATGTGGGTGACGCGCTCCAGCATGCCCGATTGCTCGAGTTCGGTCTGCGGGTACAACCTGAGCAGCGTCTCGGTGGAGACCAGGCCGTCGTGCAACTCGATCTCGCCGGCGCGCACGCGCTGCTGCAAGATGCCGCGCGGCACGCCCACCAGCTGCGCCGCGCGCCAGACCGTCACCCATTGCGCCACGGCGTCCCCGGCGAGCTGATGCGATCGAGGTAGCGCGCGCGGTACAGCAGACGCGGCTGCGCCGGATCGTCGACGAAGCCTTCGCGGTCGTGCAGCACGTTGTTGGCCACGATGCCCATTCCGCTTTGCAGCCGAAGGCGCAGGATCTGCGGGTTGTCGTCGTTCAGAAATCGCGCCAGAAACGCCACGGCCTCGTGCGTCGCCGCATCGGCCTTCCACTCGATGCTGCGCGTGCGCGCGGTGTAGCGCATGTGCAGCGCCCCGTCGCGCGGATCGACCGCAAACACGGGCCCGGATTGGGCCGCCCGTTCGACGCCGGACTCGCCATCGCGGCAGGGGATCGTCATGGCATCGTCGGCCATCAAGGCCCGCATCCAACGGGGCGAGGCGTCGCGCAGCGCGATGTAGGCGAGCTCGTGGTCGAGCAGTGCATTGGTGCCGCCACGGCTTGCCGGCTGCGCGCAATGCAGCACCATCGCGCGGATGCGGCGCTCGTGCGGATGGTAGTAGCCGTCGGTGTGCCACTTGATCGGGCGGTCGGTGTAGGGGATGAAGCCGCCGCGGCCGTCGCTCGCCTGGCTGACCGTGATGCTGGAGATGCCGCCCTCTTCGGCCAGCCAATTGGCATCGAGCCGGTGCAGCCCCAGCTGTGCAGCGACGGCGCATGCGGCGCCCTTGTCGGCGCCGCTGCTCGCGCTTCGATAGACCGCCATGTTCCATTGGGCACAGCGCCGCAGCAACGCCTGCCGTTCGGCGCTGCTGAGCGCCATCGGATCGGCGACGTCCACGATCAGCTCCTCGGCGTGCTGCGCGCGCGATGCGAGCTTGAGCGCGCGCCAGCGCCGGTAGCCCGCGTCGTCGTCGAGATTGAACGGATCGCAGCGCCGTTCCAGTTCGACCTGCTCGGCCACCGCGCTCATGGCATCAATCCCCACTCAAGCCTGCGCGTCGGGTGGCACGCGGCGCGGTCGACAGCAGGTTGCGCATCGCGTCTTGCACGATCTCGACGGCCTGCGGCGCCTCGCTGGCCATCACCTGGTCCAGCACCCAGCGCTGATCCTTGGGCGGCACGGTCGGGGCGAGCCGGCTGCCCAGGTAGCGCACGAAAGCGAAGTCGGGCGTGAAGACATCCGGTGACGCCGCGGCATGCGGGTCGGCGCCGAACTCGGCATAGTGCTGGGTCACTTCGTTCACGAGGTCGATGAACCGGTCGCCGTACGATGCCCCATCGGACGGCGGTCCCAGCAGCTCGGACTCGTTGTCGGCCAGCGTGTCCGCACAATGCCGCACCAGCGCCGTCGTGAACGCCAAGCGCGCGCTCGGATCCATCCGCGCATGGGCGATGCGGTCGACCACCGCGATCAGGAACACCAGCACTTCGCGCATGAAGGCGAAGTACGGCGCACCGGCGTCGACGTCGAACTGGGCCCCGCGCATGCGCTTGAGCATGTTGTGCGCCGCCCGCCAGACGATGAACGCCATCGCGCTGGCATGCTGCTGGGGTGTCTTGCTCGCCCCGGCCTTGAACCAGTGGCTCTTGACCCGAATCGCAGGCGGCATCCCGGGGCCGGACATCAGTATCCGCCCTTGCCCAGCGGCTGCGGCAGGCCGGCCACCTTGGCGCCCTGCTTGGCCGGACCGGTGGGGAACAGGTCGTACAACGCCTTGCTGTCGCAACCCGGCAGCACGTCGGCCAGCCCCTTGAGCATGTTGCGGAAGTTGGGCGTGTGTCCATGCTCGCGGAATTCGTCGCGCAGGAAGGCCACGACCTTCCAGTGCGCATCGGTCAACTCGATGCTCTCGGCCGCCGCGATGACCCGCACCACGTCGTCGCTGTAGTCGGGCTCCAGCAGGTAGCCCTGTTCGTCGGTCGGCAGCTGCGACCCGTTGACCATGTAAGCCATTGATGAAGTTCCCGGCAGGTGGTGGTGTCAGGCCCGCAGCGCCGCGGCCGATTTGTGTGGAACGAAAACCCCGCAGCCGAGCCGCCGATGGCGCCCCAGCCCGGCTTGCAGCAGTTGCAGCGAATCGCCCGTCGACAGGCCATCGAGCATCAGGCTGAATCCGGTCAACGCCCGGCCATCGTGCGTGACGACATGCCGACGGCCGCAGATCTGCCGCCCGCGCACGCCCATGGCATCGAGCTCGTCATCGATGTTGGCCGTGAACGCCAGCTCGTCGTCGTCGCAGGTGGTCACGAGGTGCGAATACAGCGTGCCGTGCGGCACCAGTTCGCGTTGCAGGGCATGCCCCACATGCAATGCATGGCCGCCCACGTCGAGCGTCGCGCCTTGCAGCGGCGCCAGGGCGCCCACTTGCTCGCGCGGGACGCGCAGCCCCAAGCGGGCGCGTTGCGACAGCAAGACGCTTGCGCCTTCGCCGGCCACCACGTTGACACGGTGCACGCCCACTTGCGGACACGTCGCCAGCCAGGGCAGCAGCCGGTCGAGCTCGTCGGACAAGGCCTGTCGGTGGTCACGCGGCAGTCGCGCGCCAGCCAGCGGGAAGACGACGTCGACCATCGTGGCGGTGATCTCGGCCATGCGACTAGCTCTTGGGCTGGGCATCCGCCCATCGCAACAGCGCGCGACCCCACTCCTGCGCGGTCTCGGGGTCGATGTCGAACACGGTGAACCGGCTCTTCTCGCGGATGCGCGTTCGCAGCAGGCTCATGCCGCCCGCGTCGTGGTCGACCTGCTGCAATTCGATCTCCTGCCCGCCCAACGGCACGCGCAGCTTGGCAACGGACAACAGGCGCGGCATTCGGTGCTCCGAATGTCGCATTGAGCGCGGGCCTGCGGAGTGCGTCCATACCCGGTACGGGTGAGCGGCGCATAACCCATCCGGGTAATGCCGCGGCGAACCATCCGCTCTATCGTTGCCTACCCCGCGTAGGTGTGGGCGTGCGCGGCCACGGATCGCCACCATTCGCGCCACGCTGCCCGAGCTTTCGCGAGATGCGTTCGGGCACACAACAGGAGACGACCGCGTCATGGCCAAGAAACCGCACGCCACACCGATGCTGGACCAGCTGGAGAGCGGCCCCTGGCCCAGCTTCGTCACAGGCCTCAAGCGCCTGGCCAAGGACAAGGACTACATGGTCGACCTGATGGGTCAGCTGGAGACGTCCTACCGCACCAAGAAGGGCTACTGGAAGGGCGGCACGGTCGGCGTGTTCGGCTATGGCGGCGGCGTGATCCCACGCTTCACCGAACTGAAGGACGCGAACGACAAGCCGATGTTCCCCGACGCGGCCGAGTTCCACACGTTGCGCGTGCAGCCGCCGGCCGGCATGCACTACGACACCAAGGTGCTGCGCAAGCTGTGCGACATCTGGGAGCGGCACGGCTCGGGCCTGATCGCCTTCCACGGCCAGAGCGGCGACATCATGTTCCAGGGCGCCAAGAGCGACAAGGTGCAGGATGCTTTCGACGAACTCAACGAGCTCGGCTTCGACCTCGGCGGTGCCGGCCCCGCGGTGCGCACCTCGATGAGCTGCGTCGGTGCGGCGCGCTGCGAGCAGAGCTGCTACGACGAGTCGCGCGCGCACCGCCAGGTGATCAACACGTTCCTCGACGACATCCATCGCCCGGCGCTGCCGTACAAGTTCAAGTTCAAGTTCTCCGGTTGCCCGAACGACTGCATGAACTCGATCCAGCGCGCCGACATGGCGGTGATCGGCACCTGGCGCGACAATATGCGCACCGACGAGGCGCTGGCGCGCAAGTGGTTCGCCAAGCACGGCATGAACGAGCTGGTCAACGACGTGATCTCGCGTTGCCCGACCAAGACCATCATGCTCAAGGAGGTCAACGACGTCGCGCAGGGCGAGCGCATCTCCAGCGTCAAGATCAGCGACACGCATGCACTGGAGATCGACAACAGCAACTGCGTGCGTTGCATGCATTGCATCAACGTGATGACCGGCGCATTGGCACACGGCACCGACACCGGCGCGACGATCCTGATCGGCGGCAAGCGCACGCTGAAGATCGGCGACCTGATGGGCACCGTCGTGATGCCGTTCATGCCGTTGAAGACCGACGAGGACTACCAGGCACTGGTCGAACTGGGCCAGAAGGTGATCGACTTCTTCGCCGAGAACGCGCTCGAGCACGAGCGCACCGGCGAGATGATCGAGCGCATCGGGCTGGTCAACTTTCTCGAAGGCATCGGCGTCGACATCGACCCCAACATGGTCGCCACGCCGCGCACCAACCCCTACGTGCGCACCGACGGCTGGGACGACGAGGTCGCCCGCATCCAGGCCAAGAAGGCCGCGGCCTGACCGCTCGAGGAGACCGACATGGCAACGATGCGCACCCCGATCGAGAGCGGCTGCCCCGACCCGAAGCAGTACATGCACCCCACGTTGCTGAAGAACTACGGCAACTGGAAGTACCACGACCGGCCGCGCCCGGGCGTGTTGCACCATGTGTCGCACACGGGCGACCAGGTCTGGACCGTGCGTGCCGGCACGCAGCGGCAGATGGATGTCTACACGATCCGCAAGCTGTGCGACATCGCCGACACGTTTGCCGATGGCCACGTGCGCTTCACGATCCGCTCGAACATCGAGTTCATGGTCGCAGACCCGAACAAGGTCGCTCCGTTGGTCGAAGCCCTGCAGAGCAACGGCTTCCCGGTGGGCGGCACCGGCAATTCGGTGTCGATGATCGCCCACACGCAAGGCTGGCTGCACTGCGACATCCCGGGCACCGACGCCTCGGGCGCGGTGAAGGCGCTGATGGACGACCTGTACAGCGAGTTCATCAAGGAGGAGATGCCCAACCGGGTGCACCTCTCGACCTCGTGCTGCGAGATCAACTGCGGCGGCCAGGCCGACATCGCGATCATCGTGCAGCACACCAAGCCGCCGAAGATCAACCACGATCTGGTGGCCAACGTCTGCGAGCGCCCGGCGGTGGTGGCGCGCTGCCCGGTGGCGGCGATCCGCCCGGCGCTGGTCAACGGCAAGCCGTCGCTCGAGGTCGACGAGAAGAAGTGCATCTGCTGCGGTGCGTGCTATCCGCCCTGCCCGCCGATGCAGATCAACGACCCCGAGCACTCCAAGCTGGCGATCTGGGTCGGCGGCAAGAACTCCAACGCCCGCGGTAAACCCACGTTCATGAAGATGGTGGCCTCGGGGCTACCCAACAATCCGCCGCGCTGGCCCGAGGTGTCGGCGATCGTCAAGAAGATCCTCTACACCTACAAGGCCGACGCCCGCCCGTGGGAGCGCGTGTCCGACTGGATCGAGCGCATCGGCTGGCCGCGCTTTTTCGAGAAATGCGACCTGCCGTTCACCAAATACCTGATCGACGACTGGCGCGGCTCGCGCGCCAGCCTGAACGCGTCGACGCACATCCGCTTCTGATGGCCCACCCCCGATGCGCCTGCGGCGCCTCCCCCTCAAGGGGGCGACGCCAGTGGACCGGCAGAGCCGGATCCACGGCGTCCGCTTGGCTGGGTTTGGCGCCTGTGATGCACGGTGTTGATTGCGCCGGAGGTTTCCTGACATGAAGTTCGGCATTCTTGTCAGCGAAGGGCCCTACACGCACCAGGCGAGCGACACGGCCTATCAGTTCGCCGCCGCGGCGCTCGCCAAAGGGCACGCGGTCCAGCGCGTGTTCTTCTATCACGACGGCGTCTACAACGCGACCCGGTTCACCGAGCCGCCGCAGGACGATCGCCACATCGTCAACCGCTGGTCGGCGCTGGCCGCCGAACACAAGGTCGACTTGGTGGTCTGCGTCGCGGCCGCGCTGCGCCGCGGCATCAAGGAAGAGGTGCTGGCGCCGGGCTTTCGCATCTCGGGCCTGGGCCAGCTGGTCGACAGCGGCATCAAGGCCGACCGGTTGGTCACCTTCGGCGACTGAGCGCACGCGAGCATCCGATGAAGAAATTCATGTTCGTCAACCGCAAGGCGCCCTACGGCACGATCTACGCGCTCGAGAGCCTCGAGGTGGTGTTGATCGCGGCCACCTTCGACCAGGACGTGAGCCTCGTCTTCGTCGACGACGGCGTGTACGAGCTGGTCAAGGGCCAGAACAGCAAGGCCATCGGCATCAAGAACTTCTCACCCACCTACCGCGCCCTCGAGGGCTACGACGTCGAGAAGCTGTACGTCGAGCGTGAGTCGTTGGAGTCACGCGGCCTGACCGAGAAGGATCTGCTGGTCGCGGTCGAGGTGTTGACGAGCGCAGAGATGGCCGCGTTGATGGCCGAGCAGGACGTGGTTCTTTCCTTCTGAGGCCGGCATGCTGCACATCGTCAACAAGTCCCACGAACAGACGTCCGCGCTGCAAAGCTGCCTGCGGTTGGCTCAGCCGGGATCTGCGCTGCTGTTGATCGAAGACGCCGTTTACGCCGCCACGGCCTGGGGCGCCGCCACTTCCGGGGTCGTGCAGGCGGTCCATAGCCTGAAGGTGTACGCGCTGCAACCCGATCTCGAGGCGCGCGGCGTGAGCGGCAGATTGATCGATGGCGTCGCGACGGTTGACTACGCAGGCTTCGTCGACCTCGTCACCGAGCACAACACTTGTCAGTCCTGGCTTTGAGGCCGGCCTGACATCCACACCAATCGCTGGAGAAACGCATGGGCATCGAAGTCAATGGCACCACCTACGAGACCGACGAGGAGGGCTATCTGGTCAACCTTGCGGACTGGAGCGAAGACATCGCGAACGTCATCGCAAAGACCGAAAACGTCGAGATGACACCGAACCATTGGGAGGTCGTCAACTTCCTGCGCGAGTACTACAACGAGTACCAGATCGCGCCGGCCGTGCGCGTGCTGACCAAGGCCATCGGCAAGCAGCTCGGCCCCGACAAGGGCAACAGCAAGTACCTCTATGAGCTGTTCCCCTACGGTCCGGCCAAGCAGGCGTGCAAGATCGCCGGCCTGCCCAAGCCCACCGGCTGCGTGTAGGCGGGACACCATGTTTATCGGGCGTGCGCGGGCCGAGCGCCGGGCCGCTCCCAAGCCGGCCGCTCACTGGCGTGGGTGGTGCACAGGAGGAACCACGGCCCGCCCGGGGGGGGGGTGCGCCCCCCCCCCCCCCCACGTCCGCGCTCGCCCCCTCGGGGGATCGGCAGACGTACTCGTCGGGCGAGGGGCTCCAATGAACGCGCTGACGGTCGCCTACGCCGCGTTGTTCTACATCGCGACGGCTGTGCTCGTCGTCGGCTTGGCCGGCAAGATCCGCAGCTACCTGCGCACGCCGGCGCCCCTGAAGATCCCCACCACGCCGGCGCCGACCACGACGAGCGGCGTCGCGCTGCGAATGACGCGCGAGGTGGTGCTGTTCGAAAGCCTGTTCAAGTCCAGCAAGTGGACCTGGCTCTTCGGATGGATGTTCCACGCCGCACTGCTGCTGGTGCTGCTGCGGCACGTGCGCTACTTCCAGCAGCCGGTGTGGACGCCGGTCGTCTGGGTGCAGGCCTTCGGCACCTACGCCGGCTTCGTGATGGTCTGCGGCCTTGCCGGCCTGTGGGCGCGTCGATTCCTCGTCGATCGCGTGCGCTACATCTCCACGCCGTCGGACCACCTGCACCTGGCGCTGCTGGGGGCCATCGCGCTCAGCGGCCTGGGCATGCGCTTCGTCGCACACACCGACATCGTCGCGCTGAAAGCCTTCGTGCTCGGGCTGCTGCGTTTTGACCTGCAGCCGCTGCCGTCCGACCCGCTGCTGCTGCTGCACCTGAGCCTGGTGGCGCTGCTGATGATCGTGTTCCCGATCAGCAAGCTGCTGCACGCGCCGGGGCTGTTCTTCAGCCCGACGCGCAACCAGGCCGATACGTCGCGCGAGGCGCGGCACATCGCGGCCTGGGCTGCCGCGCTGGACAAGAAGTAGCACATGGCCACCACCGCCTTCGAGACGCCGAAGCTCAAGCCCTACCCGGTGATCCCGCTGGTGGCCGAGGGCGCGATGGCGCACAGCAAGCCGTATGTCGCCTCGCCGGCAATCCAGAGCAACCTCGGCTTCCCTGGTGAGCTGACCGCGGGCTGGGAGCAGCGTGCGGTGGCCAAGATGGGCGACCTGCTCGGCAAGTACCGCAGCCTGCGCGTCTACATGGACGCCTGCGTGCACTGCGGCGCCTGCTCCGACAAGTGCCACTACTTCCTCGGCACCGGCGACCCGAAGAACATGCCGGTCGCGCGGCAAGACCTGATGCGCGCGGTGTACCGGCGTTACTTCACCTTCGCCGGCAAGCACTTCCCCAAGCTGGTCGGCGCGGTCGACATGACGAAGGAAGTGCTCGACGACTGGTGGCGCTACTACAACCAGTGTTCGGAGTGCCGGCGCTGCAGCGTGTTCTGCCCCTACGGCATCGACACCGCCGAGGTCACGATGGCCGCGCGCGAGATCATGGATTCGGTGGGCCTGGGGCAGAAGTACGCCAACGAGATCATCGGCAAGGTGCATCGCATCGGCAACAACCTGGGCATCCCGGGCCCGGCCCTCGAGGACACGCTGCTCGGGTTGGAGGAAGACACCAAGGAAGAGACCGGCATCGACGTGCGCTTCCCGCTCGATGTCGAGGGTGCCGAGGTGCTGCTGGTCACGCCGAGTGCCGACTTCTTCTCCGAGCCGCATGTCGAGAGCCTGATCGGCTATGCCAAGGTCTTCCACGCTGCCGGCATCAGCTGGACGCTCAGCACCAAGGCCAGCGAAGCGGGCAACTTTGGCCTCTTCATCGGCAACTACGAGCAGATGCGCAACATCTCTCTGCGCGTCAAGGAAGCCGCACAGGAGTTGCGGGTCAGGCGGATCATCGTCGGCGAGTGCGGCCACGCCTGGCGCGTGGCCTACAGCTTCTGGAACACGCTGATCGGCCCGTTCGACTGGCTCGATGCGCGCTACCCGGTGCCGCAGCACATCTGCGAGTTCACGCACGACCTGATCGAGCGCGGCGCGCTGCTGTTCGACAAAGAGAAGAACGACGACCGCATCGTCACGTTCCACGACTCGTGCAACGTGGCGCGCGGCTCGCGCATGGGCCGCATGCCCGGTGGGCAGTTCGTGATCCCGCGCAGCATCATCAAGGCGGTGGCCAACCACTTCCACGACATGGCCCCCGGCACGACGCACGAGGCCACCTTCTGCTGCGGCGGCGGCGGTGGCCTGCTGACCGACGACCTGCTCGAGCTGCGCGTCAAGGGCGCGCTGCCGCGCATGGAGGCGCTGAAGACCGTGGTCGACGAGCACGGAGTCAACTTCATGGCCACCATCTGCGCGATCTGCAAGGCGCAGTTCAGCAAGGTGCTGCCCTACTACGGCTTCGACATGAGCATGGTCGGCGGCGTGCACCAGCTCGTCAGCAAGGCGATTCGCCTGGGCACACCGCATTGATCGAGATTCGAGGAGACCTCCGCATGTCGTCAGCACCGTCGTCCACCGAGGCCAAGCCGCTGACCTTCCGTCGCTACAAGGACGGCGATGCCAAGCCCTTGGCGTGGCAGCAGGAGATCTTCGACGCCGACCATTCGCACAAGTGCCCCACCTACATCCAGAGCACGCCGCCGTGCCAGGGCAGCTGCCCATCGGGCGAAGACATCCGCGGCTACCTGAACATCGTGCGCGGCATCGAGAAGCCACCGGCCGGCGTGCCGTGGCAGGAATACGCGTGGCGGCGCCTCACCGAAGCCAACCCGCTGCCGTCGGTGATGGGCCGCGTGTGCCCGGCGCCGTGCGAATCGGGCTGCAATCGCAACCAGGTAGAAGATTTCGTCGGCATCAACTCGGTCGAGCATTTTCTCGGCGAGTACGCGATCGAGAAGAAGCTTGCGTTCCCGAAGCCCGAGGCCCCCACCGGCAAGAAGGTGGCGGTGATCGGCGGCGGGCCCGCGGGGCTGTCGGCGGCCTACCAGCTGGCGCGCAAGGGCCACGCGGTGACGATCTTCGACGAGCGCGCCGAACTCGGCGGCATGATGCGCTACGGCATCCCGGGCTTTCGCACGCCGCGCGCGGTGCTCGACGCCGAGATCCAGCGCATCGTCGACCTGGGCGTCGCCGCACGGATGAACTGCCGCATCGGCACCGACGTCACGCTCGATGACATCAAGAGCGAGTTCGACGCCGTGTTCCTCGGCCTGGGCGCGCAGAGCGGCAGGCCGCTGCCGGTGGAGGGCGCCGACGCGCCCAACTGCGTCACCGCCACCGCGTTCCTGAAGGCCTTCAACGACGGCCGCATGCTGCATGTGGGCAAGCGCGTGGTGGTGGTCGGCGGCGGCGACACCTCGATCGACGTGGCCACCGTGGCGCGGCGCCTCGGACACATCGACCAGGTGCACGAGTCCGACCGCCCCGAGCACGCGATCGCCGGCTTTGCGGCACACGACGCCGCGTTGTTGTCGGCGCGCCAGGGCGCCGAGGTCACGCTGACCTCGGTGTTCACGATCGACAAGATGCAGGCCAACAAGCACGAGATCGAGCAGGCGCTGGCCGAAGGCATCGCGATCCGCGGCGGTCTGGCGCCGCTGGCGGTGCTGCGCGACGGGTCGGGGCGTGCCACCGGACTGCGCGTCGTGCGGTGCGAAGCCAAGTTCGTCGGCGGCCGGCTCGAGATCAAGCAGGTCGCCGGCACCGAAGAGGACATCGCGGCCGACCTGATCGTCTCGGCGATCGGCCAGGCGGTGGATTTCAGTGGCCTGGAGTCGCTGAACAACGGCAAGGGCGGCATCACCTCGGACAAGAACTATCAGGTGCAGGGCCAGCCAGGGCTGTTCGTCGGCGGCGACGTCGTGCGCCCGCACCTGCTGACCACCGCGATCGGCCACGGCGCCATCGCCGCCGACGGCATCGATCGCCACCTGCGCCGCGAGCCGCTCGACAAGCGGCCCAAGATCGACGTGCACAGCTTCGACCTGGCGCGCAAGATGGTCGAGAAAGGCCTGCCGATCACGCGCATCGAGCAGCCGCTGTGGGGCACCGACGCCAGCAGCGGCGCGATCCACAACTACGACAACCGCTCCGACCGCTACGTCATCCCGCACAGCGAGCTGTTCCTCGGCCACTTCAACTACACGCCACGCCACCGGCGCAAGGTCGTCACCCTCACCGCCGAGCAGGCGCTCAACAACTTCGAGGAACGCCTGCTCCCGTTGCTCGAGGCGCAGGCGCAGGCCGAGGCCAAGCGCTGCATGAGTTGCGGCCAGTGCTTCGAGTGCGACAACTGCGTCGTCTACTGTCCGCAGACCGCGGTGTTCAAGGTGTCGAAGGCCAAGTCGACCACCGGCCGCTACGTCGACACCGACTACGCCAAGTGCATCGGCTGCCACATCTGCAAGGACGTGTGCCCCACCGGCTACATCCAGATGGGGCTCGGGGAGTAAATGACCAACCCCCGATGCGCCTTCGACGCCTCCCCCTCAAGGGGGCGACGCCAGCGGACCGGCAGAGCCGGATCCGCGGCGTCCGCTTGGGTGCTTGCCACGATCCTGCTGCCCGCGTACGCCGGCGAAGGCCGCACGCCGCTCCCGGTGCTCGAGGCCGCAACCGCCGGCACGCAGTGCGTGGAGCCGGCCGACGTGATGCGGCGCAACCACATGCGCTTCCTGAAGCACCAGCGCGACGATACCGTTCGCGCCGGCGTGCGCGGCGCCAAGTACAGCCTGAGGGCATGCGTCGATTGCCATGCCAGCCAGAAGACCGCCAGCGTGGCCAAAGTCGAGACCAATTTCTGCGTCAGCTGCCACAGCTACGCCGCGGTGCGCATCGACTGCTTCGAGTGCCACTCCAGCAGGCCGCAGGCGGTGGCGCAGCAGGCTTCGAAATGAAGACCGATCCCGCTGCCCCGCTCGCCGAATCGAAGCCGCGTCGCCGCGGCTTCCTCGGCGTCGCCGCGGCCGGCATGGCCGGCGTCGCGCTGGCGCCGGGCATCCGGCTGATCGAGATCGCGCAGGCCGCCACCGTGAGTGCGGGCGCGAGCCCCAAGGTGCGTTGGGGCATGCTGATCGACACCACACGCTGCGCCGAGGGCTGCACCGACTGCGTCGACGCCTGCAACACCGAGAACGGCATCGCGCCGGCCACGCGGTCGACCGATCCGCAGTGGATCCGCAAGATCGAGATCAAAGAGGTCAAGACCGGTCGCAGTGCGTCGGTGCCGGTGATGTGCCAGCACTGCGCGGAGCCGCCCTGCGTCGACGTGTGCCCGACCGGTGCTTCTTTCAAGCGCGCCGACGGCATCGTGCTGGTCGACCGCCACAGCTGCATCGGCTGCCGCTACTGCGTGATGGCGTGTCCGTACAAGGCACGCTCGTTCGTGCACGAGCCGCTGGCCGACCAGAAGCCCGACGTGCCGCGCGGCAAGGGCTGCGTCGAGAGCTGCACGCTGTGCGTGCACCGGATCGACCGCGGCGACAAGACCACCGCCTGCGCCGAAGCCTGCGCCAAGGCCGGCCACGGCGCCATCGTGTTCGGCGATCTGAACGACCCGGCCAGCGAAATTTCGCAACGCATCCGCGCGGCCACCAGCACGCAACTGCGTGCCGATCTTCACCTGGACCCCGGCGTGCGCTACCAGGGCCTTTGACCATGCGCCCAGCGTTCGAGCGGCTCGAGCAACGCATCTTCTACCTGCTGGTGGCAGCGGGCGGGCTGCTCACGCTGCTGGGGCTGGGCGCGGCGCATTGGATGGAAGAATACGGCCACATCGTCACCGGCATGGACAACCAGGTGGTCTGGGGCCTGCCGCACGTGTTCGCAATCTTCATGATCGTCGCCGCCTCGGGCGTGCTCAACGTGGCGTCGATCGGCTCGGTGTTCGGCCAGCCGGCCTACAAGACGCGCGCGCCGCTGTCGGGGCTGCTGTCGCTGACGCTGCTGGCCGGCGGCCTGATGGTGCTGATGCTCGACCTCGGCCGTCCTGAGCGCGTGATCGTGGCGGCCACCCATTACAACGCCACGTCGGTGTTCGCATGGAACGTGCTGCTGTACAGCGGCATGTTCACGATCGTCGCGATCTACCTGTGGACGATGTTCGAACGCCGCTTCAATCACCACGCCAAGGCGGCCGGCGTGGCTGTGCTGGTCTGGCGTTTCGTGCTGACCACCGGCACCGGCTCGATCTTCGCCTTCCTGGTCGCGCGCCAGGCCTATCAGTCGGCCGTGCTGGCGCCGCTGTTCATCGTGCTGTCGTTCGGCTGGGGCCTGGCCGTGTTCCTGATCGTGCAGTCGTCGATGTTGGCCTGGAACGGCCGCCGGCTGGACGACGCGGTGCAGCGCCGCCTGGCACGCCTGCTGGGTGTGTTCGTCGCCGCAGCGCTCTATTTCGTGGCCGTGTACCACATGACGAACCTGTACTTCTCGCGCCAGGGTGCGTTCGAAGCCTTCATCCTGCGCGACGGCGGCGTGTTCCCGCAGCTGTTCTGGTTCGGCTACGTCGCACTCGGGTCGCTGGTGCCGCTGGGCCTGCTGTTCCAGCCGCGCATCGGCGCGCGTGGCATGCTGGTCGCATCCGCACTGGTGGTGCTCGGTGCCTTCGCCTGGTTGTTCGTGTTCATCATCGGCGGCCAGTCGTTTCCGCTGGAGATCTTTCCCGGCTATCAGGTGCACAGCAGCTTCGGCGACGGCGCGATCGCGCGCTACGTGCCGCGCTGGCCCGAGTGGCTGCTCGGCCTGGGCGGCGTCGGGGCCGCCTTCGTGCTGACCACGGTCGGCGTGCGCGTGCTCGACTTCCTGCCGCGCGACGACGTGGCGGCGCCTGCTCCGGCAGCGAAGGGCTGACATGCGCGCACCCCGCTTGCTCATCTCCGCGGCGCACAAGTCGTCGGGCAAGACCACGCTGACGATCGGTCTGGCGCGGGCGCTGACCGACCGCGGCTTGCGCGTGCAGACCTTCAAGAAGGGCCCCGACTACATCGACCCGATGTGGCTCGCGCGTGCCAGCGCGCGGCCATGCTTCAACCTCGATCCGCACCTGATGCACGACGCCGAGATCGCTGCGCTGTTCGCGCAGCGCGCCGCGGATGCCGATCTGTCCCTGGTCGAGGGCAACAAGGGCCTGTACGACGGCCTGGCGCTCGACGGCAGCAACAGCAACGCGGCTCTGGCACGGCGGCTGGGGCTGCCGGTGCTGCTGGTCATCGACGCGCGCGGCATGACGCGTGGCATAGCGCCGTTGATCCTGGGCTACCAGGCCTTCGACCGCGAAGTGCGCATCGGCGGCGTGATCCTCAATCAGCTCGGCGGCTCGCGCCACGAAGCCAAGCTGCGCGCGGTGATCGAGCACTACACCGATGTGCCGGTGCTGGGCGCCGTGCAGCATGACGAACGGCTGTTGTTGAATGAGCGCCACCTCGGCTTGATGCCCGACGCCGAGTTGCTCGATGCCGACACGCGTGTCGGTGGCATCGCCGCTGCGGTGGCGGCGCAAGTGGATCTGGACCGTGTGATCGCCTTGGCCGGCTCGGCCCCCGCCATGCTCGCCGCCAGCCTGCGCGTCGCGCACAGCCGCGCGCCGGCCCCCAAGGTGCGCATCGGCATCGCCCGCGACGCGGCCTTCGGCTTCTACTATCCCGACGACCTGGCCGCGCTGGAGGCCGCCGGTGCACGCCTGGTGCCGTTCGACACGCTGAACGACGCGCACCTGCCGGCAGTCGACGGCCTGTTCATCGGCGGCGGCTTTCCCGAGATGGCGCTGCCTGGCCTGGAGGCCAACGCCTCGCTGCGCGCAGAACTGCGGGCGGCCATTGCCGCGGGCCTGCCGACCTACGCCGAGTGCGGCGGGCTGATGTATTTGGCGCGCTCGATCCGCTGGGGCGAGCGCCAGGCACAGATGGTCGGCGCGATTCCCGCCGACGTGGTGATGCACGAGCGGCCAGTGGGCCGTGGCTACGTGCAGGTCGCCGAGACACCGCATTTCCCGTGGCCGGCGATCGCCGGTGCCGACACCGTGCGCCGAGGCCACGAGTTCCACCACTCCAGCCTCGAGAACCTGGCGCCCGACGTGAGGTTCGCGTACGACGTGCAGCGCGGTCACGGCGTCGACGGCCGCCGCGACGGCGTGCTGGTGCAAAACCTTCTGGCGTCGTACATCCATCTGCGCCACTGCGCGGGCAACCACTGGCCGCGTCGCTTCGTGGCCTTCGTGCGCCAGCAGCTCGCGAGCGCGCAAAACACGGCCCGCGTGCGCGCCCCGCGGGTGGCCTGAGCGATGCTGCCGACAGGGACGCCACCGATGCTCGACGACGCGCAGCACACGGCGATGCGGCCGCATGTGATGGTCAATGGAACGCCCATCGCCACGGACACCGAAGGCTATCTGTGCCGGCTCGACGATTGGTCGGAGGATTTTGCGCGTGCGCAGGCAGCCAAAGAGGGCCTGACGCTGACCGCGGAGCACTGGGAGGTGATCCACTTCCTGCGCAGCCACTACGCCGAGCACGGCGTGCAGGCCCAGGTGCGCGTGATGATCCGCCACTTCGCGCCGATCTGGGGGCCGCAACGCGGCAACAACCACCACCTGCACGCGATCTTTCCTCGTGGCGGTCCACAGAAGCAAGGCAACCGACTGGCCGGCCTGCTGCGGACCAAGGGCGAACACTGACCACTGGAGCACGCGCATGTTCACGCTGACCTCTCAAGCAGCTTCGCAGATCCGCGAATCCGCAGCACGCAGCGGCGCCACCGAGGCGGCGCTGCGCGTGGCGGCGCGACTCGAGTCCGATGGTTCGATCGTCTACGGCATGGGCTTCGACGAACCGCGCGAAGGCGACATGCCGCTCGAAGTCGAGGGCATCCAGCTGCTGATCGCGCCGCCGTCGCAGGCGCTGCTGCAGACGACGCGGCTGGATTTCGTCGAGCTCGAGCCCGGCAGCTTCAGCTTCATCTTCATTGCCGGTGAGCCGGCCGACGAGCCGGCGCGCAGCGGCTGCGGCAGCGGCGGTTGCAGCAGTTGCGGCGGCTGAGCGCCGACCGAAGCCAAGGAGACTGCCATGAACTCGTTCACCGACGTCAGCGCGCTGCTGGCCCGATGCCGCGCACCGGCGGGCAAGGTCTTCCTGGTCGGCGCGGGCCCGGGCGACCCCGACCTGTTGACCGTGCGTGCCGCACGCCTGCTGGCCGACGCCGACGTCGTGGTGTACGACCATCTGGTGAGCGACGAGGTGCTGGAGCTCACATCGCCCCACGCGGAGCGGATCTATGTCGGCAAGGAGCGCAGCAACCACAGCATGGCCCAAAGCGAGATCAATGCCCTGCTGGTACGCCTGGCGCGCGCGGGGCGCCAGGTGATTCGGCTCAAGGGCGGTGACCCCTTCGTGTTCGGCCGCGGCGGTGAGGAGCTGCAGGTCCTGGCCGCCGAGGGCATCGTGTTCGAGGTCGTTCCCGGCATCACCGCCGCCTGTGGCGTGGCCAGCTATGCCGGCATCCCGCTGACCCACCGCGACCATGCGCAGGCGTGCCTGTTCGTCACCGGCCACCTCAAAGACGGCAGCTGCGACCTCGACTGGGCGGCTCTGGCGCGCCCGCGGCAGACCGTGGTGATCTACATGGGCCTCGGTGCGCTGGCCGAGATCTGCACGCAACTCGTCGCGCATGGTTTGCGCCCGGACACGCCGGCGGCCGTGGTGCAGCAAGGCACGACCCTCGAGCAACGCGTGGTCAGCGCGACGCTGGCCGATCTGAATGCGCGCGTCGTCGAGGCCGAGCTGCGTTCGCCCTGTCTCGTCATCGTCGGCGAGGTCGTGCGCCTGCGCGACGAGCTGGCCTGGTTTGGAGAGCGCGCCAGCGCTCGCGGGCTTGTTGTCGGCGTGCCGCTGAACGCCTAGGCTCAGCGACCGCCGCGCCGGTCATCCCCAGCGCGGCCCCCGCCTGCCGCACGCGTCTCCACGGCAAGCACCGCGGCCTCGACGCGCGAACTCAGGTTGAGTTTCGACAGGATGTGCCGCACGTGCAGCTTCACGGTGTCGTGGCTGATGTCCAGGGTGCGCGCGATCGCCTTGTTGCTCTCGCCACGCGCAAGATGGTCGAGGATCTGGTGTTCGCGCTCGGTGAGCGAATCCAACAGGCCGCTGCGGTCGCTGCTCTTGGAGCCGGCCTGCAGCATCTGCGCCAGTTTCAGCGTCATCGTCGGCGCGACGGCAAGCTCCCCGCGCGCCGCGCGCTCGATGGCGGCAACGATGTCCTCGGGCTCCATGTCCTTCAGCAGGTAGCCGCGCACGCCGGTGCGCAACGCCGCGGCCAGATCGGCCTCGGCATCGCTCATCGTCAGGATCAGCGCCGGCGTGTCGATGCCCTCCGCGCGCAGCCGGCGCAGCAGCGTCAGGCCGTCGGTGGAGGGCATGCGCAGGTCCAGCACCAGCAGGTCGGGCTGGTGCTCGCGCAGGGCGGCCGACACCTGGTTGGGGTCGCCCAGCGCTGCCGCCACCGTGATGCCTCGGTGGTGCAGCAGGTCGGTCAGACCGCTGCGACACAGCGCATGGTCGTCGACCAATACGACGCGCAGCCGATCGGCACTCATCGCGACGAACTCACGCAGGGCTCGAACGGGAAGCGCAGATGCACCCGGGTGCCGCCGCCATCGCGCGCGGACACGTCGACCGTGCCGCCCAGCTTCGATGCCCGCTGCCGCATGATGTCCACGCCGTAGTGCGATTCACCGTCATGCGGGTCGGCGCTCGCCATGCCGGCGCCATCGTCCTCGATCACGACGTCGACCTTGTCGCGCTGCTGCTCGATCTTCAGCCAGGCTCGCCGCGCCTGGGCGTGCTTGGCGATGTTGGCAAGCGCCTCCTGCACGATGCGAAACACCTGGAATTCCTGCGAGACCGAAAGGCACAATTCGGGCGCATGGTCCTCGAAAGCCAGGTCGACCTGCGTGAGCTCTTGGAACGCCAGGATACCGGAACGCAACGCGTGCTTGAGCCCCAGCGGATCCATCGGCGCACGGAAATGCGTCAGCACCTCGCGCAGGTCGGTGTGCGCACTGCTCACCGCCTGCCGCACATCGGCGCAATACTTCATGGCCGCCGCTTCGTCGTGTGCCGCAATCGCCCCCTGCAGCAACGGCAACCGCATCTTGACGAAGGACAGGGTCTGGGCGATCGAGTCGTGGACCTCGGCCGCCATCGCCTGGCGTTCGCGCAGCACCGTGGCGCGCAGGGTTTCACGCTCGAGCAGGGCGTTGTGAAGCGCCAGACCCAGCAACTCGCCGACCGACTTGAACAGCGCCATGGATCCGGCATCCAACGCGGCTCGGGTGTCGAAGAACAGGTTGTACAGGCCCAGCACGCGGCCACGGTGGGTCAGTGGCACCGCCAACAGGTGCCGGCACTCCTGCCCGAAGTAGCTGTCGGCACTGCGACGCGCGCAATATCCGACGTCGCTGGCCCACTCGATGGTGTCGCGGGTGAAAGCGGAACCGCAGATGCCACAGGCCGGATCGACGGTGCGCTCGGCGCAGACCACGTGCTCGGGCAGCCCGACCTCGCTGATCATCTGCAGTCGGTCGCCCTCGGGCGAGAGCACGCGCACGGCACCGGCGCGTGCGCCGGCCATCTGCATGATCGGCACCAGAAAGCGCTGCAACAAGTCATGCAGATCGCTGCCCGCAGCCAACCCCGCCGTGATCTCGGCCAGGATCCCGGCATCGGGCTGGCCGGTTGCCGCCGGCGGCTCCAAGCTGTCTTCCTGCCAATCGGTGCGCATGCGTGGGGCCGCAATAGCGGCCGCCTCCAGGTCGTTCAGAAGGGTATTTGACTCGGTCCCGGGCCACTTCGCCATCGAACCTGCCCTAGCTACCGGTACCCCACCGGTGCCAGCTACCCCAGAAGGATTATGGGTATTCCCGATCGCCGATCGTTTCTCGGCGATCCACGACGTTCGGCGAGACGACCATCACGATGCACCGAGAACGTCGAGCAGCGCCGGCTGCGGCTGGCCAAGCAGCGCGCACGCATCGAGCGCGAGGCGGCCGAGCGCCTGGCGCGCGACGAAGATCCGCCGGACTTCGTCGACCTGTAGGCAAGCCACTACGCGACGGGGTCACGCGGTCCAGCCTGCTGCGACCTCTCAATCGGTCAGGTTGTCGGCCACCAGTTCCAACAGGCTCTCGGTGGGCTTGTCCCAATGCGCGTGCTTGGCGCCCATCTCGAATGTGATGCGGCACTGGCCGCAACTGGTGACGAAGCGCTTGGCGCCGGTGGCTTCGACCTGCTGCTTCTTCAGCTCGAACACGCGGTGGCGCAGCGGTGTGGCGCGCTGGTTCGACACCACGCCACCGCCGCCACCGCAGCAATAGCCCGTGACGCCATGGTCCTGCAGCTCGATCAACTCGAAGCCGAGCGCCGCCAGCACGCGACGCGCTGCCGCTTCGAGCCCGCCACGGCGCACGATCTGGCAGGGGTCATGAAAGGTCGCGGTCTCGCCGATGCGCCTGACGCGGATGCGGCCGGCGGCCAGTTCCTCATCCAGGAACTCGGTCATGTGGATGATGCGCACCGGCAGCGCCCGGCCGTACCACTTGGCGGCCTCCCAGCGTGCCGCGCCATAGGCGTGGCCACATTCGGGCAGCAGCAAGGTCCTGGCGCCGATCTTGAGCGCGGTGTCGATCAGGGCCCGCGTGAGGGTTTCCTGCAACTCCAGGTCCCCGTTGTTGAAGCCGACGTTGGACGCGTCGAAGCCGGCCTGGTGCATGGTCCAACGCGCCCCTGTGCGGTTCAGGATCTTGGCCGCATCGGCCAGCGCCTTGGTGTGCTCGCCGAGCTCGGCCGGCGCTGCGGTGACCAGGATGTCGGCACGCTCGAGATTGCACGGGATGTCGACGCCATGCGCGGCGGCGACCTCGGCCAGGATGTCGGGCAGGTCCTCGCCCGGTGTCGCCGTGCTGCCCCATTGCCTGGCGGTGCGGCCCATCAGCGCCAGCCGCTCGGGCACCAGGCCGGCCTTGAACATGCCGTGGCGCGCTTCCTTCACGAGCTCCGCAATGTCGATGCCCATCGGGCACGCCGTGGTGCAGCGGCCGCACATCGTGCAGGAGTCGAAGATCAGCTCCTGCCACTGCTGCAGCACGTCAATGCCGGGCTTCTTGACGAGGCCGAGCGCACGAATCAGCGGCGCGAACGGGCTCGCCTCGCGAAGGTAGGCACGCCGCAACGGCTCGAGCTTGTACACCGGCGTGTACTTGGCGTCACCGGTGGTGCGATAGAAATGGCAGGCATCGGCGCACAGGCCGCAGCGCACGCACGACTCCATGTGCAATGCGGCCGTGACGCCGAATTCGCGCACAAAGCTGCGCAGGGCCGCGTCGACACGCGCCTCGTCGTTCTGCGTGCCCTGCTGGTCGAAGGCCGGCGTGGCCGTGGTCGTCATGCCTCGACCCCGCGATGACTGAAGCGCAGGCCCGTGGCACCGCGCGAGAAGGCGAACAGCAGGGCATGCATCAGCTTGCCGAACGGAAACCACACCAAGAGCAACTCCAGGCTCAACAGGTGCATGGCGAGCGGGCCGCCGTAGACGACGTGGCTGCGCGCCAGGATCGCCGCCGACGGCTCGCCCATCACAGCCATGCCAGTGAACAAGGGCAGAAAGGTGACGGTCCAGCTAATGAAGTCATCGGCGCTGGAGATCTTCTTGCGCACCGGATCGGTCAGACGCGTGGCCAGGGCCATCAGCATCGCGATGAGGGTGGCCGACGCGGCCACGACCATCACGATGTCGGGCAAGGCCGGCCAGCCGAAACCCAAGATGCGGCGGATGAACGAGATGTGCGGCGCGTAGCCGAAGAACACCAGCGCCAGTCCGATGTGGAACACGTAGCCGTTGATCGTCACCCACAGCGTGAAGGGCGCGTACGCCGGGCGCGGCCACATCGCGCGCAGGTTCGCGCGCACGACGGCGATGAGCGCAGACGGCGCCGCCTCGCGCGCTGGCGACAGGTCGCGCAGCCGCGGCAACCGCAGCACGCCGACCAGCCGCCACAGCGTGCCCAGCACGAACACGGCGAGGGCGAATGTCAGGCCCGGGCCGCGCGCCAATTCGAGCAGAGTCAAGGCATTAACCGAACGATCCCATGGACCCGGGATAGCTCACTTCCTCGAGCTTGCCGGTGTCCACGTCATAGATGAATCCGCGCACCGTGACCGCGTCGGGCCCGCTGGTCGGGATCCAGGAATGATTCAGGATCGACGACATCCCGCGCCGCACGTCCCATGCCAGGCGCTCGGTCTGTTTCGCGTCGCGCGGGCCGTCGAGCGGCTCGATGGGGCCGCGGAACGCATGGAACGCGGACGGCGTGGCGGCGCATTTCTTGCAGCTCGTGAAGGCGCGGCTCGTCGCCTGGCCGAGCAGCTTCTCGGCCGCCGGGTCGCCCTCCAAGCCGGCCTTGAGCAGGTCGTCGGTGAAGGCCAGCATGCCGCAGCGCGTGTGGTGGATCAGGATGATCTCGTTGGTGTTGAGCAGGTGGTGCGAGATGATCAGGCAGCGGATCGCATCGTCGCTCACCACGCCGCCGGCGTTGCGGATGATGTGCGCCTCGCCGGTCTGCAGGCCGAGCAGATCCTCCACATCGAGCCGCGCGTCCATGCAGGCCACCACCGCCAGCCGCTTGGCCGGCTGGATCGGCTGTTTGCCCGGATGCGCGGGCTTGTGAATCGCTTTCCCGCTGGCGTACTGGGAGTTGCTGTCCAGACACCTGTCAGTCGTCGAGGTGACCATGTTTTCTCCTCATGCGATCGCGGAGCTCACAGGGAACACGGAAGCCGCCAGGCTCTCCGCAAGCGCTGGCGGCGTGGGCGAGCGCCTCGCCCGCGGGCCTATTGCTTCGTCGCGCCCCAGCCTTTGCGCAGTTGCTTGCCGACCGCCAGCATGAAGCGCAGGGTGTCCTGCGCTTCGGGGTCGCGCATCAAGTGCCACAGCCCCCCGATGCCGCCGGTCGACGCCGCGGTGGCACGGCTCGCGGCTGCCGCCGTGTCCACCGACTGCAGCACCTGCTGCACCGTCGCAAGCCGATCGGCGAGTTGCGGCAGCATCGTCGCGATGCGTTCCAGGGCGCCACTTTCCTGCAGCCCCTCGAGCATCTTGACCACGTGCTCGGCGCCGCCGCGGCTGAAGCGGTCGAGCAGCGACAGGCCGTTGCCAACCGTCTCGGTGAGGCGGCCGACCATCTCGTCGGTCAGCGCATCCTCGGCCGAGCCGTAGACCCGCGCCAGCTTGACCAGCCGGTTGAGATCGCCGTTGTTGACCATCTCGGCCAGTGCGGGAATCGCGCGGTCGAGCCCGGCGCGGTTGACCTGGTCGAGCATCGCGAGCCCATCGCCCACCGCCTGGCTCAAGCGCCCGATCATCTCGTCGGTCAGCGAGTCCTGAGCCGAGCTGTACAGCCTCGCGAGCTGCGACACTCGCTCCAGGTCGCCGTTGTTGACCATCTGGGCCAGCGCGGGAATCGCCCGCGCCAAGCCCGCGCGGTTCACCTGATCCATCAGCTCGATGGCATCGCCTGCCGTCGACGAAAGGCGCGACACCATCTCGTCGGTGAGCGCATCACGCGCTGCCGAGATGACGCGCTCGACCTCGACGTCGACGCCCCGGGGTTGCTCCGGTTGTGCGTTCATGTCCGGCTCCTTCAGAGCAGCCCGCGCGCCGATATCCAGTAGAGTTTGTTATAGGCCATCTTGAACCAGTGCACGGCCTTGGTGGGCGGCTTCGGGTCGGGCGGATTGAGGTAGTCGAACATCGCGTAGGTCGCGCGGTCCTTGCCGGCTTCGATGAAGCAGAACACCTTGCCGTCGTAGTCGCGCACCGGCGCGCCCAGCTTGACCATCGCGGCAATGTTCTCGCCCAGCGCCTCGGCCTCGAAGTGGGCGGTCGAGCCGGCCTTGCTGATCGGTATGTTGGTGGTGTCGCCGAGCACGAAGACGTTCTTGCGGCCTTCCATGTTGAGCTGCTGGCGATTCGTCGGAATCCAGCCGCCCGCGCCGAGCTTGTTCTTCTCAATCACCTCCATGCCGCGGTGCGCCGGGATCGAGACCAGCAGGTCGTAGGGCGTCTCGGTGCCCTCCTCGCTCTTGATCACCTTGGCCTTGCCGTCGACTTCCTTCAGATTGAATAGGGTCTCGTAGGTGATGCCGAGCCGTTCGAACTCGGGGGCTGCCCACTTGGCGACGTTTTCCAGCGAGTGAACGCGCCCGATGGGGTAGGTGTAGTGCAGCTGGACCTTGTCGCGGATGCCGCGGTCCTTGAAGTAGTCGTGCAGCATGAAGGTGATCTCGAGCGGCGCCATCGGGCACTTGTGCGGCACGCCCATCGAGATCACGACGCGCCCGCCCTGGAAAGCCTGCAGCGCGCGGAACATCTTCACCGCCGTCTCTTCTGTATAGAAAGTCTGCGAGTTCTCGGCGAGGCCTGGGATGAGCTCGGGCACGGGCCGCGAGCCGGTGGCGATGGCGAGAATGTCGTAGTCGAACGTCTTGCCGCTTTTCGTCTTGACGCGGTTCTGGTCGAGCGTGAATTCTTCGACCGGATCGACGTGCAGCGTGATGCCGGGCTCGAGCAGCGTCGCCTGATCCTTGTACAGCTCGTCCGGCGTCACGCGGCCGAAGGCGAGGTACAGCAGCCCCGGCTGGTACATGTGCTTTTCCGACGCGGTCAGCATCGTGATCTTGGCCTTGCCCGACTTGAGCTCGGCCGACAGCCGGCGCGCCAGGTTGTTGGCGAGGATGGTTCCACCCATGCCGCCGCCGATGATCAGGATCTTCATTCTGTCTCCTTTCGCAAGCGCAAAGCACGCTTGTCGTCACTTCGCCTTCTTGACCGTGATGTGCCAGACCCCGGCCTCCTCGCGAGTGCCGATGAATTGGTGGCCGACCTTGTTCACCCATTCCGGAACGTCGCTGGCGGAACCTTTGTCGGTTGACAGCAATTCCAGTTCATCGCCGACGGCCGCCATCTTCATCCACCCGATCAACTCCATCAGCGGGCCGGGACAGAAGCTGCCTCGCGCGTCGATCACTTTTCTCTCGGACATCTCGTACCCCCGTCGTTCGAGTCAAAGTCAGAACGACCACACTTGGCTGTTCCGCACGTCGTGGAGGAACTTGGTCAGGCCCATCGGCTCGCTGAGGTAGGGCTCCAGCGCCTCGCGCTCGATCCCCATGACATCCATCGCCATCGAGCATGGATAGACCTTCGCGTCTCCAAGCTCGACGGCGTTTTCGAACAAGGATCGGAATGCCGGAACGTTCTTGCCCGACATCAGTGTCCCGAACGGGCCTTCCGCCGGTGGCAGCTTCTGGTCGCCCCTGAGAAAAAACGGCATCGCGTTCATCGAAAGGAACACTCGGACCTCGTTGCCGCTGACCGCGCCCACCGACGCGACCATCGCCGCCATCTGCAGCCGCTCGAATGCGCCGGAAACGACGACGATGCTGATTTTGTTGGGTTCCATCACGGCCCTTTTAGGATCGGCTTGGGGGACCCGATCCACATCTCATGGCCTTGCTGTCGCGGGTCCATTGACGGCAGTCAAATCTGTCAACGTCATCTCTGATCCCTCGCTCCAGGTGCGAGCCTTGACACTGGAGCACAGGGTTCCCTCCGACGGAATCACCCTTGTGGGTAGCTCACGCTACCCCCTTGCGGTAGCGCAAGGGCCCATCGCCCCCCGTTGGGTCAATATCCGGCGCAGATTGCCGTGTGCCATGCCGACGGCCTGGCGCACATCGGCGCGGTGGGGTTCAGCGGCTGGGTTGATCGCGATCGGCGATCGCCTGCCGCAATATCGGCAGCCGCGTCTTCACGCGCGCACCGGGCTCACGCGCCAAATGACGCGCAGTGACGAAGAAAGTCCTCCGCGCCGCGGCCCAGGTGTTTGTCGCGGTGAAGCACGATCGCCAGCCTGCGGCTCGCGCGGGGCAGCCGCGTCGCGAGCTCGACCAGCCAGCCCTGTTCCAGCTCGCGGGCGACGGCCTCGCGCGGCAGGCATCCGAGCGCGCTGCCCGCCGCGACGAGCCGCTTGATCGCCTCGGGACTGCCGAGTTCGAACTCCACCCGCAGCGAGCCAACATGCTCCAGCAGCCAGCGGTCGACCGCTTCGCGGGTGCCCGAACCGCGTTCGCGCAAGGCCCATGTCGCTTCGCCCAGCTGGCGCGTGCTGACCGTTCCCCGGGCGAGCGGATGTGCGGGCGCGGCGATGATCACCAGTTCGTCGCTGCGCCATGCGTGAACGATGAGCTGCGGATGCGTCTGCCGGCCTTCGATGAAGCCGATGTCGACGTCGAACGCAGCGACGGCTGTGATCACCTCGCTGGTGTTGCCGATCATCAGGTGCACCGGGCTCGCCGGATGGGCCGTCTTCCAGTCCGCGAGCAGGTCCGGCAACAGGCATTCGCCGATCGTCAGGCTCGCTGCCAGGCGCAGCGGCGCGTCGTGCTCGGCCGCAAACAGGTGCTGCAGCTCCGCGCCACGGTCCAACAGCGACATGGCTTTGGGCAACAGCGCCCGCCCGTTCGCGTTGAGCAGCAGGCGCCGGCCGACGCGGTCGAACAGCGGCGCGCCCAGCGTCTCCTCCAACTCCACCAGCGTGGCGCTGGCTGCGGATTGCGATCGAGACACCTGGTCGGCGGCCGCGCGCACGGTGCCGGCGCGCGCGGTGGCCGCGAAAACCTCGAGCTGCCGCAGGCTCACCCGCAATCGCGCATTGGCGAGCGAACCGGCTTTCTGATCGGTTTTTCCGGACATGATGGCCACTATTGTCCGCTTTTTCTTTTCTTCTCCGATGCCTAGCATGGTCGGGTCTTGGTGATCGGAGCCGACGCGCGAGCGCCCAAACCTGGGGCCGTCGCGAACTGCCTGTGAGACCGATTTACCCACCGCCGTGCGCGCCGGCCGAGGCCAGTCCTCGAAGGGCAGTGCCATGAAGCCACTTGTGCGCCCGCACGGTGGTGGCGATTTGCGCCCGCTGCTGCTCGGCGGTGCCGAAGCGGCGGCCGAGCGCGCGCGCGCCGCGACGCTGCCGACGCTTCGCGTCAGCTCGCGCGAGCGCGGCGACATCGTCATGCTCGGCATCGGCGGCTTCACGCCGCTCGAGGGCTTCATGGGCAGCGCCGACTGGCGCGGCGTGTGCGACGGCATGCGCATGGCCAGCGGGTTGTTCTGGCCGATCCCGATCACACTGTCGGCTGCCGAGGCACAGGCGCGCGAGATCACCGTCGGCCAGGACATCGCGCTGGCCGATCCCGACGACGGGCACATCCTCGCGACGATGCGCGTCGACGAGAGGTACAGCATCGACAAGGCGCACGAGTGCGTGCGCGTCTTCAAGACCGTCGACGAAGCGCATCCCGGCGTCAAGATGGTGATGCAGCAAGGCGCAGTGAACATCGCCGGCCCGATCAAGGTGCTGTCGCAAGGGGGCTTCCCTGAGAAGTACGGCGATCTGTTCATGACGCCCGAGCAGACCCGCAAGCTGTTCAGCTCACTCGGCTGGTCGCTCATCGCCGCGTTTCAGACGCGCAATCCGATGCACCGCTCGCACGAATACCTCGCGAAGGTGGCGATCGAGGTCTGCGACGGCGTGCTGGTGCACTCGCTGCTTGGCGCGCTGAAGGCCGGCGACATTCCTGCCGAGGTCCGCACGCGGGCGATCGCCGCGCTGGCGAAAAACTACTTCGTGCCCTCGACAATCGTGCAAGCCGGCTATCCGCTAGACATGCGCTACGCCGGCCCGCGCGAGGCGCTGTTGCATGCCCTGTTCCGCCAGAACTACGGCTGCTCGCACCTGATCGTCGGCCGCGACCACGCCGGCGTCGGCAGCTACTACGGGCCGTTCGAGGCGCACCACATCTTCGACGAGATTCCCACCGACGCGCTGGAGACGCGGCCGCTGAAGATCGACGTCTCATTCTGGTGCTACCGCTGCGGCGGCATGGCTTCGGGTCGCACCTGCCCCCATACCGATGCCGACCGGCTGCAGGTCAGCGGCACGCAGCTTCGCAAGTGGCTTTCCGATGGCCATCCGGTGCCGGCCGAGTTCAGCCGGCCCGAGGTGCTGGAGATCCTGCGCGAGTACTACGCGGGTCTCGAGAGCCCGGCCTGCACGTCGCGATGAAGATCTGCATCGTCTCCGACAGCCACGACCGCGCCGATCCACTGGCCGAAGCGGTGCGCGCTGCCAAGGCCGAGGGTGCCGAGGCGGTGATCCACTGCGGCGACCTGATCGGCTCGCAGTCTCTCAAGCCGGCGTTGGCCCATGGGCTGCCGGTGCACCTGATCCACGGCAACAACCTCGGCGACGCACAGGCGCTGCACCGGCTTTCGAGCGCCAGCGGCGGGCAGTTGCAGTACCACGGCGCGGATGCGCGAATCGAGCTCGGCGGCCGCCGGGTGTTCGTCGTTCACTACGACGACTACGGCTACGCGATGGCGTGCACCGGCGACTGGGAGCTGGTGTGCTGCGGCCATTCGCACCGGGCCGAGGTGCAGCGGGTCGACGCTGTCAATGGCGGCTCGAGCTGGCTGGTCAACCCGGGCACGGTGGCCGGGCTGGCCGCGCCGCCGACCTGGGTGCTGGGCGACTTGGCGGCGATGCGGTTCGAGTTACACGAGCTGGGCGAACACGGCAAGGACCCCGCGCAGGCATAGAACGATCACGACGTTGCGCGGCCCGCGGCCCGCTGCGCAAACGCTCCAGCAGACCGGGCCGCCGAGAAGATCGACAGGAGACTCGCACGATGTTCGCGACCAACCCCTTTGCTGCGGTGGCCCCTGCGCTGCCGGCCAATGCGATGCAGGTGTTCGTGACCCTGATGGCGCTGGCAGTGCTGCTGGGTACGCTGTTCGACACCATCCACAAGGGCAGTGCGCGCTACTTTTTCGCCAACTGGCGTAAGTCGCGGGGCAAGGGCGCGCCGGTCGACGTCGCGTCGATCGCGGTCAAGACCGCCGTGGTGGACGTCCTCGCCTCGGGCGAGTTCTGCAACCCGCGGCGCCGCATCGCCCACCTCCTGACCATGTACGGGTTCATCCTGTATCTCGTCACCACCGCGATCATGGTGTTTGCCTACCCGACGGCCGCGACGCCGACGCCGGCCCTGGTGGTGCAGCTCTGGTGGCTCGGCGGATTGATGGTCCTCGTCGGCGGCTACTGGTTCTGGTTCTTCATCCGCGTCGACGTCGCGGCCGAAGGCGGCACGCCTTTGCGCGTGATGCGCGCCGATCTCTTCATCCTCTCGCTGCTCGCCAGCGTGACGCTCGGCCTCGTCTGGGCCTGGCTGCAGGCGCAGGGCAGCGCGGCCGCCGGCATCCTGTTCGGCTTGTACATCATCGCCACCACGGTCCTGTTCGCCGGGGTGTACTGGTCCAAGTTCGCGCACATGTTCTTCAAGCCCGCAGCGGCCTTCGAGAAACGAGTTTCCAAGGCCAGTGGCACGTTCGCCAATCTGCCCCTGCAGACCCGCGACGATCCTGCACAACGGGCAAGACACTCGATGGAACTGCTGCGCGATGCCCCCATGGACATGGGGCTTGGCATCAAGCGCGAAGCACCGCGTCACTACTAGAAGACAGCCCGCAGGTTTTGGCGGAACACATCAAGGAGCCAGCTCATGCCTACCTTCGTCTACATGACGAGGTGCGATGGATGCGGACATTGCGTCGACATCTGCCCCTCGGACATCATGCACATCGACAAGACCTATCGGCGCGCCTACAACATCGAGCCCAACATGTGCTGGGAGTGCTACTCCTGCGTGAAGGCGTGCCCGCAGCATGCGATCGATGTGCGCGGCTATGCCGACTTTGCGCCGCTGGGCCACAGCGTTCGCGTCGACCGCGACGAACGCAAAGGCACGATCGCCTGGCGGATCAAGTTCCGCAACGGCACGGAGAAGAACTTCCTGTCACCCATCACCACCAAGCCCTGGGGACAGGCGATCCCGAAGCTCGCGGAGGTTCCCGGACCGAGCAAGGAAATGCGCAACGGCGAGTTGCTGTACAGCGAGCCGAAGTACATCCGCATGGATGATGGCGGTCTGCGTACGCTCGAGGCCGCCGGTCTGAAGATGAAGATGGGGGTCTATTACTGATGGCCTACGAAACGATCATCGAAGACGGCATCGACATTCTTGTCGTCGGCGCAGGCCTTGGCGGCACCGGCGCCGCCTGGGAGGCGAGATTCTGGGGCCAGAACAAGAAGATCGTCATTGCCGAGAAGGCCAATATCGATCGCTCGGGTGCGGTTGCCCAGGGCCTGTACGCGATCAACTGCTACATGGGCACGCGCTGGGGCGAAAACAACCCGGAGGACCATGTCCGCTACGCGCGCATCGACCTGATGGGCATGGTGCGGGAAGACCTGCTGTTCGACATGGCCCGTCACGTCGACTCCACGGTGCATCAGTTCGAGGAGTGGGGGCTGCCCATCATGAAGGACCCGAAAACCGGGCGCTATCTGCGTGAGGGGCGATGGCAGATCATGATCCACGGCGAGTCCTACAAGCCCATCGTGGCCGAGGCCGCCAAGAAGTCGGCGGACAAGGTGTTCAACCGCATCTGCGTCACCCATCTGCTGATGGACGACGGCAAGGAGAACCGGGTGGCCGGTGCCGTCGGGTTCAACGTCCGCACGGGCAACTACCACGTCTTCAAGTCCAAGACCGTGATCTGCGGCGCGGGCGGTGCCTCCAACATCTTCAAACCGCGTTCGGTGGGCGAAGGTTCCGGCCGCACCTGGTATGCACCCTGGTCGTCCGCGTCTGCCTACGGCCTGATGATCGATGCCGGCGCCAAGATGACGCAGATGGAGAATCGCATCGTGCTGGCGCGTTTCAAGGACGGCTATGGCCCGGTCGGCGCCTACTTCCTGCACCTGAAGACCTATACGCAAAACGGTCTGGGCGAAGAGTTCGAGTCCAAGTGGTTCCCCGAACTGCAGAAGATGGTCGGCAAGGAATATCTCGATCCGGAAGCTTCGCATCTGACGCATCGGCCAATCCCGACCTGTTTGCGCAACCACGCGTTGATCAGCGAAGTCAATGCCGGCCGCGGCCCCATCCACATGGTGACCATGCGCGCCTTCCAGGATCCTCATCTGGAAGAGGTCGGTTGGGAGAACTTCCTGGGCATGACCATCGGCCAGGCGGTTCTCTGGGCCGCTACCGATGTGGATCCCAAGAACGAGAATCCCGAGCTGACCACATCCGAGCCCTATGTCATGGGCTCCCACGCGACCGGCTCGGGTGCCTGGTGCTCCGGCCCCGAGGACATCTCCCCTCCGGAGTACTTCTGGGGCTACAACCGCATGACGACGATCGAAGGCCTGTTCGGCGCCGGTGACGCGGTCGGCGGCACGCCGCACGCCTTCTCGTCGGGGTCGTTCACCGAGGGGCGCCTGGCCGCGAAGGCGGCCTGCAAATACATCGATGACGGAAAGGCCGAAGGGATTGTCGTCAGCGATGAGCAGATCAAGCGCCGCAAGGAGGAGATCTACAAGCCCCTGGAGCACTACAGGGTCTACCGCAATGAGATCGTGGCGGGCGATGTCAACCCGCACTACATCAATCCCAAGCAGGGCTTGGACCGTCTGCAGAAGCTGATGGATGAGTATTGCGGCGGAGTGACCGTCAACTACATGACCAACGAGAAGCTTCTGAGCATCGGCCTCAAGAAGCTCGCGATCATGGAGGAAGACCTCGAGAGCCTGGCCGCAAAGGACATTCACGAGTTGCTGCGGGCGTGGGAATTGAAGCACCGTCATCGCGCCGCCGAGTGCGTCACGCAGCACACGCTGTTCCGCAAGGAGACCCGTTGGCCGGGCTACTACTACCGAGGCGACGCCATGAAGGTGGACGACAAGAACTGGCACGTGCTGACGGTTTCGCGCCGCGATCCGAAGACCGGGGAATACACCATGGAGAAGGCGCCTTGTTATCACCTGGTTGCGGATGAAAAGTAGCCGGAGCCCCAAGCAGACGCTTGCGGAGACGTGCGCGTGAACATCACCGAAAAGACCGATGAGGAGATCCTGGCCGTGGCCAGGCCCCTGTGGCTCGACCTCGTCAAGTATTCGAACGAAGGCAAGTACGGGGAATTCGCAAGGAACTTCTCCGGTTCCCTGGCCCGTGCCGTCGATCAGGTTGTTGCGGGCCACCAGTTTGCGAACAGCGAGCTGGCGAGAAATCTATCTGTAGAAGTCGACTCGCTCGGCATCATCCGCAGGGGCGAGCATGTGACAGTCCTGTATCGACAGCGCAGCACCAAGAAGCAAGGCGAATGGCTTGGCAGACTTGTCCTCGGTTATGAGGACGGAAAGATCAGGATTTTCGGTGCATCCATCTTCTGAACGATTCGTCGGGATTTGACGTGAGCGAAGTCATCCGGGACGGCAAGTTTGTCGAGCTGACCTACAAGGTGACCGACAGGAAGTTGGGGCATGTCCTCACCCGGGTTGAGTTCCCGTTGGGCTATGTCCACGGACACAATGAAATTCTTGCCCCTTCGGTCCATAAGGAACTCGAGGGCAAGTCCGCCGGCGACGTCATCGAAGTGGAGATCGATGGCAATCAGATCTTCGGCCCCAGAGACGAATCGCTGGTCTTTTCCGATCACATCGACAACGTCCCCGAGGAATATCGGCAGGTCGGCACCTCCATCCTCATGGAGAACGACCGGGGTCAGACGCGCAGCTTTCTCGTGACGCATATGGACGACGAGAGACTGACGGTCGATGGCAACAATCCGCTTTGCGGCAGAGTGGTCGTCTTCACGCTCGAGATACTGACCGTGCGCGACGCAACTGATGAAGAGACGAGAGCGGGTGGGGCGATCAATGCGGGCGCCGATATCGATCCTTCGCTCTTGAGATCTGTCTGAGCGGCGGTGCTGAATGGCATCGGACGAACATCGGGCGTAGTTGATTGCGCTTGCAGTTCACGGCAAGAAAGGAGACTTATGAGCGAGCAGAAGCAGCCCCCCGCCAAGGTTCCTGACGGCGTTACGCGCTATCTGACCACGCGGCAGATGGCACCAAACGAAAAGGGGTTCGTCGGTTTCGAAACCATCTGGAAGCCGTTCCAGAAGGAAGTGGAATACAAGACGCCGAAGAAGCCGTAGCCGTCATGCCGGAACATCGTTGAGCCGGTTCGCACAGCCAGGATGCGAACCCTGGCACTGCTTCACGCTGTCGCGCCACGACCGCAAGAGCGGCGAGCGGACGATGGAGAAGGCGCCCGTCTGTCACATCATCGACTGATGCCGCGTGCCGGGCCCGGCACGCGGGGCTACACCTGGCGCCAGGGCAAACCGTGCTTGCGCCAGCCGCCGAGGTTGCCGCGGTGGTGGTCTGCATCGAGTTCGCCCTCGAAGCCCTCGAGCACGTTGGCCACGCTCGTGAAACCGTGCTTCTCCAGCTCGAGCCCGGCGTCGATCGATCGCTTTCCGCTGCGGCAGATCAGGACGATCGGCCGGTCCTTGCGCCCGGCCATGCGTAGCACCTGTTCGGCAAAGTGCGGGTTGACCTCGAAGTCCGGCGCCGTGTTCCATTCGATGTTGATCGCGTCGACCGGATGACCGACGTAGAAGAACTCGACCTCGGTGCGGCAGTCGATCAGCAGCGTGTTCGGGCTGGCCTGGGTGGTTTCCCAGGCCTGTTTCGGTTGAAGGTGTTCCATCGGGGTGTCTCGGCGTTGTGGCGCGATTTTGCCAACGGCGCCGGCCCGCCCTGCGATTGCCTCGTCATATCGGCATTTCGGCCGGCCATAAGGGCGGCGGCGCGGCCGGCACGTCTGCTCCGGGCGTCGAGCCACGCTCGGTATCTCTGAAAGGTGATGCACAACTACGCCATCGCGGTAATAGACGCCCGCCGGTTGCACCTGCCTAATCGCTGGCGACCTGGCGGCGCCGGTGTCCCTGGACCGGGGCCTTTCATCCCCGCGCCTGGCGCGCCGCAGTTCCACCTTGCACTAGAAACATGGCGCCAGCCCCCCTGCACGATCCCACCGCAGACCCGCACGCTGCGGCCGCCCAGGAGACCCGCAACACCACCTGCTACATGTGCGCCTGTCGCTGCGGCATCCGCGTGCATCTGCGCGACGGCAAGGTCCGCTACATCGACGGCAACCCCGATCACCCGCTCAACAAGGGCGTGATCTGCGCCAAGGGCAGCTCGGGCATCATGAAGCAGTACTCGCCGGCGCGGCTGCTCAAGCCGTTGAGGCGCAAGGCCGGTGCCGAGCGCGGCGCCGGCGAGTTCGAGGAGATCGAGTGGGAGGAGGCGTTCGCGACGCTCACCGAGCGGCTCGCGCGCATCCGCGCCAGCGATCCGAAGCAGTTCGCCCTCTTCACCGGGCGCGACCAGATGCAGGCCCTCACGGGCCTGTTCGCGCGTCAGTTCGGCACGCCCAACTACGCCGCGCACGGCGGCTTCTGCTCGGTCAACATGGCCGCCGGCATGATCTACACGATCGGCGGCTCGTTCTGGGAGTTCGGCGGGCCCGACCTCGACCGCGCCAAGCTGTTCGTGATGATCGGCACCGCCGAGGACCATCACTCCAACCCGATGAAGATCGCGCTGGCGAAGTTCAAGCGCGACGGCGGACGATTCGTCTCGATCAATCCGGTGCGCACCGGCTACTCGGCGATCGCCGACGAATGGGTGCCGATCCGCCCCGGCACCGATGGCGCGTTTCTGCTGGCGGTGATTCACGAGATCCTGGGCAAGGGTCTGTACGACCGCGACTTCGTCGTGCGCTACAGCAACGGCGGCGAGCTGGTCAACGCCGATGCCGCGAGCGACGAGTTGGGCATGTTCGTGCGCACCGAGATCCCGCAAGAAGAAGCCTGCTACGACCCGCAGAACAAGCTGTGGTGGGACCGGCACAGCAACCACGCGGTCGTGACGCACACGCCGGGGGCCGATCCCTACTTGCTCGGCGAGTTCAAGCTCGCCGATGGCACGCCGGTCAAACCCGCGTTCCAGCTGCTGCAGGAGCGCGTCAAGGACTACACGCCCGAATGGGCGGCGCAGATCACCGGCATCCCGGCCGAGACGATCAGGCGCCTGGCGCACGAGATGGGCGTCACCGCGCGCGACCAGCGCATCGAGTTGCCGATCGCGTGGACCGACGCCTGGGGCAACGAGCACGACACGGTCACCGGCAACCCGGTGGCGTTCCACGCCATGCGGGGGCTGGCCGCGCACTCCAACGGCTTTCAGACCATTCGCGCGCTCGGCATCCTGATGTCGTTGCTCGGCACGATCGATCGGCCCGGGGGCTTTCGCCACAAAGCGCCGTTCCCGCGCCCGATCCCGCCGTGCGCGCGCACGCCCAACGATGCGCGCGCGGTCAAACCCGATCACCCGTTGGACGGCATGCCGCTGGGCTGGCCGTCCGACCCCGACGACCTGTTCGTCAACGACGACGGCTCGCCGGTGCGCATCGACAAGGCGTTCTCGTGGGAGTACCCGCTGTCGGTGCACGGCCTGATGCACAACGTGATCACCAACGCCTGGCGCGGCGACCCGTATCGCATCGACACGCTGCTGATCTTCATGGCCAACATGTCGTGGAACTCCACGATGAACACGGTCGAAGTGCGCAAGATGCTCAACGACCGCGACGAGCACGGCGAGTACAAGATCCCGTTCCTCGTCGTAGCCGACGCGTTCCAGTCCGAGATGACGGCGTTCGCCGATCTCGTGCTGCCCGACACAACCTACCTCGAGCGGCACGACGTGATGTCGATGCTCGACCGGCCGGTCTCGGAGTTCGACGGACCGATGGATTCAGTGCGCATCCCGGTGTTGCCGCCGTCGGGCGACTGCAAGCCTTTTCAGGAGGTGCTGATCGAACTGGGCACGCGCCTGAAGCTGCCGACCTTCGTGACGCCAGACGGACGGCGCAAGTACCGCAACTACCCCGACTTCATCGTCAACTGGGAGACCGAGGCCGGCTCGGGCATCGGCTTCCTGGCGGGCTGGCGCGGCAAGGGCGGCGAGAAGTTCCTGATCGGCGAACCCAATCCGCGGCAGTGGGAGATGTACGAGCAGCACAACTGCGTGTACCACCACCGGCTGCCGCGCAGCTTCCAGTACATGCGCAACTGGAACCAGGGCTATCTCGAATGGTCGCGCGCGAATCGCATCACGCGTTATGCCGAGCCGATCCTGATCCACCTGTACTCCGAGGTGTTGCAGCGGTTTCGCAGCGCGGCACAAGGCAAGGGGCTCACGCGCAAGCCGCCCGCACACTTGAAGGCGCGCATCGCCACCTACTTCGACCCGCTGCCGTTCTACTACGAGCCGCTGGAGTCCCACGTCACCGACAAGCACCAATACCCGCTGGCAGCGGTGACGCAACGGCCGATGGCGATGTACCACTCGTGGGATTCGCAGAACGCCTGGTTGCGCCAGATCCACGCGCACAACGTGCTGTACATCAACACGCAGACCGCGCGTGCCGCGAGCATCGCCGACGGCGACTGGGTGTGGGTCGAGTCGCAATGGGGCCGCGTGCGCTGCAGGGCCAATCACTCCGAGGCCGTCGAGCCCGGCACGGTGTGGACCTGGAACGCCATCGGCAAGGCCTCCGGCGCGTGGAACCTGGCGCCCGACGCCAACGAATCGCGCGAAGGCTTCCTGCTCAACCACCTGATTTCGGAGGAGTTGCCTGCCCAGTACGGCAGCGCGCGGATCTCGAATTCGGACCCGATCACCGGCCAGGCCGGGTGGTACGACGTGCGCGTGCGCGTGGTCAAGGCCGAGCCCGGCGATGCGCAGCGCAGCGAGCCGCAGTTCGCGCCGCTGCGCCGCTATCCCGGCATGGTCGCGCGTCCCGACAGGCTGGCGACGCTCGAGCGGCCGGCGGCCGCTGCGCAGGGGTCGACATGAGCCGCCGGCAACTCGCCCTGGTGATCGACCTGAATGTCTGCGTCGGCTGCCACGCGTGCGTCACCAGCTGCAAGGAGTGGAACACCGCCGGCGCCGCCGGGCCGATGGCGGACTCCAACCCGTACGGCGCCGACCCGAGCGGCACCTTCTTCAACCGCGTGCAGACCTTCGAGGTCGGCCAGTACCCGCACACCGAGACCGTGCACTTCCCGAAGTCGTGCCTGCACTGCGAAGACCCACCCTGCGTGCCGGTGTGTCCGACCGGCGCCTCCTACAAGCGCGAGGAAGACGGCATCGTGCTGGTCGACTACGACCGCTGCATCGGGTGCAAGTACTGCGCCTGGGCCTGCCCGTACGGCGCGCGCGAGTTCGACGAGCACGACAAGGTGATGAAGAAGTGCACCCTGTGCGTCGACCGCATCTACGACATCCGCATGCCCGAGGCCGACCGCAAGCCGGCCTGCGTCAAGGCCTGCCCGACCTCGGCGCGCATCTTCGGTGACATCCACGATCCGCACTCCGAGGCCTCGCGCGCGATCCGCGAGAACGGTGGCTATGCCCTGATGCCCGAATGGGGCACGCAGCCGGCGAACCACTACCTGCCGCGCCGCACGACGCGCATCCGCATCCACGACGACGAGCTGGTGCGCAGCGACAACCCGCTGCGCGTCGAAGGCCACTTGCCCAAGCCGTCCGCCGACGTGGCCACGCTCGACGACGCCAGCTGGTAGCGCGATGCGTCCCGCGCTGTCCGTCGTTCTGTTGACCACGCTGATCGGGGCCGGCCAGGGTTTGTTCCTGGCGCTGTTCACGGTGCAGAGCTACGCGCTGGTCGGCCTGCTGCCGCCGATCGCCGGTGCAGCCTTCTACCTGCAAGGCAGCGTGATTGCATTGGCGCTGCTGGCGGGCGGCCTGGTGGCCTCGTTCTTCCACCTCGGCCGGCCCGAGCGGGCCTGGCGCTCGGCCATGCAGTGGCGCACCTCGTGGCTGTCGCGCGAGGTCATCGTTCTGCCGGCATTCATGGCGGCCGTCTCGCTGTACGCGGCGGCGCACGGCCTGGGCTGGACGCAGGCCGTCGTGGTCCTGCCGCCAGGCCTGCCGATCGACGCCAGCGTGCTGGCCGGCGCGCTCGGCACGGCACTGGCCTTCGCGTTGTTCGTCTGCACCGGAATGATCTATGCCTGCCTGCGCTTCCTCGCCGAATGGCACACGCCGTTGACGCCGCTCAACTACATCCTGCTCGGTGGTGCCTCGGGTTTCACGCTGGCCGCCGGGCTGGCGGCGCTCAGCATGCCGACGCTGGTGGGGTTTCTCTCGGGCTGGGCGATCCTCATCACGCTGTTGGCTGCCATCGGACGCATCGCTTCGCTATGGCGCAACGCACGGCTGACCCCGCGTTCGACCGTACAGTCGGCCCTCGGCGTCAAGCATCCCGCCGTGGTGCAAAGGTCGCAGGGCTTCGTGGGACGCTCGTTCAACACGCGCGAGTTCTTCCACGGCGCGCCAGTGCGCAGGCTGCGCCTGGCCAAGCACACGTTCCTGGTGCTGGCGTTCGCGGTGCCAGTGCTCCTGCTGGCGGCCGGGCGCAACGCTGCCTCGGCGGCGCTGATGCTGGGCGCGTTTGTTGTTCAGTTCGGCGGCTTGCTGATCGAGCGTTGGTTCTTCTTCGCCCAGGCCCGGCATCCGCAGAACCTCTACTACCAGGCGGTCTCGTGATGCACAACGCGTGCCGCCGGCTCGCTGTTGCTGCCCGCACGGCCGGCACACGCCGGCCGGGTGGCAAGCGAATCCTTCGTGGCGAGTGAATCGGCATGAGCGACGCGCTGAACTACCTCGTCAAGGCTCGCCCCGATGCCATGGCGCACTACTTCGCCTTCCTCAAGGATTGCGGCAAGCACCTGGATCCGAAGACGCGCGACCTGATCTCGGTGATCACCAAGGTGCATGCGCAGACCGAGCGCGGTTTTCGTCAGTACCTCGGCCGCGCGCTGCGCGACGGCTGCACGCCGGTCGAAGTGCTCGACGCCCTGCTGATGGCGTTCCCCGCGCTGGGCTTGGCCAAGATCGTCTGGGCGGTGGACATCCTGCTCGAGATGGACCTGCCGGAGTTCCAGCCCGCGGCGCTGGGCGGCGAAGGCCGCTGGCACGACGTGATGGCGACGAGCGAACTCGAGCAGGGCGGCGTGACGCGCGTCGACTGTGACGGCCGCGGCCTGTTCGTGCATCACGGCGACGACGGCTGGAAGGTGTTCGACAGCCGCTGCCCACACCAGACCACGAACATCCCGCACCTGGCCCTGCAAGGCACGCAGCTGACCTGCCCGAAGCACGAGTGGTCGTTCGACGTGCGCTCGGGGCAATGCACGGCCAAGGGCGACCGCCCGCTCAAGCAATGGGAAAGCAAGGTCGTCGACGGCCGCCTGCTCGCCCGCTGGTGACGACAACCCGGCGCCGCTGCAACGAATCCACTGCCCGCCTCACACCATTTCACCCGGAGACTACGATGAAGACCTCGCGATCCCTGCTTCGAATCCTCCCTGCCGCCGCGGCCTGCCTGGCCGGCCCGGCGCTGGCGACCAACGGCTACTTCCCGCACGGCTACGGCATGAAGGCCAAGGGTATGGGCGGCGCGTCCACCGCACTGGCCGAAGACAGCCTGGGCGGTGCCACAAACCCGGCAGCGATGGTGTGGGCCGGTGACCGCATGGATGTTGGGTTGGATATGTTCATGCCCAAGCGCGATGCCGAGCGCAGCGGCGCCGGCTTCGCGCCGATCAACGGCAAGGTCGAGAGCGACAAGACGAGCTTTTTCGTACCGGAGTTCGGCTACAACCGCATGCTCGGCAGCAACCTGTCGCTCGGTGTGACGGTCTACGGCAACGGTGGCATGAACACCACCTACCCGCAGGGCCCGTTCCAGTGCCCGACCGGCCCGACCACGATGGCGCCGGCCAACATGCTGTGCGGCAGCGGCACGCTCGGCGTGGACCTGTCGCAGCTGATCGTCGCGCCGACGGTGGCCTACAAGATCAACAGCCAGCATGCGGTGGGCGCCGCGTTGCTGCTGGGCTACCAGCAATTCAAGATCGTCGGCGCGCAAGCATTCGCCGGCTTGAGCAGCTCGCCGGCCAACGTCAGCAACAACGGCTACGACTACTCGCGCGGCATCGGCATTCGCGTGGGCTACCAGGGCCGCATCAGCGACGCGCTGAGCCTCGGCGCGGCGTACGCGCCGAAGATGAACATGAGCCGCTTCAAGAAATACAGCGGCCTGTTCGCCGGCGACGGCGACTTCGACATTCCCGAGCACTACAGCGTGGGCGTCGCCTTCTCGCCGGTGCCGGCATGGACGATCGCATTCGACATCGGCCGCATCAACTACAGCGGCGTCCCCGCGGTCGGCAACCCGAGCTCGAATCAGGCGCCGCTGGGAGCCGCCAATGGCCCGGGCTTCGGCTGGAAGGACATCGACGTGTTCAAGCTCGGCGTGATCTGGCGCCTGTCCGATGCCTGGACCTTGCGCGCCGGCTACAACCGTGGCGACAACCCGATCACCGCCGCCGACGTGAGCTTCAACATCCTGGCCCCGGGCGTGATCAAGACGCACTACACGGCCGGGTTCACCTATGCGCTGGACAAGAGCAGCGAGTTGACCGGCGCGCTGATGATTGCCCCGCGTCAAAGCGTCACCGGGCCCTCGATGTTCAACTCACCAGCGTTCTTCGGCCCTGGCGGCGGTGGCAACGAGACGATCGGCATGAAGCAGAGCAGCTTCGGCCTGGCCTGGGGCCGCAAGTTCTAGCCGGCTGCGATCGAGCAGCACAGGAGACCGACCATGGCACATGTCGTCGTGATGGGAGCCGGCATCGGCGGGATGCCGGCCGCGTATGAGCTGCGCGCGTTGCTGCCCAAGGAGCACCGCGTGACGGTGGTCAACGCCACAAGCCGGTCACCGCGATCGACCCGGTGGGCAACCGGCTGACGCTCGAGGGCGGGCAGGCGGTGGCCTACGACTATCTGGTGATCGCCACCGGACCGAAACTCAGCTTCGACGAAGTGCCAGGCGCTGGCCCGAATGGCGGCCACACGCATTCGGTGTGCACCGTCGGGCACGCCGAATCCTTCTACAAGGACTACCAAGAGTTCCTCAAGAACCCCGGCCCGGTGGTGATCGGCGCGATGCCGGGCGCGAGTTGCTTCGGGCCGGCCTACGAGTTCTCGCTGATCCTCGACACCGACCTGCGCCGCCGCAAGCTGCGCCACAAGGTGCCGATCACCTTCGTGACCGCCGAGCCGTACATCGGGCATCTGGGCCTGGGCGGGCGACTCCAAGGCGATGCTCGAGTCCGAGCTGCGCAGCCACGACATCAAGTGGATCACCAACGCCAAGACCACCAAGGTCGAAGCCGGCAAGCTGTTCACGACCCACTCGACGACCAGGGCCAGGTGGTCAAGGAGCACGAGCTCGGCTTCAAGCTGGCGATGATGCTGCCGGCGTTCATGGGCGTCGATCCGGTGGCCGCCGTCACCGACATATGCAACCCGCGCGGCTTCATGCTGGTCGACGAGCATCAGCGCAGCAAGAAGTACAGGAACATCTTCTCCGCCGGCGTGTGCGTGGCGATTCCGCCGGTCGAGGTGACGCCGGTGCCCAGCGGTGCACCGAAGACCGGCTACATGATCGAGAACATGGTCACGGCGCTGGCGCACAACATCGCCGACGAGCTGGCCGGCCGGCCCGCCACCGCCAAGGCGACGTGGAATGCCATCTGCCTGGCCGACATGGGCGACACCGGCGCGGCCTTCGTCGCGCTGCCGCAGATTCCGCCGCGCAACGTCAACTGGTTCAAGAAGGGCAAGTGGGTGCACCTGGCCAAGATCGCCTTCGAGAAGTACTTCATGCGCAAGATGAAGGTGGGCAACTCGGACCCGATCTACGAGAAGTACGTGCTGAAGACGCTGGGCATCGTGCGCCTGGTGCAATAGGCCGCGCGCGGCGCCGTCTACCTGGCGAAGGCAACTGGCTCAAAAGGACTGCGACACCGATTCCATCTGCGCGCACCAGTCGCGCAGGTTGTCGAGGCTGACCGTCGCACCATCCTGCGGGCCGACGCAACGCGGCTGCCAACCGCGTTGCGTGTGTAGCCCAGGCCCGATGGCGATCGCGCCGTCGATGATGGCGGTGGCAAAGTAGGCGCTGCGCGGCACGACGACCGGAACGCTCGCCGCACGCGCGGCGGCGACTCCGCCGGGCGAATCCTCAATAGCCACCGCCTCCAACGGCCCGATCGCCAGCTGCTGCAGGCAGCGTTCATAGGCTTCGGGGTGCGGCTTCTTGTTGAGCACGTCCTCGCCGCACACCACCGCGGCAAAGCAATCGCGCCACGCGGCACCGAACTGCAGGCGCAGCAATGCGTCGACGTTGACGCGGCTGGTGGTGGTGACGATGGCTTGGCGCACGCCGGCAGCCATCGCTTCGTCCATCAGTGGCCGGACGCCGGGCCGAAAACCCACCTGCTGACGGGCCAGCAGCTGCGCGTACAAGGTGTTCTTGCGGGCATGCAGGTCACGCGCCAGTTGCTCGCGTTCATCGGCCAGCACCGGGGCGTCTCCGCGCGCCGCCATGTCGTGCAGGATGCGCTCGCGGCCGCCCGTGATGCGCAGCAACTCACCGTAGCGCTCGACACCCCAGCGCCAGGGCAGCCCGAAGGCCTCGAAGGCCTGGTTGAACGCTATCCGGTGCACGTCGCGCTCGGTCTCGGCCAGCGTGCCGTCCACGTCCCACAGAATGGCTTTCAGCATGGTCGCCTCTCAGAGGCTCGAAGCGTTGGCGGCAGCGGCGACATGGTGCCGATGGAAGCCGATCGGCTGGCCAGCACGTGGTCCGCCACCTGGCCCAGGGAGTCGAAAATGCGTTGCGGGTTTGCGTCGGCAATCGGCGCGCCGGCGTTGTAGCCGTAGGGCACGGCCCAGGCGGCGACACCCGCATTGCGTGCGGCCTCGACGTCGATGCGGGAATCACCCACATGCGCTGCGCGGCGCGTGTCGCCGTGCAGTGTCTCGACCACATGGCGCAGCACGCTCGCATGGGGCTTCTTGTGCGGCAGCGAGTCGCCTCCGATGACGAGCGCGAACAGGCTGTCCAGGTGCGCGGCGTGCAGCACCCGGCGCGCGTGGCGCAGCTCCTTGTTGGTCACGCAGGCCAGACGCACGCCGGCATCGCGCAGCCGCTCCAGCGCCTGGCGCGCGCCTGGATACGGTGCTGCCGCGCTGGCCGGCGTGCGGGCGAGCTGCTGATCGAAGGCCTCAAGCACCTCGTCGGGCCGCACGGCGTCGGCCAGGCTCGGCTGCTCGAGAAGGATCCGGGCGAGCAGTTTCAGCATGAGTTGTCGCGAGCCCTCGCCGATCAGGCCTTTGATCTCGGCCTGGGACCGGCCCGTCAACCCGTGCGATTCGAGCGCGCGGTTCGCAGCCAGCGCGATCTCGCCCGCCGTGTCGACGAGCGTTCCATCGAGGTCGAAACTGACGACCCCATAGCCCAGCTCCACGCGCAGCGGCGTCACCACACAACCGCTGTCGCGCGTTGCTCGCACGGGCTTGGCCGATGGCAGATGCGCGGCATTCATGACGTCGCCGCACGCGCGTTGTCGCGGCAGTGCTGCACCAAGTCGGCCAGATTCTGTGCCGTGAGCCCGAAATGCTCGAACACGGCCGCTGCGGGCGCTGATTCACCGTAGGTGTCGACGCCCAGTGCCCCGAGGCAGCCATACTGTCCCCACCAGCGCGTGACGCCGGCCTCGACGCCGACACGCGTGAAGTCGTGGCCGCCGAGCACCGCGCGGCGGTAGGCATCGTCCTGCCGGTCGAAGACCGTGGACGACGGAATCGACACCACCCGAACCGGCACGCCGCGAGCGTCGAGCAATGCTTGCGCGGCCATCGCCAGCGCGACTTCCGAGCCAGTGGCCAGGATCGCAGCGACGGCACCCTGGCGATCGCTCAGGACGTAGCCGCCGCGAGCGATGTCGCTCAGCTGCTGCGCGTTGCGCGCCTGCGCGGGCAGGTTCTGACGCGACAGCAGCAGCGCACTCGGCCGCCCTTGGGTCGCCACCGCCTGCAGCCAGGCCACCGCGGTTTCCGCTGCGTCGCACGGCCGCCAGACTTCGAGGTTGGGAATCAGGCGCAGACTTGCCGCATGTTCGACGCTCTGATGCGTGGGTCCGTCTTCGCCCAGTCCGATCGAATCGTGCGTGAAGACATGGATCACGCGCTGCTTCATCAACGCCGCCATGCGGATCGCGTTGCGGCTGTAGTCGCTGAAGGTCAGGAACGTGCCGCCATACGGTATGAACCCACCGTGCAGTGCCATACCGTTCATCACTGCGGCCATGCCGAACTCTCGCACACCGTAGTGGATGTGGCGGCCTCCCTTGGCGCCACCGCGCAAGGCGCCGCAGCCGGGAAAGTCGGTCAGGTTCGAGCCCGTCAGGTCGGCGCTGCCGCCGATCAGCTCGGGCAGCTTCGGCGCCAGCAGCGCCAGCACCTTCTGCGAGGCCTTGCGAGTGGCCAGCGTTTCGCCTGAGTGCCCGAACTCGGCCAGTATGCGCGCACGCGTCGATTCGAAATCGTTGGGCAGGGCGCCAACCATGCGGCGCTCGAACTCATCGGCCAACGCGGGAAAGGCGGCTCGGTAGCTGGCCATGCGCGCGCGCCACTGCGCTTCGTGTGCAGCGCCGGCTTGCCGCGTGTCCCAGCGTGCGGCGATCGCCGCCGGGATCTCGAACGGCGCATGCGGCCACTGAATGGCTTCTCGGGTGTGGCGGATCTCGTCGGCCCCGAGCGGTTCGCCGTGGGCTTTGGCGGTGCCGGCGCGCGCTGGCGAGCCGCGGCCGATGGTGGTGCGGCAGACGATCAAGGTGGGCTGGTCAGTGCAATGGCGGGCCTGCGCGAGCGCATCGCTGACCGCGTCGACGTCATGGCCGTCGATCGGGCCGATCACGTGCCAGCCATAGGCACGCAAGCGCGCCGGCGTGTCATCGACAAACCAACCTTGCACCGCGCCGTCGATCGAGATGCCGTTGTCGTCGTACAGCGCGACGAGCTTGTTTAGCTTCCATGCCCCGGCCAGCGAACACGCCTCGTGGCTGATGCCCTCCATCAGGCAGCCGTCGCCCAGGAACACGTAGGTGTGATGGTCGACGATGACGTGCCCCGGCCGGTTGAACTCGTCGCCGAGCAGCTTCTCAGCCAGCGCCATGCCCACGGCGTTGGCCAGGCCCTGGCCGAGCGGGCCGGTGGTGGTTTCCACGCCGGGCGTCACGCCCACCTCGGGATGGCCCGGTGTCTTGCTGTGCAGTTGCCGGAAGCGTTTGAGCTCGCTCATCGGCAGCGGGTAGCCGGCGAGGTGCAGCAGCGCATACAGCAGCATCGACGCGTGCCCGTTGGAAAGCACGAAGCGATCGCGATCGGGCCAGTGCGGGTTCGCCGGATTGTGGCGCAGGTGGCGGTCCCACAACGCGACGGCCATTTCAGCCATGCCCATCGGTGCGCCCGGGTGGCCGGAGTTGGCCTGCTGCACGGCGTCCATCGCCAGCGCGCGCAAGGCGCTGGCCATCGGGTCGTGCCGGCCCTGGTCGACGCGGATCACGCGGTCGGCGGAAGTCGAGCTCATGGTCATCGTTGGCTCACAAGGCACCGAGCGCGCGCTTGCGACGCTCGATCATTCGCCAGATGAACGGCGTGAAGATCAGCTGCATCGCCAGTTCCATCTTGCCGCCGGGCACGACAACCGTGTTGGCGCGCGACATCCACGAGTTGTGAATCATGTTCAGCAGATACGGGAAGTCGATGCCCTTGGGGTTGGCGAAGCGGATCACGCAGATGCTCTCGTCGGGCGATGGAATGTCGCGCGCGATGAACGGGTTGCTGGTGTCGACGCAGGGCACGCGCTGGAAGTTCACGTGCGTGTGGGTGAACTGCGGGCAGATGTAGTTCACATAGTCGGGCATCCGTCGCAGGATGGTGTCGGTCACCGCCTCGGTGGAGTAGCCGCGCTGCTTCTTGTCGCGCCAGAGCTTCTGGATCCATTCCAGGTTGATCACCGGTACCACGCCGATCAACAGGTCCGGGTGGCGGGCGATGTTCACGCCCTCGGATACCACGGCACCGTGCAGGCCTTCGTAGAACAGCAGGTCGGTATCGCCCGACAGGCTCTGCCATGGCGTGAAGGTGCCGGGCTCCTGCCCGTAGGGTGCCGCTTCCTCGGCGTTGTGCAGGTACTTGCGATGCTCGCCGGTGCCTGACTCGCCGTAACTGTGAAACAACTTTTCGAGCTCTGCGAACAGGTTGTTCTCGGGCCCGAAATGACTGAAGTTGTGGTCGCCGGCGCGCTCGGCGTCGGCCTGGCGCCGCTTCATCTCCTGGCGGTCGTAGCGATGAAAGCTGTCGCCCTCGATGACGGCGGCCTTGACGCCCTCGCGCCGGAAGATGGTCTCGAACGTGCGCGTCACCGACGTGGTGCCCGCGCCCGACGATCCGGTGATGGCGATGATGGGGTGCTTCTCCGACATGGCTGTGTTCCCGCAGAGGATGTGTTCAGTCGCGAAACAGACTGCGCGGTGCGAACAGCGGCGCAGGCGCCTCGCGCGTCAGCGGCTCGTGGTGATAGCGCTCGATGCGCTCGACCTCGTTCTTCGAGCCGAACACCAGCCCGATGCGCTGATGCAGCGCGGTCGGCTTGACGCCCAGCATCGGCTGGCGCCCCGTGCTCGCGCGCCCGCCCGCCTGTTCCATCACGAAGCCGATCGGGTTGGCCTCGTAGAGCAAGCGCATGCGACCCGGCTTGCCCGGATCCTTGGTATCGCGCGGATAGAGGAACACGCCGCCGCGCATCAGGATGCGATGCGCCTCGGCGACCATCGACGCGATCCAGCGCATGTTGAAGTCGCGGCCCCGAGGGCCTGTCTTGCCGGCCAGACATTCATCGACGTAGCGCTTGACCGGCGGCTCCCAGAAGCGGCTGTTGGACGTGTTGATCGCGAACTCGTGCGTGTCGACCGGCACCTGGATGTTCGGATGCGTCAGCACGAACTCGCCGAGATTGGGATTCAGCGTGAACCCTGCCACCCCGTTGCCCACCGACAGCACGAGCATCGTGGTCGGGCCGTACAGCGCGTAGCCGGCCGCCATTTGGGCGGCGCCGGGCTGCAGGAAGTCGGCCTCGGTGACGTCGCGCCCGCTGTCCAGCACCTCCTGCGGTGCGCGCAGCACCGAGAAGATGCTGCCCACCGAGACGTTGACGTCGATGTTGCTCGACCCGTCGAGCGGGTCGAAGGCAAGCAGGTACTTGCCGCGCGAGTACGTGGCGGCGATCTGCATCGGCTGGTCCATCTCCTCCGAGGCCATGCCGGCGAGGTGACCCGCCCACTCATTCATGCGGATGAAGATCTGATTGCTCAGCACGTCCAGCGGCTTGTGCACCTCACCCTGCACGTTCACCGCGCCGGCCTGCGGTTGCGATGCCTGCGACAGCGAATCGCCCAGCTCGCCGAATGCGACGATGCGCGCAATCGCCTTGCAGGCGAGCGAGACGTCGAGAATCAGCGCGTTGAGGTCGCCGCTGGCCTGCGGAAAGCGCCGACGCTCTTCGATCAGGTAGCGCGTCAGCGTCCAGCGTTGGGACAGTGGCATGTCGTCTCCCTCGGTTGTGGTCAGCGCGGCGCGGCGAACACGCGGCTGGCTCGGATGTCGGCTTCGGTCAGGGTGATCAGATCGTCGCGCGACAGCGCGCGGTCGCGCAGCGCGAACAGCCGACTGGCCTGGCGCAGCCGCGCACGGTCCAGTGCGTTGCGCACACTGCGCGCGTTGGCGAAGTGCGGCTGCTCGATGCGACGCTGCAGGTATTCGGCGAAAGCCCGTCGCGCGCCGGCGTCGAGGCGGTAGTTCATGCCGGCCAGCATGCGGTCTGCGATCTGCAGCAGCTCATCGCCGGCGTAGTCGGGGAAGTCGATGTGGTGCGCGATGCGCGAGCTCAGGCCCGGGTTTGACTTGAAGAAGGTGTCCATGCGGTCCTTGTAGCCGGCGAAGATCACCACCAGGTCGTCGCGCTGGTTCTCCATCACCTGCAGCAGGATCTCGATGGCCTCCTGGCCATAGTCGCGCTCGTTCTCGGGGCGGTACAGGTAGTAGGCCTCGTCGATGAACAGCACGCCGCCCATCGCGCGCTTGAGCACCTCCTTGGTCTTCGGCGCGGTGTGTCCGATGTACTGGCCCACCAGGTCGTCGCGCGTCACCGCCACCAGGTGGCCTTTGCGCACATAGCCCAAGCGATGCAGGATCTCGGCCATGCGCAGGGCCACCGTGGTCTTGCCGGTGCCGGGGTTGCCGGTGAAGCTCATGTGCAGCGTCAAGCCCCCGGCGACGCCGCTGCGCGGCTGCGCGCCCCCCGAGGGGGTTCGCCCCTCTTGGGAGCGACCCGGCGAGGGGCACGGCGACTGCGCCGACAGGCCATGGCCGGCGCGCAGCTTGTCGATCACCAGCAGTGCGGCGATGTCGCGGATGCGCTGCTTGACCGGAACCAGGCCCACCAGGTCGTGCTCCAACTCGTCGAGCACCGCCTCGACCTGGCTTTGCGCCAACACCTCGTCGACCGTGGTGGCAGGGCTTGCGGTCGGCGCCGCCTCGGCCACTGGCTCGCGCGCCGCGGTGCCCGGTATCGCGTACAGCGGTGTTGTCATCAAGCCGCCACCCCGAGAGGCTGGCGCGTCAGCGCAGCGCGCATCGCATCGATCACCGTCTTGTAGTCGGGCTGACCGAAGATCGCGCTGCCGGCGACGAAGGTGTCGGCGCCGGCGTCGGCGACGCGGCGGATGTTGTCGACCTTGATGCCGCCGTCGACCTCGAGCCGGATGTCGCGACCGCTGGCATCGATCAGGCGCCGCGCCTGCTCGATCTTGCGCAGCGACGACTCGATGAAGCTCTGGCCGCCAAAGCCCGGGTTCACGCTCATGATCAGCACCAGATCGAGCTTGTCGAGCACCCACTCGAGCATGTCCAGCGGCTCGGCGGGGTTGAAGGCCAGCCCGCACTTGCAGCCGGCGTTGCGGATGACCTGCAGCGTGCGGTCGACATGTCGCGACGCGTCGGGGTGAAAGCTGATCAGATCGGCACCGGCTTCGGCGAACCGCTCGGCCAGCGCATCCACCGGTTCGACCATCAGGTGCACGTCCAGCGGCACGGCGCTGCCGTCGGCGCGCCGCATGTGCTTCTTCAGCGACTGCGCGACCGAGTGACCGATGCTCAGATTGGGCACGTAGTGGTTGTCCATCACGTCGAAGTGAATCCAGTCGGCGCCCGCGGCGACGACTCTGCGCACTTCGTCGCCCAGGCGCGCAAAGTCTGCCGACAGGATGCTGGGGGCGATGCGGTACATGGCGCCCCAGTCGGCGCTGGGCCGCTCCCGAGCCGACTGATCGCCCCCTCGGGGGGCAGCGAACGCCGTGAGCGTGGGGGTCGTCATTTCAACCTTCGTAGCGTTGCGTTTCGGGCCGCTCGGTGGCGTAGCTGCGCACCGTGTAGTGCAGGCGGCGGCCTTCGACCTCCTGGCGCACGAGGCCGAAGCCGGGCTCGCTGGGCGGCCGGTTGACGATGAAGCTCATCGCGATCGACTCGACACCGCGTGTCGAGTCGAAGGCCATCATGCGGATGTAGTGGTTCGGGAAGGTCTTGCGGCAGCTCTTCAGCTCGGTCATCACGCCGGCCGCGTCCTTGAGGTCGAACATCGGCATGCCGAACATCTCCCAGTAGGTGTTGCGCGGATGCGGGTCGTCGGTGTACTCCACGCTCCAGGCGTAGCCCTTGCGCAAGCCGTAGTCGATCTGCGCCGTGATCTCGGCGTCGCTCAGGTCGGGCAGGAAACTGAACTGGCCCTGTGTGATGCGGCCGGCCGGGTTGGTCATCATGGTGGAGTTGCTCCTTTTGGTCTCTGGCATCACGTCCGTGCGCGACATGAACCTGCACTGCGGCACAGGCGCTTTCAAGCGACGTTGGGCGTGAGGGCGTAGTCGCTGGTGTCGGTCGACGCGTAGTTGAACGACACGTCCTTCCAGGTGTCGAGCGCCTGCTGCAGCGGCGTGCAGAACGACGCCGCCTTCTGCAGGATCTGCGGCCCTTCGTTCCTGATGTCGCGACCTTCGTTGCGCGCCTTGACCATGCACTCCAGCGCCACGCGGTTGGCCACCGCGCCGGCCTGGATGCCGGCCGGGTGGCCGATGGTGCCGCCGCCGAACTGCAGGATCACGTCGTCGCCGAAGAGGTCGATCAGCTGGTGCATCTGGCCGGCATGGATTCCGCCCGAGGCCACCGGCATCACCTTGCGCAGGTCGGCCCAGTCCTGGTCGAAGAACAGCCCTCGCGGCAGATCCTGTTTGGTGTAGCTGTCGCGGCAGACGTTGTAGTAGCCCTGCACCGTCATCGGATCGCCCTCGAGCTTGCCGACCGCGGTGCCGGTGTGCAGGTGGTCCACGCCCGCCAGTCGCAGCCACTTGGCCATCACGCGAAAGCTCACGCCGTGGTTCTTCTGCCGCGTGTAGGTGCCGTGCCCGGCGCGGTGCATGTGGACGATCATGTCGTTCTTGCGCGCCCAGTTGGCCATGCTCTGGATCGCGCTCCAGCCGATGATCAGGTCGAGCATGATCACGACCGACCCGAGTTGCTTGGCGAACTCGGCGCGCTCGTAGATGTCTTCCATCGTCGCGCCGGTCACGTTCAGATAGCTGCCCTTGACTTCGCCGGTGGCCGCACTCGCCTTGTTGACGGCGTCCATCACGTAGAGGAAGCGGTCGCGCCAGTGCATGAAGGGCTGCGAGTTGATGTTCTCGTCGTCCTTCATGAAGTCCAGCCCACCCTTGAGGCCTTCGTAGATGACGCGGCCATAGTTGCGGGCGCTCAGGCCCAGCTTGGGCTTGGTGGTGGCGCCCAGCAGCGGGCGGCCGAATTTGTCGAGCCTTTCGCGCTCGACGACCAGGCCGGTGGGCGGGCCCTTGAAGGTCTTGACCAGCGCCACCGGCATGCGGATGTCTTCCAGCCGCGCCGCCTTCAGCGGCTTGAAGCTGAAGACGTTGCCGATCAGGCTGGCGGTGATGTTGGCGATCGAGCCCTCCTCGAACAGGATGATGTCGTAGGCCACCCAGGCGAAGTACTGGCCGTGTTGGCCCGGCACCGGCTCGACCTTGTAGGCCTTGGCGCGGTAGCTGTCGCAGGCGGTCAGGCGGTCGGTCCACACCACCGTCCAGGTGGCGGTGGACGATTCGCCGGCCACTGCGGCGGCGGCCTCGACCGCATCGACGCCATCCTGCGGTGTGATGCGGAACAGGCAGATCGTGTCGGTGTCCTTCGGCACGTAGTCAGCGTCCCAGTAGCCCATCTGGCGGTACTTGAGAACGCCTGCGCTGTAGCGCGCCTTGGCGTCGGTGATGACGCCGCTTTCAACGGGTTTGTTCATCCTGGCTCCTGCGGCGCGTCACCGGGTTGACAGCGCGTTTGGGCCAATGTAGGTTTTGATCGAGTTAATCGCTATTCAGTTTTAGTTTGGTCGACCTTCAGCTTCCCCTTAATGAGGAACATCACCATCCGGCAGTTGCGCGTCTTTGCTGAGGTGGCGCGACACCTGAGCTTCTCGCGGGCGGCAGAGGCATTGCACCTGACGCCGCCCGCCGTGACGATGCAGGTCAAGGAGTTCGAGGCGAACGTCGGGCTGCCGCTGTTCGATCGGCAAGGCCGCAAGATCGCGCTGACCACAGTCGGCGAATACATGCTGTCGTACGTGCGCCGCATGCTGGCGGTCTTGAAGGACGCCGAGGACGCGGTCGCGCGCTTCAAAGGGTTGCAGGGTGGCAGCCTGACGATCGGCATGGTGAGCACGGCGGAGTACTTCGTGCCGCGACTGCTGGCCCGCTTTCGCGCCGAGCATCCCGGGATCGACGTGCGCCTGCGCCTGGGCAACCGCGAACAGCTGGTGCAGTTGATGCAGCGCAATGAGGTCGACCTGGCGATCATGGGCCGACCGCCCAAGGAATGGGCCACACGCGCCGAACCGTTCGCGATGCACCCGCATGTGCTGGTGACGGCGACCGATCATCCGTTCACGCGCCTGGATCACGTCCCCGCGCAGGCGCTCGCGCACGAAGGATTCATCGTGCGAGAAGCGGGCTCGGGCACCCGCGCGGCGCTGGAGGAGTACATCCGCGAGCACCACCTCGACATGCGAGTCGTGATGGAGATGTCGAGCAACGAGTCGATCAAGCAGGCGGTGATGGCCGGCATGGGCGTGAGCCTGCTGTCGTTGCACACGATCGCGCTCGAACTCAAGCAGGGTCTGATCGCGGCGCCGGAGGTCGAAGGGCTGCCGGTGATGCGCCGCTGGCACGTGGTGAACAATCTGGCGAAGACGCTGTCGCCGGCCGCCGAGGCGCTGCGCTACTTCGTGCTCGAGCAGGGTGAAGCCGAACTCGCTTCGATCTTCGGCAGCGACCGTGCGCCGATCAAGCGCCAGCAAGCGTCGCGCTAGCCGGGTGGGCGTTCAGCTGACGGTCACTCGACAGGCACGACACCACGCGATGAAGATCGAGCGCCGTGCGCCATCGTCATGCGAGCGGCGCAAACCCCACACTACCCACATGGGCTATCGGCCATCACCCATAGCGGTAATAGACGTCGGCGCACGGGTCCCACGTAATACATCCCATGCGGTGGCGTCGTTGGGGCCACGCTTGGGTGGTCGCGCCCCTATGCGGGCGGACAGTGCGCACCGAGTGCGGTTGCGCGATGGAGACGAGCATGAACTACGACAAGGAATTCGACGCCTCGGGCTTGGCGTGTCCGCTGCCGATCGTCAAGACCAAGAAGTCGCTGGCCGACATGGCATCAGGCCAGGTGCTGCGCGTGATCGCGACCGATCCAGGATCGGTGTGCGACATGCAGGCTTTTGCCGAACAGACCGGACACACCTTGCTGTCATCTGGCACCGAGAACAACAAGTACGTCTTCTTGCTCAAGAAGGCCTGAGCATCAACGGACGAGACACATCCATAAGGAGACTCGATGGCAGCGAAGAAGATGGCGATCATCGCCACCAAGGGCGCGCTCGACATGGCGTACCCGCCATTGATACTGGCGTCGACGGCCGCCGCGTTGGGTTGGGAGGTGCAGGTGTTCTTCACCTTCTACGGCCTGCAACTGCTGCGCAAGGACTTGAGCGGCATCAAGATCAGCCCGCTGGCCAACCCCGCGATGCCAATGCCGGTGCCAATGCCGGTGGTGGTGCAGATGCTGCCGGGAATGGAATCGATGGCCACGATGATGATGAAGGCCAAGATGAAGAAGAAGGGGGTGGCTTCACTCGAGGAGCTGCGCTCGATCTGCATCGAGTCGGACGTCAAGTTCATCGCCTGCCAGATGACGGTCGACCTGTTTGAGTTTCAGAAGAGCGACTTCATCGATGGCATCGAGTACGGCGGTGCTGCCATGTTCCTGAAGTTTGCCGGTGAGACCGACGTTTGCTTGTTCATCTGACGACGACCGAGCCGTCTGTGCCGCATGGCAGCTGTCATCGAGTGACGTGAGTCGCTGCGGGCTGCGCGTGGCAGCCTCGTAGCGCGAATCTCGGCCATGTCGCCAAAGGCATTGCAGTGAACGCGTCCGCGAGCCATCTCGCGACCATCGTCGCCTGGGGTGGTTTCGCGCTCGCCTTCGTCTTCGGCGCGGTCGCCAACAAGACCAACTTCTGCACCATGGGCGCACTGTCGGACATCGTGACCATGGGTCATTGGGGTCGCATGCGCATGTGGCTGCTCGCAATCGCCGTGGCCATTCTCGGCGCCGGCGTGCTGGCCTATACCGGGCAAGTCGACTTGTCCAAAACCGTGACCCAGCGCCCGACTCTGTCGTGGCTGTCGCTGCTGGTGGGCGGTACTTGTTTCGGCATCGGCATGACGCTCAGCGGAGGGTGCGCGAACAAGAATCTTGTTCGTGTCGGCGGTGGCAGCGTGCGCTCTATCGTCGTGTTGGTTTTCCTGGCCATCGCGTCCTACATGACGCTCAAAGGCCTCTTCGGCCAGTGGCGAGCCGGTCTGCTCGACCCGGTGTCGGTCAATCTCGCCGATTTCGGCTGGAAGGATCAGGGCCTGGCCACCGCGGTGGCGCGCTGGAGCGGGATGTCGTCGCAATCGGCGCTCCTCTGCACGATCAGCGTGCTCGTTCTGACGTTGATGATCTTCGTGTTCAAAGACCGGCGTTTTCGAGCAAACCCGACGCAGATCGGCGGTGCAATCGCCGTCGGGGCCCTGGTGGTCACGGGCTGGTACGTCAGTGGCCATATCGGCTTCGGCGAGAACCTCGACACGCTGGAGGACGTCTACTTCGGCACCAACTCGCGCACGCTCGAATCGATGAGTTTCGTCGGGCCCTTGGCCTATGGACTCGAGCTTCTGATGCTGTGGACCGACAAATCGCTGCACGTCACCTTCGGCATTGCCAGCGTGGCCGGAGTGGTGCTCGGATCGGCCGCGGTTGCAGTGACTTCACGCACCTTTCGCTGGGAGGGCTTCGCATCACTGGCCGACCTCCGCCACCAACTGGTCGGCGCATTGCTGATGGGATTCGGCGGTGTCACTGCATTGGGCTGCACGATCGGCCAAGGGCTCACCGGCATATCGACCCTGGCGATCGGATCGTTCATCGCACTGGCGGGCATCATCGCCGGATCGGTGGCAACACTGAAGTACACGCTCTGGCGTGAGGAACGCAGCGGCTGATCGGCTGCGGCCAGCGCGAGGGCTCGGGCCGGGATCCGGTGCTCGCGCGCAGTGGCGCGTCAAGCGCTGCTGACGAAGTGGACCGCCAACGCCAACGCGACGAGCGCCAACACCAGGTTGAGCCACACGCCCATGCCAGTCCAGTAGCCGCGCGGGATCTCCTGTTCGCCCAGACCGCGCACGACAGCGCGGAACTGCATTGCCGACACCACGGCAACACCGGCCCCGATCAGCAGCAGGCCGACCCCCAGCCACAGCGAGAAGCCACGCTGCGACGCGGACAGCGGCTGGTTGCTCACCATGCGCAGGAACAGTCCGAAGCGCTCGACCACGAAGCCGAAACCCATCAGGGCAATGGCCGTGCGCTGCCACGCGAGCAAGGTGCGTTCGGCGGCGAACAATACGCGGGGGTCATCGAGGTACGACATCGGGGCGCGCCTTGCTACTTGCGTGTGTCGTGTGCACGAGGACTGCACAGATTTGCAGATCGAGCGACTTCCCGATGCCGCAAAAAGAGGCAGCAAGTGCCTCCCTTCACAGGAGAAGGCTTGGTAGGCCGTGCTGGGCTCGAACCAGCGACCAAAGGATTATGAGTCCTCTGCTCTAACCAACTGAGCTAACGGCCCCCGGTGTCGCGCCCATCAAGCGGCGATTGTAGGAGCCGCTCTGCGTGAGCCGCGGGCCCACCCGCGCTGATCACTGCTTGTGCGACAGCACGTTGCCCACCAGCCGCGAGGTGATGTCGACGATCTGCACCATGCGGTCGTAGGCCATGCGCGTGGGGCCGATCACGCCCAGCGTGCCGACGATGCGGCCGTCGATCTCGTACGGCGCCGACACCACCGACAGCTCCTCGAACGGCACCACGCCGCTCTCGCCGCCGATGTAGATGCGCACGCCTTCGGCGCGGCTGGACACCTCGAGCAGGCGCATCAGGTCGGCCTTCTTCTCGAACAGGTCGAACAGCTTGCGCAGCGACCCCATGTCCTGCCCGAAGTCCTGCACGCCCAGCAGGTTGCGCTCGCCCGACACCACCACCTGCTCGCCTTCGCTGATCGCCTCGCTGCCGGCCTGCACCGCGGCCTGCATCAGCTGCGCGATCTCGTCGCGCAGCGCCACGATCTCGCTGCGCAGGCGGTCGCGCATGCCCTCGATGTCGAGTCCCGCGTAGTGCGCGTTGACATAGTTGGTGGCCTCCACCAGCTCCGACTGCGTGTAGTCGCGCGTGGTCATGATCATGCGGTTCTGCACGTCGGCATCGGTGGTCACCAGGATCAACAACACCCGTCGTTCACCCAGGCGCAGGAATTCGATGTGGCGCACCACCCCCGGGCGGCGCGGCGCGGTGACCACGCCGACGAAGTGCGAAAGGTTCGACAGCAGGTGCGCCGCCTGCGCGATCACGCGCTGCGGCTGGTCGGGCTGCAACTGCTCGCGCACGCTGGCCAGTTCGGCGCTCAGTTGCGCCTTTTCCAGCGGCCGTGTCGTCATCATCATGTCGACGAACAGCCGGTAGCCGCGCGCGGTGGGCACACGCCCGGCCGAGGTGTGCGGGCTCGCGATCAGTCCGAGTTCCTCGAGGTCGGCCATCACGTTGCGGATGGTGGCCGGCGACAACTCCAGCCCCGATGCCCGCGACAGCGTGCGCGAACCCACGGGCTGGCCGTCGGCGATGTAGCGTTCGACCAGGGTCCTCAGCAACGACAGCGCGCGCTCGTCCATGGTGAATTTCATTGTACGGACCACGGGCGCTGCACCCTCGTCGAGGAAAACGCTGTGGTGTAATTCGGCGCATGGGCAGCCGTTTCCGTCACGCGGCGCTGGTGGGCAAACCCCAGGCCGAGGGCATACGGCCGGTGCTGGAGGAGATCGCGGCGTTTCTGGTCCAGCAGGGCCTGCGGGTCTCGCTCGAGCACGAAACCGCCGCATCCACCGGCATCGCGACCCTGGGTGCCCTCGAAATCAGCGAGATCGGTGCCGCCTGCGACCTCACCGTGGTGGTGGGCGGCGACGGCACCATGCTCGGCGTGGCGCGCCAGCTCGCGCGCTACGACGTGCCGCTGGTGGGCATCAACCAGGGGCGCCTGGGCTTCATCACCGACGTGCCGGTCGGCCAGGTGCGCGAGGTGCTCGAGCCGTTGGTGGCCGGCGACTATGAGGAAGAGCACCGTGCCATGCTCGAAAGCGAAGTCTGGCGCGACGACCAGCGCATCTTCGAAGGCCTGTCGATGAACGACGTGGTGGTCAGCCGCGGCGCCACCGCAGGCATGGTGGAGCTGCGCGTCGACATCGGCGACGAGTTCGTCGCCAACCTGCGCGCCGACGGCCTGATCATCGCCTCGCCCACTGGCAGCACAGCCTACGCGCTGTCGGCCGGCGGCCCGATCCTGCACCCGGGCATCGCGGGCTGGGTGCTGGTACCGATCGCCTCGCACACGCTGTCCAACCGTCCGATCGTGCTGCCCGATTCGGGCGAGATCCGCATCGGCATTGTGGCCGGGCGCGATGCGTCGGCCAACTTCGACATGCAAAGCCTGACCAGCCTGCTGCACGGCGACCAGATCCGCGTTCGCCGCTCGCCGCATCGCGTGCGCTTCGTGCATCCGCGCGGCTGGAGCTACTTCACCACGCTGCGCAGGAAACTGCGCTGGTACGAAGGCGTGGTCTGATGTCACGCGCCTGATCATGCTGCGCCGTCTCACCTTGCGCGATTTCGTGATCGTGCCCGAGCTCGAAGTCGAGTTCGACGCAGGCTTTTCGGTGCTCACGGGGGAAACGGGGGCGGGCAAATCCATTCTGGTCGATGCGCTGCAGCTCGCCTTGGGCAGTCGCGGCGACGTCGGCTTGGTGCGCGAAGGCTGCACGCGAGCCGAGGTGAGCGCCGAATTCGAAGATGTGCCGGCCAGCCTGCAGCCGTGGCTCGAAGCGTCGGGCTTCGAGCCACAAGGCTCGCTGCTGTTGCGCCGCACGCTCGATGCCCAGGGCAAGAGCCGGGCATGGATCAACGGCAGCCCGGCCACCGTGGGCCAGTTGCGCGAGGCGGCCGACCATCTGGTGGAGATCCACGGGCAACATGCGTGGCAGCGCCTCACCCGCGCGGGCGACGCGCGGGCCCTGCTCGACGCGCAGGCGGGAGTGAATCCACAAGGCGTCGCGGCGCTGTACGCACGCTGGAAAGACGCGTCGGCCGCGCTGCAGCGTGCACGCGAGCACGGCGACGAGATCGAGCGCGAACGCGAACGCCTGGCCTGGCAAGTCCATGAGCTCGACCGGCTCGCCCCCGGTGCCGCCGAATGGGATGGCTTGAACTCCGAGCACAGCCGGCTGTCGCATGCGCAGGCACTGATCGACGCCGCACGCTCGGCGCTCGATGGCCTGTCGCAGGCCGACGGCAGCGCCATCGAGCAGACCGACCGCGCGCTCGCGGCGTTGTCGCCGGTGGCCCGCTTCGACGCCGCGCTGACGCCGATGATCGAGGTGCTGCAAGGCGCCCAGGCCCAGCTCGCCGACGCCGCGCATTCACTGCACCTGTACCTCGACCGCGATCGCGCCGATGCCACGCGACTGGCCGAGCTCGACGCGAGGTTGTCCGCCTGGCACGGTCTGGCGCGACGGTTGCGGCGTCCGCCGGCCGACCTGCCGGCGTTGCTGGCGTCTTGGAAGGCCGAGCTGCACGCGCTGGATGCCGCGCACGACGTGTCGGCACTGGAACAGGCGGTGGCGCAGGCCGAGTGCGACTACCGGCGCGAAGCCGAACGACTGACGGCGCAACGTGCGCGCGCGGCCGCTGGGCTGGCGCAGGCGGTGACGCAGGCGATGCAGGGCCTGGGCATGGCCGGGGGCCGCTTCGACGTGGCGTTGTTGCCGCAAGAGCAGCCGCAGAGCTTCGGACTCGAGAGCGTGGAGTTCCAGGTGGCGGGCCACGCCGGCGCGACGCCGCGCGCGCTCGCCAAGGTGGCATCGGGCGGCGAGCTGTCGCGTCTGGCGCTGGCGATCGCGGTGACCACTTCGCGCGCGCGACCCGAGCTGAGCCTCGTCGATCCCGCGGCCTCGGGCACCCTGACGCTGATCTTCGACGAGATCGACGCCGGCATCGGCGGCACCGTGGGCGACGTAGTCGGTGCCTTGATGAAGCAGCTCGGGCAGTCGGCGCAGGTGTTGGCGGTGACCCACCTGGCGCAGGTGGCGGCTTGCGGCGACCAGCATTGGGTGGTGCGCAAGAGCCAGGCCGGCGGCCGCGCGCAAAGCGATCTGCAGCGCGTGACCGGCGAAGCGCGCGTCGCCGAGATCGCGCGCATGCTGGGCGGCGAGCGCCTGTCGGGCACCGCGCACGCGCAGGCTTTGCTGCAAGGCGCCGCCAAGCCGGCAGGGCCGGCGCGCGCGGCCAAGCGGCGCTCACGCACGTGAACGCGCTGTTGCCGGCCGCGCAGCCGACGCGCGAGGTGGTGCTGGTCACCGGCATTTCGGGTTCGGGCAAGTCGGTGGCGCTGCATGCGCTGGAAGACGCAGGCTACTTCTGCGTCGACAACCTGCCGCCGGAGCTGCTGCGCGAATTTGTTCGCCTCGAACACGCGCGCGACACCCATCGCGTGGCGGTGGCCGTCGACGTGCGCGCCGCACGCTCGTTGCCGGCGCTGGTGCCGCTGATGGACGAGATGCGCGGCGAGGGCATCCTGATCCGCTCGCTGTTCCTCGATGCCAGCACCGACGCGCTGGTGCGGCGCTTTTCCGAAACGCGGCGCCCACACCCGCTGGCCAACCCGTCGGCCAGCGACAACCAGACCGCATTGGTCGAGGCGATCGAGTTCGAACGCCTGCTGCTCGGTGAGTTGCGCGAGGTGTCCACCGTCATCGACACCAGCCAGCTGCGGCCGGCCGACCTGCGCGCTTGGGTGCGCCGGCTCGTGCAAGCGGGCCACGCCGCGCTGACGCTGGTGTTCGAGTCGTTCGCGTTCAAGTTCGGCGTGCCGCTGGACGCCGACTACGTGTTCGACGTGCGCATGCTGCCCAACCCTTACTACATCCGCGAACTGCGCGGGCTCAGCGGCGTCGACGCACCGGTGGCCGACTACCTGCGCGCGCAGCCGGAGAGCGAAGAGATCCTGGCGCAGATCGAGGCGTTCCTGCGCCGCTGGCTGCCCAATTTCGAGGCCGACCAGCGCAGCTACCTCACGGTGGCGATCGGCTGCACCGGCGGACAGCACCGCTCGGTGTACCTCGTGGAGCAGCTGGCGCGCCGCTTCGCCGACTTCGGTGCCGCATTGGTGCGGCATCGCGAACTGGACGCAAGCGATTGAACGATCCCAAGCCCGACCCGCGCGGCGATCCCCACAGCCTGCCCAACCTGCCGCTGTTTCCGCTGCAAAGCGTGCTGTTCCCCGGGGCACAGCTGCATCTGCGTGTGTTCGAGGCGCGTTACCTCGATCTGGTGAGCCGTTGCCTGCGCGAGCAGCAGCCGTTCGGCGCCATCTGCCTGCGCCAGGGCTCCGAAGTGCGCGGCGGTGACGACGCGGTGCTGCTCGAGAGCACCGGCGTGCTGGCTCGCCTGGAGGAGGTCGATGCCGAGCAGACCGGCGTGTTGCGCGTGCGCTGTCTGGGCACCCAACGCTTCGAGATCGACGAGCCGGTGCAACAGCCCGATGGCCTGTGGACCGCGCGAGCCTGGTTGATCGACGACGACGCAGCGGTCGCGCCGCCCGAGGCGCTGCTGCCCACCGTGCGCGCGCTGGCCAACGCGATCGGCGCGCTGGAGCGCAAGTCCGGCTCGCCGTTCCTGAAGCCCTACCGCTTCGACGATGCCGGCTGGGTTGCCAACCGTTGGTGCGAACTGCTGCCGATCTCGCTGGCCGCCAAACAGAAGCTGATGGCGCTCGAAGATCCGCAAGTGCGCCTGCGACTGGTCGACGAGTACCTGCGCGGCAAGGGTGTGGTGTCGGCCTGAGGCGGCGCTTCAGGCGGCGCGCGCGGCACCTTCGCTCAGCAATTGGCGCACCGGGGCCGGCAGGCTCATCGACAAGGCTTGCTCGCGTGTGACCCAGCGCGCGCCAGCGAGCGCCGCCGCGATGCGATCGCGCGTGGACTTCGCGGTGCGCGCCGGCAGCTCCCAGCGCAGCGGCTGCAGGTGCCAGTCGAAGTGGGTGAGTACGTGGCGGATCGGCGGCAGCACCTGGCCCTGCCCTCGCCAGAGCGCGGCAGCCGCTTGCGCGGCGGCAAGATCGTCGTACTCGGGCAGGCTCCACAGGCCCGCCCACACGCCGCGCTCGGGGCGGCGCACCAGCAGTACCTGATCACCATGGCACAACCACAACAACGCATGGCGGCGCTGGCCCCGACGCAAGCGGCGCGACTTGAGCGGCAGCTCGGCGGTGCGCCCGCTGCGCCGCGCCACGCAGGTGCGCGTCAGCGGACAGTCCTCGCAGCGGGGCTGGCGCGGCAGGCAGACCGTCGCCCCCAGGTCCATCAGGCCCTGCGTGTAGTGGGCCATGTCGGACGCGGCCGGCAACAACGATTGCGCGTAAGCCCACAACTCGCGCTGCGCAGCCGCGACGGAGAGGTCCGACTCGAAGCCGAGATGGCGCGCCAGCACGCGCTTGACGTTGCCGTCGAGAATGGCCGCGCGTTCGTCGAAACAGAACGCCGCGATCGCCGCGGCAGTGGAGCGCCCGATGCCCGGCAGCAAGGCCAGCTCGGCGCTGCTGCGCGGGAACATGCCGCCATGTTCGTTGACGATCACCTGGGCGCACCGGTGCAGGTGGCGCGCGCGGCTGTAGTAGCCCAGGCCGCTCCACAGCGCGAGCACCTCGTCCAGTGGCGCGGCGGCGAGCGCCGCCACGTCGGGATAGGCTTGCACGAAGCGCTGGTAGTAAGTCAGCGCCGTCGCCACTTGCGTTTGCTGCAGCATCACCTCCGACAGCCACACGGGGTACGGATCGCGCAGACCCTGCCACGGCAGCCCGCGGCGGCCCGATCGACGATGCCACCGGACCACGCGCGTGGCCAGCGAGGCAGCGCGCTGTGCTGCGCCGCTCACGGTCGTGTTGCGATCCGCTCCGGGCGCGGCCGTCAGGCCGCGCCGCCTGCGGCTTCAGCCGGGCTGTCGTCCAGGGTCGGCTTGGCGCGCACCAGCGACAGATGCGGCGCGCGCTCGATCGCCTCTTGCACCGACGGCGGCGAGACCGCCAGTTTGCCCAGCGCATCGGCAAGCGCGTCGACCCTCACCAGCCATTGGCTGAGGCGATCGTCCTGCGCCTGCACCTCGGCGATGCGGCGCTCGAGTTCGCCGGCGGCGCCCTGGATGCGTTCGAGCGCCTCGCGACGTCGCTTGAAGCTCTTGCGCCGGTCACGCAGCTGCGATTCCATTTGCGCCGTGGTGGAGCGGCTCCACATCTCGATGTCGCCGGCGGCGTTCTCGAACACCACGCGCAGCTTGGACACCAGCATGCGCAGGAAGTGATCGAGGAAACCGGGCTCCGAAAGCCGCCAGGCGTTGGCCGCGCCCAGATACCGCGTGTAGCTCGACTCGATCAGCGCCAGCTCACGCTCGTAGCGCTCCATGCTCGGCATCTGTGCCACCGCGAGCGCAAAACCATATTCGGCGTTGAGCTGCTTGAAGGTGCCGGTGAGCATCTGCTCGATCTCGCCGACCTTCTGCGTCGACTGCGCCATCATCGCGCGCAGCCGTTCGCACAAACCGACGAAGGCCTTGCGCGAGCCGAGCTTGAACCAGCTGGCGTCGCTGCTCTTGCGCATCTGGCCGACTTCGTCGCGCACACGGTCGCTCGACAACAGCTGCATCACCTGCTTGAGCTGGCGCGCATGCACGGCCTTCAGCGCCGACAGCCTGACGGTGCAGCGTTCGAATTCGGCGGAGTCGGCCTGCGCCCGATCGAGCATCAGCTTGACCTTGTTGCCGCTCTTGCCGCGCAGCCCCTTCAGCTCGAGCAGCTGCTCGGTGAGCTGGCGGCGCTGGTCGTTGAGGCGCCGCGACGCGTGCTGGCGCAGCGCCTCCATGCCATCGACCGCGATGCGGCCGATCACCGCGCTGCGCTGCGGCATCAGCTGCGCCGACAGCGCTTCTTCCAACGCCGGCAGGCGGCTGGCCTGCAGGGCCGCGTCGTCGCCTGCCACGCGCGCGGCCAGCGCGTCGCGCGCTGACAGCGGGAACACGCGGCCGCGCTCGACGGCCAGCGTTTGCGCAACGCCCTCGCACTGGCGAAGAACCTGTGCTTCAACCTCTTCGCGCGAGCTCAGCGGGTCGGCCAGAGTGTCGATCTTGTTGAGCACCACGAAACGCTCGAGCGCGCGGCCGTCGAGGTGCTCGCGCCAGATTTCGAGGTCGGACTTGGTGACGCCGGTGTCGGCGCCGAGGATGAACACCGTGGCGTGCGCCGACGGCAGCAGGCCCAGCGTCAATTCGGGCTCGGCACCGATGGCGTTGAGGCCCGGCGTGTCGATCACCACCAGCCCCCGCTTGAGCAGCGGGTGCGGGTAGTTGATCAACGCATGGCGCCAGGCGGGCACTTCGACCTTGCCGTCGGGCAGCTGCGGCGGGTTGTCCTGCGGGTTCTCGTCGTTCCAAAAACCGAGCTGGCGCGCTTCGTCGAGCGACACGAGGATGGTGCGTTTGACCTCCGCCAGCGCCTCGGCAAGCTGCGCGGGCTCCAGCACCGGCAGCTCGATGCGGCGCCACAGTTCGGGCCGCTCGCGCAGGTCGGCCAGCGACACGGCCTTCAGCCGGCTGTCGATCGGCAGCAACGAGACGCCGGGTGCGGCCTCCGCGTTCCAGGACAGTTCGACCGGGCACATCGTCGTGCGCCCCGGGGTGGCGGGCAGCACGCGGCGACCGGCGTCGGCAAAGAAGATCGCATTGATCAACTCCGACTTGCCACGCGAGAACTCGGCCACGAAGGCCAGGACCAGCCGGTCGCTCGCCAAGCGCTGGCGCAGCGCATCGATCTGAGCCGTCGCCGAAGCGTCGCGCAGTTCGTGGTCGACCAGGAAAGCCGAGAACTGCTCGACCGCGCGGTCGAGCGCGCGGCGCCAGTCGGCAAGAGCGTCCAGGCGACGCGCGAGGGTGGAGGTCATGTACCTGTCGGATTGACGAGCCGGACGATCCTAGCGCAGCCGCACTGTTGCCACGGGCACGCGATACAACTGCTGACAGGGCCCGAGGCGCGGTCGCCACAAAGTGCGCAAGCCGGGTTCACCGGAGCATCTCCCGCGTGCGCAGGCCAAGCCTAGCGCGACTGGCAATGCGGGCAAAAGAAGGTGGACCGCTGTGCTTGCACGACGCGTCGCACCGGCATTCGGCATTCTGGACATGGCTGCCCTTCGCGGCCGTAGACGCGGGCATTGAGCTGAAACTCGCCGGCGCTGCCATGCGCGTCGCGAAAGTCGCGCAGCGTCGAACCCCCTAGCGCGAGCGCCTGCGCCAGCACCTCGCGCAGCGCGACCAGAAGCCGCTCGCACCGGACCAGCGACAAGCGGTGGCAGCGCGTGCGCGGGTCGATGCCGGCACGAAACAAGGCCTCGCACGCGTAGATGTTGCCGGCGCCGACGACGATGTCGCCGGCCAGCAGTGCGGCCTTAATCGAGCAGCGTCGCCGCTTGCAGGCGGTGTGCAGGGCCTGCGCAGTGAACAACGTGTCGAACGGCTCCGCACCCAGATTGGCCAGCAGCCGGCGCGCCGGGTCGGCGTCGATCGAGTCGGACCACAACACCGCGCCGAAGCGGCGCGGGTCGGTCAGGCGCAGCGTGCCTGCAGTGCTGACCAGTTCGAAGTGATCGTGCCGCCCGCGCGGCGGCGGCGATTGCTCGTGCAGCATCAGCGACCCCGACATGCCCAGATGCCACAGCAGCCCGCCGCTGCGCGCGCCCCCGGCCATCGGCATCCAGATGTATTTGCCGCGACGCGAGAGATCGCCGATTTCGAGATCGTGAAGCGATCGCGCCGCCACACCCAACGGCCAGCGCAGCGGCGAACCGACACGCACGGCATGCACGCGCGCGCCGCGCAAACGATCAGCCAAACTGATCCGTGTGACCTCCACCTCGGGCAACTCGGGCATGGAACCATTATCGACCCCACCCTGGTAAACCCGGGCCTAGAATGCCCGATGGCTATGGGAGTTGCTCGTGTCAGCTCACGGTGATCGCGCTCGCAGTTGGATGCTCGGTGGGCTGTTCGCAGCGTTGGCATGGGCGTGCGTGCCTGCAGCAGCGCAGTCGCCACAGTCTGACCCGTCGGCGACACAAGCGGCCAAGGCAGCGCCCGAGAACTCATCGCTGGATGCGCCGCTGTTCTATCAGCTGCTGATCGGCGAAATCGAGCTCAGTTCCGGCCGCGCGGGGTCGGCCTACGAGGTGGTGCTCGACGCGGCGAAACGCACGCGCGACGAGTCGTTGTTCCGCCGCGCGGTCGACATCGCATTGCAGTCGCGCGCAGGCGAACAGGCGCTCGAGGCCACGCGGGCCTGGCGCCAGGCCGTTCCCGAAGCGGTCGACGCGCGGCGCTACCAGCTGCAAATCTTCATCGCGCTCAATCGGGTCGAAGAGGCGGGCGAGCCGCTGCAGAGCTGGATCGCGCAGACGGCTGCCGAGCAGCGCGCGGCGTTGATTGCGGTCACGCCGCGCTTGCTGCAACGGGTCGGCGATCGCAAACAGGCGGCAGCGCTGCTCGAGCAGTGGCTTGCGGCGTACCGCGATGTCCCGGCCACCCGCACCGCTACGCGCGTCGCGCTCGGCCGCATGTGGCTGGCAGCCAGTGAGTCGGCCAAGGCATTGCAGCTCGCGAAGCAGGCTGCGGCCGACGACGCCGACGCATCGGCGCCGATGCTGCTGGCGATCGACCTGATGCCATTCCACCCCGAGGCGGAGGCGCTGGTGACTCAGTACATGGCGCGTCCTCAGGTAGACACGGCGGTGCGCTTGTCGTATGTGAACGCGTTGACCAGCGTGCAGCGCTACGCGGAGGCCGTGCAACAGCTCGATCGCCTGACACAGGCCGAACCCAACCTGCCTGCACCCTGGCTCACGTTGGGCGCGCTGCGCATGGATCTGAAACAGCCGCGCGAGGCCGAGGCGGCGCTGAAACGCTTTGTCGAGCTGGTGCAGAAGCCGGCGGCTGCTCCGGCCGATTCGAGCGATGACGATGGCGCCGCCGATGCGGGCGATGATCGCAGATTGACGCAGGCGTGGCTGCTGCTGTCGCAGATCGCAGAGCAACGTGGCGACCTCAAGGCGGCCGAGGCGTGGCTGGCCAAGGTCGACAACCCGCAACGCGCGCTCGACGTGCAGAGCCGCCGCGCGTCGTTGTTGGCGCGCCAGGGCCAGATGGCGCAGGCCCGCGAATTGATCCGGCGCGTGCCCGAGCGCAACGACGACGATGCGCGCGCCAAGCTGCTGGCCGAGGTGCAGCTGTTGCGCGAGTTCAAGCGCTGGCGCGAGGCCGTCGACGTGATGGCCACGGCCACCAAACGTTTCCCCGACGACGCCGACTTGCTGTACGAGCAGGCGATGCTGGAGGACAAGCTCGACCACTATGCCGAGATGGAGCGGCTGCTGCAGCGCGTGATCACGTTGAAACCCGACCATCCGCACGCCCACAATGCACTGGGATACTCGTTGGCCGACCGCAGCGTGCGCCTGCCCGAGGCCAAGTCGCTGATCCAGAAGGCGATGAAGCTCGCGCCGGGCGACCCGTTCATCGTCGACAGCATGGGTTGGGTCGAATTTCGAATGGGCAACCGCGAAGAGGCATTGCGCTGGTTGCGCCAGGCTTATGCGGCACGGCCCGACACCGAGATCGCTGCCCACCTGGGCGAGGTGTTGTGGGCCACGGGCCGGCGCGACGAGGCGCGGCGCGTCTGGCAGGACGCACGCGGTCGCGACTCTGCCAACGAGGTGCTCAAGGAGACGCTGGCGCGTCTCAAAGTCAGCCTGTGAGCGCGGCGGCGCGGCCGCCGCTCAGGCGGTCGTCTGACTGCATGCCATTCCAGGCGCGCAGCCTTTGGTGGTATGCGTCAGGGTGTGTCGCTGTCATGGCGTTCAGCCTGCTGTCGGCCTGTGCGAGCCTCACGCCACCCCATGCCGAGGGCGCGCAGTTGCTCAGCGGCCGCTTGAGCGTTCGAGTTGATTCCGAACCGGTGCGCGCCTTGAGCGCGGCGTTCGAGTTGAGCGGTGACGCGCGAGCAGGCGCGCTGGTGCTCACCTCGACGCTCGGATCCACGCTCGCGCAGGCGCGCTGGGTCCCCGGCGATGCGGTGCTCGAAACACCCGGCGCGCGCGCCCACTACCCCGATCTCGACACGCTGGCCGAACAGGCCCTGGGCGAGCGCGTGCCGTTGGCGGCGTTGTTCGACTGGCTGCGTGGCCGGCCCTGGGCCGGCGCCACCAGCCAAGCGCTGCCCGCAGGAGAGCGCGGCTTCAGCCAGATCGGCTGGCGCGTCGGCTTGGCGCGCTACGCCGAAGGCTGGGTCGAAGCCAAACGCGACGCCGCGCCCACGGTGACTGTGCGTGCACGGCTCGACCCCGCGGGCACGACGGCGCCATGAAGGCGCTTTACGATCTGGCCGCGCCGGCCAAGGTGAACCTGTTCCTGCATGTGGTCGGGCGGCGCGGCGATGGCTATCACCTGCTGCAGTCGGTGTTCGTGCTGATCGACTGGGCGGATACGCTGCACATCGAGCGGCGCCATGACGCCGCCCTGAAGCGCCACGACTTGGGCGCCCCGCTGCCCGACGACGATTTGTGCCTGCGCGCGGCGCGCGCATTGCAGCAGGCAAGCAGCACCACGCTGGGCGCCGACATCCACATTCACAAGCGCGTGCCCGCCGGCGCCGGATTGGGCGGCGGCAGCTCCGACGCGGCAACCACCCTGCTGGCGCTCAATCGGCTGTGGGATCTGCACTGGCCGCAGCAGCGACTGAGCGATTTGGCGCTGACGCTCGGCGCCGACGTGCCGTTCTTCATCCAGGGGCACAACGCCTTCGTGCAAGGGGTCGGCGAGCAGATCACACCGATCGAGCTGCCCAGCCTGTGGCTGGCAGTCGTCAAGCCCAGGGAGTCGCTCGCCACCGCAGCGATCTTCGCCAGCCCGGCCCTCGAGCGCGCGACCCCGACTGTTATACTCGCCGACTTTCTCGCAGACACCCAGCTGAGCGACTGCGCCACTCCGGGGTATGGGCGCAACGACCTGCAAGCGGTTGCACAACTCCACTGCGTCGAGGTGGGCCAGGTGGCTCAGTGGTTGCAGGCGCGTTTCGGCAACAGCCGCATGTCGGGGTCGGGCAGTGCAGTGTTCGCGAGAGCCGGCACGGGTGACCGACCGTTGGCGACTTGGGGCTCCGATGAACTCCCGCCGCAATGGGTCGGCCGCATGTGCCGCAGCCTGAGCGTGCACCCGTTGGCGCACTGGTCGGGCTGAAGCGGTTGTTCGGGGGCGCGGGTGTTGTTGTGCCGGCGCCTGTGTAGGGGAGTCGCCAAGTTGGTTAAGGCATCGGATTTTGATTCCGACATTCGAGGGTTCGAGTCCTTCCTCCCCTGCCAAACATCTCGCTGACCCGGCAATCCACGAGGCCCGCGCCGTGCTGTTCAACACCGTGCTCTTCACTGGCAACGCCAACCCGGCGCTGGCGCGCGAGATTGCGCAGACGCTGGGTGTGGAGCTGGGCAAGGCCAAGGTCGGGCGTTTCTCCGACGGCGAGGTCGACGTCGAGATTCAGCAAAACGTGCGCGCACGCGATGTGTTCGTGGTGCAGCCCACCTGCGCGCCGACCAACGAGTTCCTGATGGAGCTGCTGATCATGGTCGATGCGTTCAAGCGCGCCAGCGCGCGCCGCATCACCGCCGTGATCCCGTACTTCGGCTATGCGCGACAGGACCGCCGCCCACGCTCCACTCGAGTGCCGATCAGCGCCAAGGTGGTGGCCAACCTTCTGGAGACGGTGGGGGTCGAACGCCTGCTGACGATGGACCTGCATGCCGACCAGATCCAGGGCTTCTTCGATATCCCGGTGGACAACATCTACGCCTCGCCGGTGCTGCTGTCCGACGTCAAGAGCAAGGCCTACCCGAACCTGGTGGTGGTGTCGCCCGACGTCGGCGGCGTGGTGCGCGCGCGGGCGCTCGCCAAGCAGTTGGGCAGCGACCTGGCCATCATCGACAAACGCCGCGCCGCGGCCAACGTGTCGGAGGTGATGCACGTCATCGGCGACATCGAGGGCCGCAACTGCGTGATCATGGACGACATGATCGACACCGCCGGCACCTTGGTGAAGGCGGCCGAGGTTCTGAAGGAGCGTGGCGCCAACCGTGTCTTTGCCTATTGCACGCACCCGGTCTTCTCGGGCCCGGCCATCGAGCGCATCGCCGCCAGCCAGCTCGACGAGGTGGTGATCACCAACACGATCGCGCTCAGCAATGCCGCACAGGCATGCAAGAAGATTCGCCAGTTGTCGGTGGCGTTCCTGTTTGCCGAGACGATCCGGCGCATCTCCGATGGCGAGTCGGTGACGTCGCTGTTCGCGGAGCAAAACAATAATTTCTGAGGAACAACGATAGCGGGCTCGCTGCGCGAGCCCTTTCAGGTTGCGGATTCTTCGAATCCGTTTTCTTGCACCTGGTCGCGGGTGCTCATTCACTTGGAGTGAAAACATGAAGTTCGTCGCTTTCGAGCGCACACAGCAGGGGACCGGAGCGAGCCGCCGCCTGCGCAACGCCGGCAAGGTGCCCGGTATCCTCTATGGCGCCGGCGAGCCGCGCACGATCGAAGTCGATCACAACGCGCTGTTCCATGCGTTGAAGAAAGAGGCCTTCCATTCGTCGGTGCTCGAGATGGAGTTGGCTGGCCAAACGCAGAAGGTTCTGCTGCGCGACTTTCAGATGCATCCGTGGAAGCAGCAGGTGCTGCACATCGATTTCCAGCGCATCGACCCCACCACCAAGCTGCGCATCAAGGTGCCGCTGCACTACAGCGGCGAAGAGAATTCGCCCGCTGTCAAGACCGACAAATGCCTGATCAGCCACGTGGCCAACGAAGTGGAAATCGAGTGTCTGGCCACGCAGCTGCCTGAGTTCATCGCCGTCGACTTGGGCGCGCTGGTCAAAGGCCAGTCATTGCATGTGTCCGACATCGTGGCCCCCGACGGCGTGCGCATCGTCCGCCACGGCACGCTCAACCCGGTGATCGTGTCGGTCACGTTGCCGAAGATCGAGGAAGAAGAAGCTCCGGCGGCCGAGGCAGCAGCGGCCGTGCCGGGCGCCACACCGGCTGCCGGTGCGGCAGCCGCGGCTCCGGCCGCCGCCCCTGGCGCTGCCGCAGCAGCCCCGGCGGCCAAGGCCAAGGCAGCTGCGCCCGCGAAGGACGACAAGAAGAAGAAGTGACCCCGCGGTAGCGCACACCCCCGCGCATCCCCCTTCGCGGCCCCCCAACGGGGGCCGCTTCACTTCCGATCGGCCCTCGATAATCGCAGCCATGATTCGATTGATCGTCGGCCTGGGCAACCCGGGCACCGAATACGAACGCACACGGCACAACGTGGGCTTCTGGTGGCTCGACGGTGCGGCTCGAAAACTGAGTGCCGCGATGCGGCACGACCGGGCCTATCAAGGTCTGCTGGCCCGCGTGAACCGTCCCGCTGGGCCGCTGTACCTGCTCGAGCCGCAGACCTACATGAACCTGTCGGGCAAATCGGTCGCAGCGCTGGCGCGCTTCTTCAAGATCGCGCCCGCCGACATGCTGGTGGTGCATGACGAGATCGATCTGCCGCCCGGACAGATGAAACTCAAGCTCGGCGGCGGCGTGGCCGGCCACAACGGGCTGAAGGACATCCAGGCTCAGCTGGGCAGCGCCGACTTCTGGCGCTTGCGCATCGGCGTGGGTCATCCCGGCAACAAGGACGATGTGGCCGACTGGGTGCTGTGCAAGCCCACCGCGGACCAACGTCAGGCCATCGACTCTTGCGTCGAGCGCTCGCTCGATGCGCTGGAACTGCTGATCGACGGACCAATGGAGCGCGCGATGATGAGGATTCATGCCAAACCCAAAGCGGCGCCGACGCCATGAACCGGCTCGTCGGTTGGGCCCTGGCCGCGGGGTTGTGTGCAATCGCCCAGATGGCAGCCGCGCAGGATCGCGTCTACCGTTGTGGCGCCGACGGACGCAGTTATTCGCAGGAGCCCTGTGCCGAGGGCCGCGCCATCGAGGTCGACGATTCGCGCAGCGCAAGACAAATGGCCCAGGCGCAGCAGGTCGTGCAGCGCGACGCGCGCCTGGCCGACGCATTGGCACGTCAGCGAATGCAGGCCGAGTCCGCCGCTTCGCGCCAAGGGCCGGTGCTGATCGGCAGCCCTGCTCGTGTGGCCCAAGATTCAGCTTGCCGCGCCGGCTCGCCCTGCCCGCGTTTCGAACACCCAAAGCGCCGGCGCGACAAGGCCGAGCGCGTCACGCTGTATCGCGCGCCCGAGCCCAGATGAGGCGGGTGGCCTGCAACTGACAGCTCGGTGGCTCAGACGCCGGTTCTGGTGCGCACGAGCAAGGTGAACTTGGCCCAGAGCTGGTCACGCGTTTCGACGCGCTGCGGATCCACCGGGATGCAGGCAACTGGACACACCTGCACGCATTGCGGCTCGTTGAAGTGGCCCACGCACTCGGTGCATCGCGCCGGATCGATCTCGTAGATCTCCCGGCCCAGCGAGATCGCATCGTTCGGGCACTCCGGCTCGCACACGTCGCAATTGATGCACTCCTCGGTGATCATCAGGGCCATGGGCAGTTCTTTGCTGTGTGCATGGATGAACCGGCGATCACGTGTCCTCGCTGTGCGTCACGCGCTCTTGCAGGCGTTTGAGTACCAAAGGCGCCACGAACTTCGACACGTCGCCGCCGAGCGAGGCAATCTCGCGCACGAAGGTGCCGCTCACGAATTGGAATTGATCCGATGGTGTCATGAAGATGGTTTCGACTTCTGGCATCAGCTGTCGGTTCATTCCAGCCATCTGGAACTCATACTCGAAGTCGCTCACTGCGCGCAGCCCGCGGACGACCACCTTGCCGCCGTTTTCAACGACGAAGTCGCGCAGAAGGCCGCGAAAGGCGACGACTTCGACGTTTTTGTAGGGTTGCGCGAGCTCTCGGGCGATCTCGATGCGCTCGGCGATCGTGAACATCGTGTGTTTGTGGTGCCCGGCTGCCACCGCGAGCAACAGCTTGTCGAACAGGCCGCAAGCGCGACGCATCAAGTCTTCGTGCCCCAGCGTCATGGGGTCGAAGGTCCCAGGGTAGACGGCGATCAGCGGGCTGCGCAGGGCCATGGCTCACTCCTCGTGGAGGCGCGCGCAGTTTAGCCGTTGCTGTTGCGCCGCAGCAGGTGAAAGCACACTGCGCCTGCTCTGCCGTGTCGCCAGAGCATGAATCCATCCGGGCAGTGGCCTAACGGCTGGGCCGCCTCGACATAGATGAAGCCGGCGGCAGCCACCAAGTGAGTGGCCGCCTTCAGTGCAAGGTCTAGCAAAGCAGGGTCGTCGAACGGCGGATCGAGCAGCACCAGCTGGAATTGGCCCGGCGTGCAGGCGCGCATCCACGACACCGCCTCGCCCCGCTCCACCGTCACCGCGTTTGTCTTGAGCCGCGCTTGGCCGGCGCGCAGTGCAGCAACCAGTGCTGGGTCGCGCTCGAGCAGCACCACCGAGGTCGCGCCACGCGAGGCCGCCTCGAAGCCCAGCGCACCGCTGCCGGCAAAGGCGTCCAGGCAGACCCAACCGGTGAGATCCTGGCCCAGCCAGTTGAACACCGTTTCGCGCACGCGCTGGGGCGTCGGTCGCAAGCCGGGCCGATCGAGCACCGGCAACGTGCTGCGCTTCAAGCTGCCGCCGATGATGCGCACCTGCTGCGGCAGCGCGCGCGTGCCGCTCGATGCACGCCGCGCCTTGGTTTTCATCAGGCCACCTTGGCCCTGTGGCCCATCCGCGCTCTGGGAAGCGCGCTCGCTCGGGGCGGCCACGCGGCACTCACTGCCGAACCGCCACGCCATGCGCGGCCATCAAAGCCTTGGCCTGGCCGACCGTGTATTCGCCATAGTGGAAGATGCTGGCCGCCAGCACCGCGTCGGCGCCGCCGATGCGAATGCCATCGACCAGGTGTTCGAGCGTGCCCACACCACCCGAGGCGATGACCGGCACCGGGACGGCATCGACCACGGCGCGGGTCAGCTCCAGATCGAAGCCTGTCTTGGTGCCGTCGCGGTCCATGCTGGTGAGCAGGATCTCTCCCGCGCCGTGCTCGACCATGCGGCGGGCCCATTGCACCGCGTCCAATCCGGTCGGGCGGCGGCCGCCGTGCGTATAGACGTCCCAGCCCGGACCTCGCGCCTGCTCGTCGCCGCCGACACGGCGCTTGGCGTCGATGGCCACCACGATGCACTGCGCGCCGTACTTGTCCGACGCGTCGCGGATCACTTGCGGGTCGGCCACTGCCGCGGAATTGAAGCTCACCTTGTCGGCGCCCGCATTGAGCAGGCGCCTCACGTCGGCCACGCTGCGCACACCACCGCCCACGGTGAGCGGAATGAACACCTGCGCCGCCACCGCTTCGATGATGTGGAGGATCAAGTCGCGATCGTCGCTTGTGGCCGTGATGTCGAGGAAGGTGAGCTCATCGGCGCCTTGCTCGTTGTAGCGCGCGGCCACCGCCACCGGGTCGCCGGCGTCGCGCAGGTCGATGAAATTGACGCCCTTGACCACGCGGCCCGCGGTCACGTCGAGACAGGGAATGATGCGTTTTGCGAGCATGGGTGGCGTATCGTGGCGCCAACTCATGGGCATCGCCGCGGCCACTCGTGCACTGCGCGCGGGCACTCAAAGCGAACACCGCGGATCCGGCTTTGCCGGGCCGCTGGTGTGGCCCCCTGGGGGGAGGCGGCTGCTGGGCCGCTTCGGCGGGCACTCATTCAGCCGCCATTGATCTCGTCGGCGCGCCTTTGCGCCGCGGCAAAGTCGAGCGCGCCGTTGTAGATCGCACGGCCGCAGATGACACCCTGGATGCCTTCGTCCTCCAGCTCGCACAGTCTTTCGATGTCGACCATGCCGCTCAAGCCACCCGAGGCAAACACCGGGATGCTCAGCGATTGTGCGAGCTTGACCGTGGCTTCGAGGTTGACACCGGTGAGCATGCCGTCGCGACCGATGTCGGTGTAGATCACCGCCTCGACGCCGTAGTCCTCGAACTTCTTGGCCAGGTCGACCACCTCGTGGCCGGTAAGCTTGCTCCAGCCGTCGGTGGCGACCTTGCCGTCTTTGGCATCGAGGCCGACGATGACATGGCCGCCGAATGCGCTGCAGGCATCTTTCAGGAACCCCGGGTTCTTGACCGCGGCGGTGCCGATGATCACGTAGCTGAGTCCGTCGTCGAGAAAGCGCTCGATGGTGTCGAGGTCGCGCAGGCCGCCGCCGAGCTGCACCGGAATCTGGTCGCCGACCTCACGCACGATCGACTTGACCGCAGACTCGTTGACCGGCTTGCCGGCGAACGCACCGTTCAAGTCCACCAGATGCAGCCGGCGTGCGCCGGCGTCCAGCCAGCGTCGCGCCATGGCCGCCGGGTTGTCGCCGAACATGGTGGCCGCTTTCATGTCGCCCTGTTCGAGGCGAACGCACTTGCCGTCTTTGAGGTCGATCGCCGGGATCAACAACATGGCTGGAGCTCGAGCGGATGCAAAGGCTCGGGTGTCGGGGTTGTGGGGTTGCCGGATCGGCCCTGATGGCGCGGCGCGCAGGCCGCCGCGGCGCTGTCAAGGCGTCCAGGCGAGGAAGTTCCGATAGAGGGTCAGACCGTGGTTGGCACTCTTCTCTGGGTGGAACTGCGTGGCAAAAATGTTATCCCGGGCCACGGCACAGGTAAAGCTGCCGCCGTAGTCGGTTTGGGCCGCAGTGTGGCATTCGTCCGACGGTTTGGCGTAGTAGCTGTGCAGAAAGTAGAAGTAGCTGTCGTTGGGTATGTCGCGCCACAACGGGTGCGGCGCTGGCGCCGTGTCGCGCTGGCGTACGCGGTTCCAACCCATCTGCGGCACCTTGAAGTGGCTGCCGTCTTCTTGCAGGCGCCCCGCCAGCTCGAACCTCACCACACGCCCGGGCACGAGACCAAGCCCGGGGGTGTCCTGCTCATCGCTGTGGTCGAACAGCATCTGCATACCCACGCAGATGCCCAGCAGCGGCTTGGCGCGGGCGGCCTGCAGCACCGCGGGCTTGAGACCTGATTGATCGAGCTCACGCATGCAATCGCGCATCGCGCCTTGCCCTGGCAGCACCACGCGCTCGGCGGCGGCCACTTCGTCGGGCCGTGACGTGACCACGACGCGCCAATCGCCGCCGCCGGCCACATGGATCAGCGCCTGCGACACCGAGCGCAGGTTGCCCATGCCGTAGTCGATCACCGCGACCAAACGTCCCATCGCCAGACCTACAGGCTGCCTTTGGTCGAGGGCACGACGCCGACGCTGCGCGGGTCGACCGCCAACGCCATGCGCAGCGCCCGCGCGAACGCCTTGAACACGGTTTCGCACTGGTGGTGCGCGTTGTCGCCGTGCAGGTTGTCGATGTGCAGCGTGACCATCGCGTGATTGGCGAAGCCCTGGAAGAACTCATAGGCCAGCTGGGTGTCGAATCCGCCCACCATCGCCGACTTGAACGGCACGCGCATGTGCAGCCCGGGCCGGCCGGAGAAATCGATCACCACGCGCGACAACGCCTCGTCGAGCGGCACGTAGGCGTGGCCGTAACGCGTGAGGCCGGCCTTGTCGCCCACCGCCTGCGCCACTGCCATGCCCAGCGTGATGCCGACGTCTTCGACCAGGTGATGGCCATCGATGTGCAGGTCGCCCTTGGCGTCGATCCCCAGGTCGATCAAACCGTGGCGCGCCACCTGGTCGAGCATGTGATCGAAGAAGCCGATCCCGGTGGAAAGCTGCGCCCGGCCGCTGCCATCGAGCGCGACGCGCACGCGGATCTGCGTTTCTTTGGTGTTGCGCTCGACCTCGGCATGGCGCGGGGCCGCGATGGATTGCGACGGCTTGGCAGACCGCGGCGCGGCCGGGCCGCGGGCGGATGCACCCGCGCTGGGTCGTGAACTCATCCGAGACTCGCTTTCAAGGCGTCGATCATCAGGGTGTTCTCCTCGGGCGTGCCCACCGTCAGGCGCAGGCAGTTGGTCAGCAGCGGGTGCGGCAGCGCCGCGCCGATGTTCTTCACCAGCACGCCGCGCGCTTTCATGCCTTCGAATGCGCGCTTGGCGTCGGGCACCCGCACCAGGATCATGTTCGCTTCGCTCGGAAACGAGCGCACACCCGGCATGGCACGAAACGCTGCCTGCAAGCGCTCGCGTTCGGCGCGCAGTACCGTGGCCTGGCGCGCGTACTCGTCGGCGTGCTCGAGCGCGAACAACGTCGCCTCGGCGTTGAGCACGCTCACGTTGTACGGTGGGCGCACCTTCTCGACCTCGTCGATCAACGCAGCGTGGCCGCACAGGTAGCCCAGGCGCACGCCGGCGAGACCGAACTTGCTGAGCGTGCGCATCACCAGCACGTGATCGTGCCTGGCCATGCGCTGCATCCAGGTGCGCGAGGAGAACGGTTGATAGGCCTCGTCGAACACCACCAGGCCGTCCTGTGCACCGACCGCGGCGACGATGCGGTCGATCACCGCGTCGTCCCACAGGTTGCAGGTGGGATTGTTGGGGTAGGCGATGTAGGTGAGCGCCGGATGCTCGCGCGCGATGGCCGCCAGCATCGCGGCTTCGTCGAGCTCGAACTCGGGCGTCAGCGACACGCCGACGAAGCGCAGCCCGCGCAGTTGCGCCGACAGCCGATACATCACGAAGCCGGGTTCGGGCGCCAGGATCGCGGCGCCTTTCACGTTGCAGGCGACCGACAGCATGTCGATCAGCTCGTCGGAGCCGTTGCCGAGCATCAGCTTGCAGCCCTCGGGCAGCGCCACGTAGCGCGACAGCGCCGCCACCACGTCGGCGGCGCATTGCACCGGATAGCGGTTGATCGCCACCTGCGACAGGCGCTCGCCGAGTTCACGCTGCAGCCGCGCGGGCAGCCGAAACGGGTTTTCCATCGCGTCGAGCTTGACCAGACCCGCGCTTGGCTGGATCGCGTAGCCGTGCGTGGATTGCACGTCTTGCCGGATCACGCGCGCCAGGCGCTGCTGCAACGGCGTCGCCTTAGTCACGGTCCACCTCACTCAACGGCAACACCATCACGTGTTCGTCGTGCTCGACACGGCCGGTGTAGCGAAAGCCGAGCTTCTCGTAGAACGGGCCGGCGTGGCCAGGCAAGACCTGGTGCGACAGCCCGACCGATGCCACGCCGAGGCGGCGCGCCTCGTCGATCACCCAGCGCATCGTGCGCGCGCCATAGCCCCGTCGCTGGTGCTTGGCATCGATCATCAGACGCCACACGTACAACTGGTCGGCCGGTTCATCGGGATCGCGCCGCACGTCCCACAACAGCAGCAGGCCCACCGGTTCGTCGCCGTCGTAGATGCCCAGCGGGCGGCCGGGCGAGCGCACCGAGGCCTGCGCCAGCGACTTGGCCACCGGGGCCACCAAGCTGCGCTGCTCCGGCCCGACCTCGAGCTGGATCAACTGGTCGACGTTGGCGTCGGTCACTGCGCGCAGATGAAACCCCGTCGCGCTCGCATCGCCGGCCGCACCGAGCCGCAACGACGCGGCGCGCGCATGGGCCTGCAGGCCCTCGCCCATCGCCAGCTCGACGGCGATCGGACCCAGCACCTGGGCCCCCGATGCGCTCACTTCGATCAGGCTGCTGCGCTTGACGAAGTCGTAGACACCCAGCGGCGAGCTGAAGCGTGCCGTGCCCGAGGTCGGCAGCACATGGTTGGGGCCGGCGCAATAGTCGCCCAGGCTTTCGCTGGTGAAGGCGCCCAGAAAGATCGCGCCGGCGTGCTTGAGCAGCGGCTCCCAGCGCTGCGGCTCGCGTGCGCTGATCTCCAGGTGCTCGGGCGCGATGCGGTTGCTGATCGCGCAGGCCTCGGCCATCGAACGCGTGTGGATCAGCGCACCGCGCCCTTCGAGCGAGGCGCGGATCACCTCGCGGCGCGGCAGGCTGGGCAGCGCCCGCTCGAGCGCCGCATGCACTGCATCGAGGTACGCCGCATCGGGCGACAGCAGGATGCTTTGCGCCAGCTCGTCGTGCTCGGCCTGGCTGAACAGATCCATCGCCACCCACTCGGGGTCGGTGCTGCCGTCGGCCAGCACCAGGATCTCGCTGGGGCCGGCGATCATGTCGATGCCCACCTGGCCGAACACGCGGCGCTTGGCACTGGCGACATACGCGTTGCCCGGCCCCATGATCTTGTCGACGCGCGGCACGGTGGCCGTGCCGTACGCCAGCGCCGCGATCGCCTGCGCACCACCGAGCGTGAACACGCGGTGCACGCCGGCCACCTGGGCTGCCGCCAGCACCAGCGCATTGCGTTGTCCGTGCGGCGTGGGCACCACCATCACGATCTCGCCGACCCCGGCCACTTGGGCGGGAATCGCGTTCATCAACACCGACGACGGGTAGGCGGCCTTGCCACCCGGCACGTAGATGCCCACGCGGTCCAGCGGCGTCACCTTCTGCCCGAGCAGCGTGCCGTCACCGTCGCGCACCTGCCAGCTCTGGCAGCAGGCTCGCAGCTGGTGTTCGTGGTACTGACGCACCCGCGAGGCGGCCGCCTGCAGCGCGTCGCGTTGCGTAGCCGGCAGGCCATCGAGTGCACGCTGCAGTTCGTCGCGCCGGATTTCGAGCGCGGCCACCGACGCGGCCTGCACACCGTCCAAGCGCGCGGTGTGCTGCAGCAGCGCGGCGTCGCCGCGGGCACGCACGTCGTCGATGATGCTCGCCACCGTGTCTTCGACCGCCGGGTCAGCCTGGGGCGACCATTGCAGCAGGCGCTGCAATTGCGCGTCGAAGTCCGGCGCGGTGGTGACCAACCGCGTGATGCGCAGCGAACTCATGGCGCGACTGCGCACACCGCGCCCAATGCCTCGATCACCGGTCGCAGCGACTCGCGCTTGAGCTTCAACGACGCCGGGTTGACGATCAGCCGCGCGCTGATGTCCATGATGTGCTCGACCTCGACCAGCTGGTTGGCCTTGAGCGTGCTGCCGGTGGACACCAGGTCGACGATCGCGTCGGCCAGCCCGGTGAGCGGCGCCAGCTCCATCGAGCCGTACAGCTTGATCAGGTCCACGTGCACGCCCTTGTCGGCGAAATGCTGGCGCGCCAGCTGCACGTACTTGGTCGCCACGCGGATGCGCGAGCCTTGTTTGACCGCAGCGGGGTAGTCGAAGTCGGCGCGCACCGCCACGCTGAGGCGGCAGCGCGCAATGCCCAGATCCAGCGGCTGATAGAGGCCGGCCGCGCCGCCGGCGTGGCCCCACGCGGCGCCGTGCTCCAGCAGCACGTCGAGCCCGACGACACCGAAGTCCGCACCGCCGTATTGCACGTAGGTCGGCACGTCGCTGGCACGCACCAGCACCACCTGCAGGTCGGCGCGGTTGGTGGGCAGGATCAGCTTGCGCGAGGCCTCGACGTCTTCGAGCACGGCGATGCCGGCGCGCGCCAGCAGCGGCAGCGTCTCATCGAAGATGCGCCCTTTCGACAGCGCCAGCATCAGCGGTGACGGATCGGCCTTCACTTGACCCTCTCGATGCCGGCACCCAGCGCGCGCAGTTTTTCTTCCATGCGCTCGTAGCCGCGGTCGAGGTGGTAGATGCGATCGACCCGCGTCTCGCCGTCGGCCACCAGCCCGGCGATCACCAGCGACGCCGAGGCGCGCAGGTCGGTGGCCATCACGGTGGCACCCGACAGTTGCGGCACGCCGCGCACGAGCGCGGTGCGGCCGTCGACCTCGATCTGTGCGCCCAGCCGCAGCAGCTCGTTGACGTGCATGAAGCGGTTCTCGAAGATCGTCTCCACGATCTGCGCCGCGCCGTCGGCGATGGCGTCCACCGCCATGAACTGCGCCTGCATGTCGGTGGGGAACGCCGGGTACTCGCTGGTGCGAATGTTCACCGCGCGCGGCCGGCCCTCGGCGCGCACGCGGATGCCGCCAGGCACCGCGTCGATGATCGTGCCCGCCTCGCGCAGGCGCTCGATCACCGCCTCGAGCAGCAGTGGATCCGCGCCCCGCAGCAGCACCTCGCCGCCGCAAGCCGCCACCGCGCACAGGAAGGTGCCGGTCTCGATACGGTCGGGAATGAAGCAGTGCGGCTCGCGCGGCGCACGCAGCGCACTCACGCCCTGGATGCGGATGCGGCTCGTGCCGTGCCCTTCGATGCGTGCACCCATCGCGATCAGCAACTCGGCCAGGTCGGCCACCTCGGGCTCCTGCGCGGCGTTTTCGAGCACCGTCTCGCCGTCGGCCAGCGTGGCCGCCATCATCAGGTTCTCGGTGCCGGTGACGGTGATCATGTCGGTGGTGATCGAGGCACCCCTCAATCGCTTGGCGCGCGCCAGGATGTAGCCATGCTCGACGCGGATGTCGGCGCCCATCGCCTTCAGGCCCTGGATGTGCTGGTCCACCGGGCGTGAGCCGATCGCGCAGCCGCCGGGCAGCGACACGGTAGCCTCGCCGAAGCGCGCCAGCAGCGGCCCGAGCACCAGGATCGCCGCGCGCATCGTCTTCACCATCTCGTAGGGCGCCTTGGGCGAGGTGACGGCGGATGCGTCGATGTGCACCTGATCTGGCACCGCCGCCGAGCGCTCGGCGCCGGCACCCATGTTGCGCAGCAGCTTGAGCGTGGTGTTCACGTCCTGCAGCCGCGGCACGTTGGCCAGCGCGACCGGCGTTGGACACAGCAGCGCCGCGCACAAGCCCGGCAGTGCCGCGTTCTTGGCGCCCGAGATCGACACCTCGCCTTGGAGGCGACGACCGCCGCGAATCAGGAGTTTGTCCATGAGGTGGGCTGTTCCCGGTGTTGGCTGGGAAGCCGGAATGCAACAGCCCTATGAGGCCACGCCGTCACAGCCACCCGCAGCCTGGCGCCGCGGACGGTTCAATGCTGATGGTGTTGCGACCGCTGGTTCTCAGCGGCCCATTCGGAGGGCGTGAGCGTCTTCATCGACAGGGCGTGAATCTGCTCGCGCATTCTATCGCCGAGCGCCGCATACACCCGCTGGTGGCGCCGCACTCGCGGCTGGCCCTCGAACGCCGCCGACACGATGGTGGCGAAGAAATGCCGCCCGTCGCCTTCGACCTCGAGGTGCTCGCATGGCAACCCCGCGGCGATGAAGCGGCGCACGTCGTCGGCGGTGGGGTCGCTCATGATGGCCCGATTATCGCCAAAGCGCGTCAGGACCGGATCTTGTACCCGCTGTGCAGCAGGCGCAGCGCAATCGCAGCGACGATGGCGAAGCTCACGGCGACCACGGCCAGGCTGGTCCACGGCGAGACGTCGCTGACGCCGAAGAAACCGTGGCGAAAGCCGTCGATCATGTAGAAGAACGGGTTCAGGTGGCTGACCCACAGCCAGAACGGCGGCAGCGAGTGCACCGAATAGAAGACGCCCGACAGGAACGTCATCGGCATGATGATGAAGTTCTGGAACGCGGCCATCTGGTCGAACTTTTCGGCCCAAAGCCCGGCGATCAGGCCGAACGATCCCATCATCGCCGCGCCGGTCAGCCCGAACACCACGATCCACCACGGCTCGACGGGCCAGGCGGGCGCGAACCACAGCGTGACCGCCAGCACCCCGAAGCCCACGAGCAGTCCGCGCAGCACCGACGCACCCACGTAGGCCACGTACCAGGCCGCCGGCGACAGCGGCGTGACGAGCAGGAACACCAGGTTGCCGGTGATCTTGCTCTGGATCAGCGATGAACTGGAGTTCGCAAACGCGTTCTGCAGCACGCTCATCATCACCAGCCCCGGAATCAAGAAGCTGGTGTAGCGAACACCGGGGTAGACCTGCACGCGGTCTTCGAGCACGTGGCCGAAGATCAGCAGGTACAGCACCGCGGTGAGCACGGGCGCCCCCACCGTCTGGAATGCGACCTTCCAGAAACGCAGCACCTCCTTGTACAACAGGGTGCGGGTGCCGGTCAGCGAGATCGCCGTCATGGTGGCACGATACCGCATGGCAATCAGGCAACCGCGATGAACGAAGCCCGGTGGTTGTGGGCCGGCGCGAGCGGCTACTCGTACAAGGAGTGGAAAGGCCCCTTCTACCCCGAGGACCTCGCCGCCGACGACATGCTCGCCTGGTACTCGCAGCGCCTGAACACGGTCGAGATCAACAACACCTTCTATCGCAACCCCAAGCGCGAGGTGCTCGCCAAATGGGCCGAGACGACACCCGAAGGATTTCGCTTCGCGATCAAGGCGACACGCCGCATCACCCATGACGGGCGCCTGAAGGCCGATGCGGTGGCCGAGCCGTTGCGCTACCTGTACGGCAGCCTCGATGCGCTGGGCGCCAAGCTCGGTGCGGTGCTGTTCCAGCTGCCGCCGAACCTCAAGAAGGACGTGCCGCGCCTGAGCGACTTCCTCGCGCTGCTGCCACCCAACCACCGCGCGGCGTTCGAATTCCGCAACGACAGCTGGTTCGCCGACGAGGTGTACGCGGCACTTCGGGGTGCCGGGGCGTCGTTGTGTTTCTCGGAGCGCGAGGACAACGCGCCGCCGCCGCTGGTCGAGACCGCGCCCTGGGGTTATGCGAGGCTGCGACTGGAGAGCTATTCCGACGCCGACCTCGGTGCGTGGGCACAGCGCTTGGCCGCCACCGGGTGGCAGGAGGTCTACGCCTACTTCATGCACGAGCCGACCGCGCCCGGCTACGCCACCACCCTCACTCGACTGGCAAGTGCACAGGCGCGGCGCTGACGGGCCTGCCGTCGCCACCGGCCATGATCTCGAGGAACACGTCCTCCAGGTCGGCGCGGCCGATCTCGAGGTCTTCGATGGCCACGCCACCGGCGCGCAGCTGGCCGAGGATGACCTCGACCTCGGCCGCGTCGTGCGCGCTCACCTGGGCGATGCGCCCGGTCACGCGGGCATGCGCCGCCACGGGCGGTGGCAGCGCGTCGTCGGTCTTGAAGCGCAGCATCGTGCTCGCGGTGCCCGCCAATAGGTTGGCCGTGCGGTCCAGCGCCACCACGCGGCCCTGCTTGAGCATCGCGATGCGGCCGCACAGCGCTTCGGCTTCCTCGAGGTAGTGCGTGGTCAGCAGCACGGTGTGGCCGCCCTTGTTGAGCCGCGCCACGAACTGCCACAGCGTCTGACGCAGCTCGACGTCGACGCCGGCCGTGGGCTCGTCGAGCACGATCACCGGCGGCCGATGCACCAGCGCCTGCGCCACCAGCACGCGGCGTTTCATGCCGCCCGAGAGCTGCCGCATGTTGGCGTCGCGCTTGTCGGCCAGGCCGAGCGCCGACAGCAACTCGTCGATCCAGGCGTCGTTGTCGTGCACGCCGAAATAGCCGCTTTGGATGCGCAGCGTCTCGCGCACGCTGAAGAACGGGTCGAACACCAGCTCCTGCGGCACCACGCCGAGCATCCTGCGCGCCGCGGCATAGTCGCCGACCACGTCGTGCCCCATCACGCTGACGCGCCCGCTGCTGGCCCGCGTGAGGCCGGCCAGGATGCTGATCAAGGTGGTCTTGCCTGCGCCGTTGGGCCCGAGCAGGCCGAAGAATTCGCCTTGCTCGATGTCGAAGCTGACGCCGTCGAGCGCGCGCAATTCGCCGCGCGCCCCGGGGTAGGTCTTGCCGACTTCTTGGAACCGCACCGCTGGCATCGGCAGGGATTGTAGGCAGGCGTGCCGCGCGGCCTGGATGCCAGAATCCCGGCGTCATGGCTGAGAAGAAGAAGCCGCGCCGCACCGCCGAGCGAATCCTCGAGGTCACACTCGAGCTGTTCAACCGCTTCGGCGAGCCCAACGTCAGCACCACGGCCATCTCGGCCGAGCTGCGCATCAGTCCGGGCAACCTCTACTACCACTATCCGGCCAAGGACGAGTTGATCAATGCGCTGGTCGATCGCTACGAACACGCATTGGCCGAATTGCTCGGTGCCGCCGAGCAGGTGCGCAACGTCGAGGACGCATGGCTGTTCGTCCACATGTTGTTCGAGCTGATCTGGAACTACCGCTTCCTGTACCGCGACCTGAACGACCTGCTCAGCAAGAATCGGCGACTCGAGACTCACTTCCAGACCGTGCTGCGGGACAAGGCGCGCGCGATGCAGGCGCTGCTCGACGGTCTCGCGCGCGGCCAGGCGATGGCCGTGTGGCCGCCGCAGTCGGCGCCGGGCCGCCTCGAGCCGACTGAGCCCCCGCGGGGGGCAGCAAACGAAGAAAGCGTGGGGGCAGTCATGTCCGCCACGGTGTCCAACGCGATGGTGGTGGTGCTGACCTATTGGCTCAGCTACGAGTACGTGCGCGACCCGCGCCATGCGCTGGAACCCGAAAGTGCGGCGGCGGCGCTGAACCGCGGCGCCTTCCATGTGCTGAGCCTCTTGCTGCCCTACCTCGAACCGGCCGCGCGCGAACACCTGATGGCGCTGGCTGGCGCGTATCGGGACAATGCCGCCAGCGGCTGAGTTCAAGACCCGATTCATCATCAGGAGACGACCGATGGCCAAATGGACCGCCTTTCCCTACGCCAGCGACGACTACACCTACGACACCGCGGTGTTGAAGAAAAAGTGGGCGCGCCTGCACACCGGCGACGCCGAGCCGCTGCCGAAAGACGACAAGGTGCTGGCCGCGTGGTCGCTGTTCCATGCCGGAGAATTCCAGAAGGCCTGCGAAGCGGGATTGAAGGCCGGCGGTGCAGGCATCACGGTGGCCAACAAGGCACAGGCGATCTACGCCAACTACCTCGAGAAGAGCGAGAAGAACAAGCTCGCGTTGTTCCTCGAGGTGGCCGAGCGCGCCGCGGCCCAGCAGGCGAGCGACGCCAAGAATCCGAATGCGTTTTACTGGATGGCGTATGCGCTCGGCCGCTACAGCCAGGGCATCAGCGTGGCCAAGGCGCTGACGCAAGGCCTGGGCAGCAAGGTCAAGAACGCGCTCGAAACGACGGTCAAGCTGGCGCCCAAACACGCCGACGCGCACATCGCACTGGGCACTTTCCATGCCGAAGTGATCGACAAGGTCGGCAAGCTGCTCGGCAAGACCCAGGGCGCCGACACGGCCACCGGCTTGAAGATGTTCCAGCAGGCACTCAAGCTCAATCCGGGCAGCGCGATCGCGCGCATCGAATACGCCAACGGCCTGGTGATGCTCGAAGGCGACAAGAAAATGAAGGAAGCCGAGAAACTCTATGCCGAGGCCGCCGAGTGCGAACCGCTCGATGCGATGGAGCGGCTCGACGTGGAGATGGCCAAGGCCGAGCTGGAGGAGTGATCAGTTCCAGGGCAACATCAAGGTCACCAGGAGCAGCTTGTCGAATTCCGGCTGAAAGCGATCGATGATGGCCTGCGGGTCCGGACACAGCCTGGCATCGGTGATCAGGCCGAACTGCACGCCCCCGGCATAACTCAGCACCGACACGCCCACGCCGATGTGGCCCGAGGCCGGCACCCAGAACATCGTCTGGCGGATCGTCGAGCCGCAGAACTTGAGCGGGCGCGCGGGGCCCGGCACGTTGGTCATCACCGCGGTCGCCTTCTTGGCGAACAGGTTCAGGATCGCGTCCTGCACCGGCTTGATCATCAGCCCCGCGATCGCCAGCACCGCAAACGCCAGCAGCGGCTGGTAGCTGCCCTTCATCTCGTTCATGCGCTGGCGCACCGCGTAGACGCGCTCGATCGGGTTCTCGATGCCGATCGGCAACACCAGCGGGGCCAAACCGAACTTGTTGCCCAATTGCCAGGCTTGGTCGAGCGGGCGCAGGTTCACCGGCACCATCGCGCGGATCTCCTGGCCCTGCGGGTCGTCGCCGCGGTCTCGCAGGTACTGGCCGATGGCACCGGCCACGCACGACAGCAGCACGTCGTTGATCGAGCAGTGGAGTCCCTTGCCCATGGCCTTGACCGCATCCAGCGGCAAAGGCTCGTTCCAGGCCACGCGCTTGTGGCCTTCGGGCATGCCTTTGAGCCGCGTCGGCGAGTCATCGGGCATCAGCGCGAGCGCGGCCACGTCGCCCAGCACCTGGTAGCCCGCGCGCGCCATCTCGACCGAGCCAAACAACTGTTGCGGCTGCGACAGCGCCTCGACCGAACGCGCCACGCCCTTGCCCGTCATGCCGAGCGCCTTGACGGCGATCTCGGTCAAGGGCTGGATCACCGAGCCGGACAGCCAGTCGCCGTCGCCAGCGCCGTCTGATTTGCTGCGCGTCCTGCGCGGCGGCGGGTCGTCGCCGCCATCGGTGATCGACAGCGCCACCGAGATCAGCGCGATGCCGTCGCCGATGCAGTGGTGGATGCGCACGATCAGCGCCGAGCCGCCTTCGTAGCGTTCGATCAAATGAAACTGCCACAGCGGCCGCGCCGGATCGAGCGGCTGCGTGGCCAGCTTGCCGCACAACGCCTGCAGCGCCTCGCGCTCGCTCTGGCCCTTGCGGCGCACGATCTTGTCGCGCACCACATGGTGGTGGATGTCGAAGGCATCGTCGTGTACCCATTGGGCGCCGACCGCGTCCTGCACCACCTTCTGCTGGAAGCGGTCGTAGCGCAGCAGCTTGCAGGCGACGCGCTCGCACAGCTTTTCATAGTCGAGGCCCGGCTGCAGCAGCCAGACGCCGACGATCATCATCAGGTTGACCTCGTTGTCCATGCGCAGCCAGGCGGTGTCGACGCGCGACATGCGTTCGCTGGCGATCGATGGCATCGGGTTTCTCCTTGGGCAGCGGCGCGATGGACAGCGCTGCAACGATGCTGGCTAAGATGCGGGGCGTCAACCGCAACAAGCCCCAAGGAGACTCACAATGCCCCCACGCTCACTTCGTTCGCTGCCCCCCGAGGGGGCTTCAGCCTCCTTGAGGCGGCTCTGCGGAGGCTGACCATGGCCGACCTGAAAGCCGCCTTCGACAAGGCCGTTGCCCAGAGCAAAAGCCTGCCCGAGAAGCCCGACAACGCCACGCTGCTGCAGATCTACGCGCTGTACAAGCAGGCCACTGCCGGCGACGTGGACGGCAAGCGCCCGGGGTTCTCCGACATGGTGGGCCGCGCCAAGTGGGACGCCTGGAACACCGTCAAAGGCAAGGCGGCCGATGCTGCGATGCAGGAGTACATCGACCTGATCGAGTCATTGAAGTGACCACCCCGGAAGCGGCCTGGCGGCTGCCTCCCCTGGCACGACTACTTCTTCTTGGCCGGCGACTTCTTGGCCGCACGCGCGGCCTTGCCCAGCAGCGCGTCCAGGTTCTTCTCGATCTCGCCCTCGATCGTCTTGGCAAAGGCGCCGAGCAGAAAGCCGAGCTTGGCGTCGAGCTCGAAGTGATCCGGGGCCACGATCAGCTGGCCGCTGACCCCGGCGCGCGTGAATTCCACCGTGTCGCTGGTTTCACCCTCGATCACGCTGCAGGTCATGCCGAACCTCTCTTCCACGTCTTCGGCCCACGCCCAGGCGACCTTGCGTGCCTTGGCCAGACCCAGTGCGTGTTCACGGCGGATTCGAATGTCGGCCATCACGGGCTCCTCGGGCCATCGGCGCGCAGTGTGGCGTGGCGCTCGGCCTTGGGCAAGGCGGCCAGACGCTTGACCTCGGCATAGAAGGCGTCGAAGTCGCCACCCTTGCGCTGAAAGAGCCGCTCGAAGTCGGGCACCATGTCGTTGTAGGCGCCTTGCACCGCGAGCGACGCGTTGTTGGCGCGCGCCATGAACGCGTCGTATCCAGCGAAGCCACCCCATCGCTCGGCCTTCAGCCGTGCATAGTCGGCGCGCAGCGACGCCATCAGTTCGGCCTTGGCGTGGCGCTTGTCGGCGTCGGACAGCGGCCCGGCGTACAGCGCCGCCAGTGCGTTGCGGGCTTT